>Ga0070728_10004589_pt1 | contig 14199 bp, 12 predicted proteins | sample tdDd471_FD_66723 | JGI IMG/M metagenome (GOLD analysis project Ga0070728, IMG submission 66723) | Marine sediment microbial communities from the Atlantic coast under amendment with organic carbon and nitrate - tdDd47.1 | ecosystem: Environmental > Aquatic > Marine > Coastal > Sediment | place...
TTCGTCTGTCAATTCAGTGGGTTCTATGGAACCGAGGCGGAGGCGATGAATAGCGGATTCTGATTCGATTCGTTTGACAAGCTGGTTCAGCGACGAGCCAGGGCTTAAATCAACGCCATAACCGCCGATATGTATACCGGTCAGAACAATTTCCCAAAAGCCTGATTCAACCAGTCCGTTGATCTGCACCAGGATTTCATTCTCCTCTGCGGATCTGCTTGAACCTCGTGCATAGGGGATGATGCAGTAGCTGCAGAACGCATCGCAGCCGTTCTGAACCTGGACAAAAGCACGGCTACGTCCGGCAAAGGACGTTAACGGTGGCAGGCAAACTGATTCTTCCTGACGAATATCGGAGACTTCCACCAGGGTTGACTGGTGATCTTGCTGAAGGAAATCGAGCAGGCGCTGCTTCTCCTCGTTGCCAATCACCAGGTTGACGCCCGGCAAATCGCGCAATGTGTCCGGATCGACCTGGGCATAGCATCCCGTGACTACAACCCGGCAGCCTGCGTTCACCCGGCGTGCCCGGCGAACCAGATTGCGCGACTGTGCATCGGTCGCGCCGGTCACCGTACAGGTATTGACGATCACCAGGTCAGCGCCATCCTCGAACCGGACGATCTTGTAGCCTGCGTCCTGTAAAGCCTCCTGCATCGCAGCAGATTCGAACTGGTTGGTTTTGCATCCCAGCGTCGCAAACGATACAGTTTGCGACGTCGGGACGCGAATGTTGTCTTTATCGGGAGGAGTCATACTATCTGTTGAATTACCTTAAACTTCACTATCGACAAACAAGATGTCAGTCATTTGGTTTCCGCGTACCGCGTTCCTCTTCCCGCGTCCCGGAGTTGTTAATCCACCCACCACCAATCACCCGATCATCATCGTAAAACACCGCAGCCTGGCCTGGCGTCACACCTTTTTGCGGTTCGTCGAAATCAACCTGCACGGTGCCATCGTTCAGGGTTGTGATCTTCGAGGGGACTTCCTGATGACGATAGCGGATACGACAAGCCGACTCAATCGTTTCGGACGGTGTATCAATCAGCCAGTTGACATCGAAGACATGACACCTGGAAACGCTGAGATGTTGTTGCTCCCCAACAATGACCCGACGATTGGCGGCATCGATACCAACAACGTAGAGAGGCTGCGGCCACGCGAGCCCGAGTCCGCGGCGTTGGCCGATCGTGTATCGGTATGTCCCCTGATGATTGCCGAGAACCTGTCCGTCAATATATACGATATCGCCGTTCATTGTCCCGGGACCACGCTGCTCCTCGAGGAATCGCACGTAATTGCCGTCAGGAACGAAGCAGATATCCTGGCTCTCCGGTTTTTCAGCAACCTGCAAACCAAGGCGTGCAGCATGGCCGCGCACCTCTTCCTTGGTCATGCCGCCGAGCGGGAAACGGATGTACTGCATCTGCTCACTGGTCAGGGTGAAAAGGAAATAGGTCTGGTCCTTATTGCGATCACGCCCTTTTCTTAGAGCCATGTGACCATTTTCCTGAGTCAGCTGGGCATAGTGTCCGGTTACCAGGTAGTCTGCCTGCAACTCGCGAGCCCTGCGCAAAAGGATCTCGAATTTGAGCACCTGGTTGCAGAGTACACAGGGGTTGGGCGTACGACCATTGAAGTAGTCGTCACAAAAACGATCAATCACTGCCGCTTCGAACTGTTTTTCAAAATTGACGACGTAAAAAGGTATTTCAAGTGACTCGGCCACCCGGCGGGCATCGTAGACATCGTCGAGAGAACAGCAGGTCCCGAATTTTTCGCCGTGCTCATCGGTAAAGCTGGAATAGTCCCAGACCTGCATGGTCATGCCGATTACCTCACAGCCCTGCTCCTTGAGCAAGGCGGCAGCAACCGAGGAATCCACTCCGCCACTCATGGCAACGACGACTCTTTTTCCGGCTTCAATCATGTCAGGTGTCTACAAACATTTTCAGGAGTGATAAATCGAGTTAATCTCATCCATGAAGAATGCAGGATACAGCATCCGGCATCAAGAATAAAATCTAAACATTGCCGTTGAATTCTGGAGACCCAACAAAGAAAGGGCACCCAAAAGATGCCCTCCTTAACTTCAAGCCAATTCTTGGCATTGACACCTAACCATTTTGTTCCTTATAGTTTTTAATTGCCTCGTGCAAAGCGTCTGCGGCCAGATTCGAACAGTGCATCTTCTGCGCCGGAAGCCCATCGAGAGCCTCTGCGACCGCCTGGTTACTCAACTCGAGAGCCTCGTCAATGGTCTTGCCGATCGCCATCTCCGTGACCATTGAAGACGTGGCAATGGCAGCCCCACAGCCAAAAGTCTTGAACTTCACGTCCCTGATGATATTGTCTTCGACCTTGAGAAATATTTTCATTATATCGCCGCAGGAGGCATTACCCACCTCACCCACGCCGCTGGCATCTTCTATTTCACCCACATTTCGCGGGTTGGTAAAATGGTCCATTACTTTATCTGTGTACATTTCGGCTCCTTAATATTCATTGAAGACATTCTGCAGTCTACTTCTTTCTACTAACGGAAGCGTAAGATGCGAAGTGCGAAAATGAGTCTTCCGCTTCGCATTTCGCGGTCTAAATTCTCCTCACCGTTTCACAGGTTTCGCACCCTTCTGCAGTACGTCCGCAGTTATACAGTGGACTCATGTCGCGAAGGCGCTGCACGGTGGCCGGCAGAACCTCCAGGACCTTATCAATTTCCGCAGCGGTCGTTTCCGGACCGAGGCTGAAACGCGTACTCGAGTGCGCCAGGGTCACTTCGACGCACATGGCGCCCATCACATGGGACGGCTCCAGAGAGCCGGAAGTGCAGGCTGACCCGGAAGATGCAGCAATGCCGAACATATCGAGATTGAGCAGCAACGACTCACCCTCAATATACGCGAAGCTCACATTCAGGGTATTAGGCAGACGTTTTTCGCGATCCGGTGTTCCATTCAGCTTGATGTCGGGAACCTGACTGAGGACACCGTCTTCCAGGCAGTCACGTAACGCACGAACACGGCCGTAATAGTCATCCAGCTCGGCCAGAGCCAGTTCACAGGCCTTGCCCAGCCCCACGATACCGGCGACATTCTGGGTCCCGGCGCGACGATTACGCTCCTGGTGGCCACCGTGCATCAGCGCGGACATCCGCGTACCGCGCCGCACATAGATCGCGCCGACGCCTTTCGGTGCACCGATTTTATGGCCGGAGATCACCAACAGGTCGAGGTTGGCTTTTTGCACGTCAACCGGAATTTTGCCGACAGCCTGAACCGCATCGGTGTGAAACCGGATGTTGTATTTCCTGGCGATTCGACCGATCTGCTCGATCGGATAAATGTTTCCGGTCTCATTATTGGCCCACATCACTGAAATCAATATGGTCTGGTCTGTAATCGCCGCTTCCAGGTCGGCAAGATCGAGCATGCCGTCCCTGTCTACTGGCAGGTAAGTTACGTCATAGCCCTGCTTTTCGAGATACTCACAGGTTTCAAGGACGGCAGGGTGTTCTATCGAGGTTGTAATAATATGGTTGCCTTTTTCTTTCAGGGCATCCAGCGTGCCTTTGATTGCCATATTGTCCCCTTCACTACCGCAGGAGACAAAGACGATCTCGGCGGGTGAGGCGTTGATCAGCGAGGCAACTTGCTCGCGCGCCTTCTCCAGGGAACCGGAGACCTGTCGTCCTGCCCAATGAACGCTGGACGGGTTGCCGAACTGCTCATGGTAAAAGGGCAGCATCACCTCCAGGACCTCTGGCCTGACCGGCGATGTGGCGTTGTAATCGAGATAAATGTTGCTCAATTCTATGTCCTCCGATAATGGATCTTTAAATCTTGAATTCTCAACCGTGGATTGGAACGAAACTTCGAGGCCTGACCTGCCCAATTAACAGTTCAACAATCAAAACCTAATTCTTGCCGTTTGCTTCGTTGAATTTGTTTCTCGCTTCCTGGGTTAATTCTTCGAGAGTGATGGAGGCAAGGAAGTCGCGGATTTTCTCTCCCAGGCCATGCCAGACATTATGCGTGACACAGTGGTCATCACAGATACAGCCGTGTTTCTGATCCATACATGCGACCGGAACCAGGGACTCCTCGACACTGTCGATGATCTCGTCGACCTGGATTTCCTGTGCAGGACGGGCCAGCAGGTAGCCTCCACCTGGTCCGCGGACACTTTTTACAATCTGGCCACGGCGTAGTTTTACAAAGAGTTGTTCAAGGTAAGTTAGTGAAATACTCTCGCGCAGAGAAATATCACGCAGGGAAACCGGTGAGCCTTCAGAATAAAGATTCAGGTTCACCATGGCCCGAACAGCGTATTGTGCTTTGGTGGACATGCGCATGGTTATGCCTCGGTTTTTTCCTTTTTGCGTGAGCCCGTCGCGCTCGCACCTGATTTTGCCGCAGGTTTTCTGGTCGAGGTCGACCGTTTGACAGCTTTTTTCACAACAGGCTTTGCTTCCTTTTCTCCGAGACGTGCAGACAGGTCTTCGACCTTCTTTTCCAGGGCTCTGATCTGATCAAACAGGCAACTGATCGCCTTGGCTTCAGGGTCCGGCAAATTACCGTGTTCCAGGTCAGGCCGCTGCTCCTCTTCGACAACCGTCTTTTCCTGCTGCATCACAACTCGACCGGGAATCCCGACCACCGTAGCATTCTGCGGGACTTCTTTGACGACGACCGAATTGGAACCGATCTTGGCACCTTTGCCCACAATGAACGGGCCAAGAACCTTCGAACCGGACCCGATCACGACATTATCTTCCACGGTCGGGTGACGCTTGACCTTGTCCCAGGTCACACCGCCGAGGGTCACACCGTGGTAAAGAGTAACATTGTCGCCGATCTCAGCCGTTTCTCCGATAACCACGCCCATACCGTGATCGATAAAAAACTTCTTGCCAATCTGTGCTCCCGGGTGAATCTCGATACCGGTAAAAAAACGGCCCATATGTGAGGTAAAACGGCCGAGGAAGTGGAGCTCGTGAGTCCATAACCAATGTGCGATGCGATAGAACCAGACAGCATGCAGTCCGGGATAACAGAAGATAATCTCCAGAACACCACGTGCAGCAGGGTCCCTGTCGAAAACCGAATAAATGTCTTCTCGAATTTTGTCAAACATTTTGCTTATATCCTCCATGCCCCGTCAACCAAGATTCATGCAAACTGTAAAAACACCGGCAAAACATCTGCCGGTTGCCAAACATGCTCAATTGATAGCATACCTGAGTAAAACTGTCAATTATTTTAGACAAAGAATTTAAGGAAAATCGAGAGAAAACGGCAGAGGTGGTTAAGATAGTGAGTCCACTCTGACTAGTGGTTTACAGGAAAAGTTGGTACGCCTGGTTTTCAGTTTCCTCGACATACCGATAACCGAGGTTTTCAAGGAATACTTGCAGCTGCGGCTCCTGCCCTTCCGGTATCTCCAGGCCAACCAGAACTCTGCCAAAATCTCCACCTTGAATTCGGTAATGGAAAAGCGAGATATTCCAGTCTGCGCTCATTGATGCAAGAAAACGGGCCAGGGCGCCCGGTCGCTCCGGGAACCAGAAACGGAACAAACGTTCTCCGTGGACATCGGGAGAGCGACCACCGACCATATAGCGGACATGGGTCTTGGCCAGTTCGTTGTCAGTCAGGTCGATGTTTTCAAAGCCGCATTCCGTCAATTGCTCATAAAAAACCTCGCGTTGCTCATCACCCTCGATGGCGACACCAACAAAAATATAAGCTGATTCACGGCCGGAAAGACGGTAGTTAAACTCGGTGATATTCCTGTCGCCGACGACTTCCCGGCAGAAACGGAACAACGCCCCTGGCTCTTCAGGAATGGTGACCGCAAACAGGGCTTCCTGTTTTTCGCCGATCAAAGTGCGTTCGGCCACATAGCGAAGCCGATCGAAATTCATATTCGCACCAGAGTTGATTGCGACCAGCGATTGACAGGTCACGTTTCTCTCACGCACATATTTTTTTAGTCCCGCTGTGGCAAGGGCTCCGGCCGGCTCGACAATCGAACGGGTGGCCTGGTAAACACTCTTCACCGCGCTGCAGATTTCATCAATATCGACCAGGATAATCTCATCAACATGCTGGCGACAGATATCAAAAGTCAGCTTGCCGACCTCGCGGACAGCAACGCCGTCAGCAAAGATTCCGACCGAATCGAGCTTGACACGATGTCCGGCGGCCAGCGACTGGGCCATGGCGTCACTGTCGACAGGCTCGACCCCGATCACCTTGACTTCCGGGCAAAGTTCCTTGATGAAAGTTGCCACACCGGCAAGCAGGCCGCCGCCTCCGACCGGGACAAAAACTGCATCGATCCGGCCGGCACTCTGGCGCAGAATCTCATCAGCAACGGTTCCCTGCCCTGCGATGACCAGCTCGTCGTCGAATGGCGGGATGAAGACCATGCCGGATTGCGAAACCAGGTCAGCGCAATGTTCAGCAGCTTCCGAATAGCTGTCACCAAACAGGACAACTTTGGCACCGTAGGATTTGACTGCCGCAACCTTGATGGCAGGAGTCGTCACCGGCATGACGATGGTTGTGTCAAGACCCAGTCTCTGGCCAGAGAAAGCGACCCCCTGGGCGTGATTTCCGGCCGATGCGGTAATGATGCCCAACTCTCTCTCTGCTTCGCTGAGATTGGCTATTCGGTTATAGGCCCCACGTATCTTGAAAGAAAAGACCGGCTGCAAATCCTCGCGTTTGAGTAGCACCCGGTTATTCAACAGTTGCGACAGGAAGACCGACTCCTCAAGGGGAGTCTCTATGGCCGCTTCATAAACTTTCGACGTCAGGATTTTTTTGAATAATGTTTGCATGGAGGGATTTTGCCACGAAGGCTGAGAGAGACAAAGAAAAAACTGGTTAATTTGTCACCAGTTGACGACAATTTATATCTCTTTATCTGCTTTTGTCCGGATGCGTGATCACTGGGACGACATTGACGAGGACGCACCTGACAGAGAAGATTATTTCCACTTAATGATCGACAACTGTATACGCTTTAGCTATACTTCGAAATCAGTTTCCAGCAGGGCTAAGCGTGCCCGGTGAATATATTTCATGTCGTCACAAAGGAGAGAGATCATGCCGGAATTTTTCTATCAGAACCCTTTACCTGTCACCAAGGACGAAACCGAGTATTACAAGATTCCAGGTTCGGAGCAGTATGTCACCGTTGACAACTTCGCTGGCGAGGAAGTCCTGAGGGTCTGCCCAGAAGCCCTGACCATTCTGGCCAATGCCGCCATGAAGGACGTCTCCTTCCTGCTGCGCAAGGAACACAACGAACAGGTCGCCAAGATCCTGACGGACCCGGAAGCCTCCCGCAACGACAAGGGTGTAGCGATGGCATTCCTGCGCAACGCCATGGTTTCAGCTCAATTTGAGCTGCCGACCTGTCAGGACACCGGCACCGCAACCGTAGTCGCCAAGAAGGGACAGCAGGTCTGGACCGGTGCGAATGATGCTGAATACATTTCCAAAGGCATCTTCAAGACCTACACCGAAGAGAACCTGCGTTACAGTCAGACAGTCGCGCTCGACATGTACAACGAAAAGAATACCGGCACCAACCTGCCGGCACAAATCGACCTTTTTGCCACGGAAGGAGATGCCTATAAGTTCCTGTTCATGGCAAAGGGCGGCGGTTCCGCCAACAAGACCATGCTCTTCCAGGAGACCAAGGCGCTGCTCACTCCGGAGAAGCTGTTTGACTTCCTGGTCGCCAAGATGAAGACTCTTGGCACGGCAGCCTGCCCTCCCTACCATCTCGCATTCGTTATCGGTGGCACCTCTGCAGATGCAGTGATGAAGACCGTTAAGCTCGCGACGGCAAAAGAGCTCGACAGTCTGCCGACCGAGGGCAACGACCATGGTCAAGCCTTCCGCGATATCGAACTGGAAGAAAAACTGCAGATAGCAGCCCAGGAACTCGGCATTGGCGCGCAATTCGGCGGCAAATACTTTACCCACGATATTCGCGTCATCCGCCTGCCTCGCCACGGCGCATCCTGCCCGCTCGGCATGGCGGTTTCCTGCTCGGCCGACCGCAACATCAAAGCCAAGATCACCAGGGACGGCCTGTTCGTCGAAGAAATGGACCGTGACCCGGGCCGCCTCCTGCCAGAGCAGTACCGTATGGCCAAGCATGAGCATGGTCACAAGATCGACTTGAACCGACCGATGGAAGAGATCACCGCCGAACTGAGTGGACTCAAATGCGGTGACGCCTTGTTGCTCAACGGCACCATCGTGGTCGGTCGCGATATTGCCCATGCCAAGTTCAAGGATATCCTTGACAGTGGTAAACCGCTGCCTGAATACCTGAAGAAACACCCGATCTACTACGCCGGACCGGCCAAGACCCCGGAAGGCCGTCCTTCAGGTTCATTCGGCCCGACCACTGCCGGGCGCATGGACTCTTATGTCGGCCTGCTGCAGGAGAACGGCGGCTCGAAGGTCATGATCGCCAAGGGCAACCGCTCACAGCAGGTCACTGACGCCTGCGCCAAGTTCGGTGGCTTCTACCTTGGCTCCATCGGCGGCCCCGCAGCTCTTCTCGCTGACGAGAACATCATGAAGGTCGAGTGCATCGACTTCCCCGAGCTCGGCATGGAGGCAGTCTGGCAGATCGACGTCGTCAATTTCCCGGCATTCATCCTGGTGGATGACAAGGGCAACGATTTCTTCAAACAGTTGGGTCTGTAAGGTTCACAGCAAAAAGCCCCGGGGTAACCCGGGGCTTTTTAAATTCAGGAATGTGGATAGAAGACAGAGCGCTCTCCCTATCTCCCCCGATAAAAGCCTGCTTGGGCATTAAAAAAGCCTGCATAAGCGCCACCACGCCTTAACAGTTCATCGTGGCTGCCCTCTTCAACGATTCGACCGTCAGCCATCACGTAAATACGGTCGGCAAGCTGTACCGATGAAAGTCGATGACTGATGATGATCGCACTGCGGCCCTTAATAATGCGACGGAATTTATCAATCAATGCCACTTCTGCCAGCGGATCAAGCGCACTGGACGGTTCATCGAGGACCACAAGACGAGCCTTGCGGAAGAAAGCCCTGGCCAGAGCCAGCCTCTGCCACTCTCCGGTACTCAGCTCGCGACCGTCGAGAAACTGGGTCCCGAGCTGTGCATTATAACCATCCGGGAAGTGCCTGATTGCCGTATCGATTCCGGCTATTCTGGCCGCATCAGCAATCTCTGAAGCCTCCGGTTCTGTATCGACATCTCCGAGCCAGATATTGTCAAACACACTCAGTTCGTAACGAACATAGTCCTGAAAAACCACGCTGATCTGACGCTGCCAGGCAACCGGGTCAAGTTTTTTCAGATCAACCCCATCCAGGGTAATCGAGCCTTGCCCAGGGTCATAGAGTCGGCAGAGAAGTTTGATCAGTGTCGATTTCCCCGCGCCGTTTTCACCGACCAGGGCAACGACTTCCCCAGGTCGCAGCTGGAAATCGACTTCGTAAAGTGATTGTCTTGCCGCACGGGGGTAGGTAAAACTGACCTTGTGAAAGACCAGTCCTTCCTGTGAGAACGACGGCAGCTCAACAGGTCGCTCGGGAAGTCTGATGCCGGGCTCGAAATCGAGAAACCGGTAGAAATTGGTCAGGAACAGGTTGTCCTCGTATAAAGCGGCAAGGCCTCGCAGAAGGTTTTGCAGTGTAGTCATGGCGCGTTGGAAGCCTTGAAAATACATGACCAGGACACCAACGGTGATAAATCCGGTCACTGCCTGGTAGGCCATGAAAAGCAAGGCCCCGAATACAGCCAACGAGGCCAACCCCTGCACCAAACCCTCTGAGACGCTGCGGTGTCTTGCAATCCGCAGCCGGCCGTCGCGCAATTCAGAACGTAATTCACGAAAACGTTGGGAGAACACCCCGCCGATATTGAAGAGCCTGATCTCTTTGGCAAATTCGCGACCAGTGACCAGCCAATGGTAATACCAGGCACGACGTTCCCCTTCAGCCTGATCCTGTTCGAAACCGAACAGCCTGCGCGCATAGAACAGACGCACGATCCCTGCCGGTAGAGCGGCTACCAACAGGACCACCCCGGTCAGCCAGTTGAAGGCAAACAACAGCCAGACGATGCCGACGACCGTGATGCCGTTTTGGATGATCTGCACCAACCCATTGACGATTCGGGCCGGGCGGTGAGGCGCTTCACTCTGTGCCCGGTGCAGCGTGTCGTGGAAGGCAGGGTTATCGTAAAAATCAAGATCGACAGCGATTGACTTGGCGTGGATAAGTTCAGAGACATGATCGGTGACCGCCGTACCCTGGGCTTCACCCACAAAACCTGAGAGCGCACTGCACAAAGCGTTGAGCAACGCAACGCCACCGGCAAGGAGGACCCACCAGAGAACCGTATTGAACGCGGATTGAGGGTCCGGTGTGCCGACACCCTCCACCACGGCGTCGACGATCTCCTTCATCAGGTAAAGTGCCGCCAGCGGCAACATGCCCTGGAGCAGGATCAGCACCAGATTCAGCAACGTCCAGCCCGGCGCACAGCGCCAGACCAGAATGATCGCGCGTTGTAGGCGAAAAGCGGTTTTCAGCCTTTGTTTAAAAGAAATCATTGTTGCCTGTCAGTCGGTTTCAAAAGGGGCGGGTTATCACACGGTATCAGCCCTGAAACACATTCTATGGCGTCTCTATAAGACTTCATTTTCTTAACGAATAGTTATAACATTGCCTCTATGGAGTTGAATATCATAAATCTGGATCTCACCCTGGGTCCTTTTCATTACCGATTACTGGCCCACGACACCCGGGGTGAAGAACTTCTCGGACGGTTGGCCGACAATGTCGACTGCCGTCACTTTAACGGGCTACCAGACCGCCATATCCACCTAATCAGACATCTCATTGAACCTGTAGCCGTGGATTCATTTTTAGCCGGGAGATTACCACCGGAACTGGCTGCTCTCGTACCAGAGGAACTCCCCCCACTAGGCTGGCAAATCGCCGGCAATGACACTACTCACCTCACGTGGCGACATGCCGAAACTTCGCATGCATTCTGGACCATGAGTTGCTATGAAGCCGACCAGGAGCTGCCTTTTTATCTGCCTCTGGACCTGCTCTTCCACGATATCGTCCAATCGGGTGGCGGTATCATTCATGGCGGCCTCGCTGTTTATCAGGACCAAGGGGTGCTATTGACCGCCCCACCCGGCGGAGGAAAAACCACTACGTTCTCTACTCTCCCTGACAACTGGGCACTCAAGTCTGACGATGCCTCGCTGGTCTGGCCAGATGCTAACGGCGCCTTTCTGGTCTGTCCCCTGCCGACCTGGAGCGTGCTGCTCGGCACTAACCCGCGACTCGAACAAATCATGCTGTGGCAGATCGGTAAAAATTGGCCTTTGCAAAGGGTTCTCTTCCTCGAAAAGTCCAATCTAATCAAACTTGCGCCACAAAGATCGATCGACGCAGTCTTCCCCCTATACCGGGCCCTCTCTGAATACCCGACTGTTATTCTGGGTAGGACCCCATACCGTGGTGCTATCTTCAAGGTAGCGGCCGCGATCGCTCGAAATGTGCAAACCTGGACGTTACAGCTGCCGCGCAAAGGTAATTTCTGGCCTATTCTTGAAGAGGAGTTGATACATGGACTCAGATAGGAACAGAAGGGCCGACTTCATCCGCTATAGCGGCAGAAGTATGTGGCCGGGGTTTCAGGAAGGTGATCTGCTTGAAGTTCGGCCTGTGGTCTTTGCGGAATTGCGTGTCGGCGACTGCATCGTCTATCACCTTAACGGCTCCGAGACACGCATCACCCACAGGATCAGGGACATTCGCGATGGAGTCATACGCACCCGCGGCGATGCGTTCCGTTGGCCTGATGAACATAGCGTAAGCAACAAGCAATTAGTCGGTCGAGTTACCAGCCGTTATCGTCTGGGTGGTCTTAAATCAATACAAGGTGGAGTAATAGGACAACTGCTGGGAGAAGTTTACTACTATGCCGGGCGTCTCGACCCGCAACGCGCCGCTCGCGGCGGCCGTGCTGCGCGCCTATTGCGTAGCAGCCTGCAATGGCTGGTCATCTGCCTTTACCGGCGCGGCACCGTAAAGGCGTTTGGTGACAACGGCGAAGGGCTCAACCGTTACTGGCTGATTGGGCAACGCCCCTGGGCTCAATTTGTATATTCGGAAAAAACTTGGTTGGTCCCCTGGCCGCAATCATTGTTGATTGATCCGGCCAAGCTTCCTTGCAACAGCCGGGGATGAGGTTGCTCACGGAATTTTGTAAAGATGTTATTGTGTGCTGCCAGGCTTGCACTGATTCGATGCGGGAACACCGCCAGCTTGGCATTTCAGTTTTCCTGGCGGGCCGACACCACCGGCATTAGCACCGTTAGCGCAGCCCCCGGATTCTACTGCCGAGGCACCATCATTACAAGCTCCGAGAGCCGTCGGCAGTTGTTCCATATTAACAATTCGTGGCTCAACCCATTTGATTTTCGTCATTTTGAACACTCTCCAAACCAGAGGCACAAACTGTCTTTATGACTCAGTCAGGCAATAAGCTACCCACGGAATACTATGATAAACAGCAATATAAATCAATCTTATGCCATTCCCGGCTTAACATTGAGGCGGGTTTCAGGAAACAGGTTCTCGGCATATGCTTGTTCACAGAACCAGTAGGGCGCCATAAGGCCCTGACCCCGCTGATAATTCATCGCTACACAGGAGCCCAGACAGACCTTCTTCATCAGACAATGACCGCAGACACCCTGCAATTTTTTCGGCAACCCCTCACGGAGCTCTTGCAAGAGAGGATGCCAGGCCCAGAGTTCTGCCAGTCGCCCAACCCCGGCCTGGCCATAGACCAGATCCGGGACATGCTCACCAACTCCGCACAAGGCATAGTGACCATCAGCTAGCAGGCCAAGCAGGCCCAGGATACCGCAACTGCTGAGTCCATCGCCATCAACAAGACGGCCCAGCGGACGAAACGCCATCGGTACATCGAGAAAAATCGGCAGCTCGTAGCGGGGTTGCAACTCATTTAGCAGACGTTGATTCAGCTTCAGAATTGCCTCAATCGACAAATCATCCCCGGACTCATGCAACGCAGCACCACGTAAGGTCGGCTGGACGATGTTCAACTTGACGTCACCGGCACCAATCTCAACAGCCAGATCGAGCAAGGTCTCAAGCTCGCTGATGTTGATCTGCATCAGGCTCATGATGATTCCCGGACGATAACCGGCTGTGACCAGATGATCGATTCCTGTGAGGGTACGATCAAACCCTCCAGGAACATTACGTATAGCATCGTGGGTCGCAGCAGAAGCACCATCCAGGCTGACCGAAACTCCGGTCACACCACACTTCTTAAGAAGCTGAGCCAGCTCAGCAGTAACCTGCATGCCGTTGGTTTCAATGCGACCGCCCAGACCATACTCTTTCTGGATTCCGAGCAACTTGTCAAAATCGGGATGTATGGTCGGTTCACCACCGGTCCATTTAATCGCATTAAGCCCAAGGGGGATGGCTTCTTCGACCGCAGCGGCAAAGACCTGAGGATCGATAAAATGTACAGGGCGGTTCGCGTTGCCGGAGTCTTCGGGCACGATCCAACAATGCCTGCAAGCACAGTTGCAGCCATTGGTCACATAGACGTACAGCTCATTAAGCGTTGGGGTCGGTAAACCCTTCCCAGTCATGGCAGAAACAGCCCTTCTTCGGCAAGGTCCTGTTCAAAGTTGCGCAGGCAGGCATCGGGGCTTGGTCGATTTGCCTCGCCAAGCAACGACAAAGCACCCCCGGGACAACTGCCCGTGCAAGAGAGCTGGTAGTCGCAGCCCTGACATTCCTCGAAATTTTCCAGGGCAATATTGGTTCGTTCACGCAAACCATTCAGAATTTCAGTGTCGCGCCAGACCTCAGCCAGAGGGTTCTCGCCGATAAAACCGAGCACTAGTTGCGGCAGCATGACACAGGGCACATAAGCACCGTCAGCACGTACAGAAATACGGTTGAAAATGCAACCGCAGCCAACCAGGTGCCCCCGTTCCTCAATCGGCTGGCCGCTTGCACTGGCCTGGCGCATGGCACGAAACATGTGCCATTCGGCAAGCGGACCAGCTGAGGCTTCGATGGAACCTGGATATTTGGCATCAAGTTCTGC
>Ga0070728_10004592_pt1 | contig 14196 bp, 7 predicted proteins | sample tdDd471_FD_66723 | JGI IMG/M metagenome (GOLD analysis project Ga0070728, IMG submission 66723) | Marine sediment microbial communities from the Atlantic coast under amendment with organic carbon and nitrate - tdDd47.1 | ecosystem: Environmental > Aquatic > Marine > Coastal > Sediment | place...
GTTTGTTTGCCTTCCGCCTCCGCATGGAAATTCTTGATCACTCTGTGTTGCAAAACCGGAACCGCCAATGCGCGGATATCTTCCCTGGTGGCATTGAAGCGACCATGCAAAACAGCTCTGGCCTTTGCCCCAAGTATCAGATACTGCGAAGCTCTTGGGCCTGCTCCCCATTGTACCCACTTTTTAACAAAGTCCGGCACCGCATCTTCCGTTGGTCTGGTAGCTCTGACCATTTGCACCGCATAGTCAATTACATTGTCCGCTACAGGAACTCTTAAAACCAGAGCCTGCAATTGGCGAATAGCCTTGGGCCCCAGTATTTTCCTGAGCTTCGGGCTGTAGGTTCCGGTTGTATGCTTGACAATTTCCTTTTCTTCTTCAGCCGATGGATAGGAAACCTCGATCATGAACATGAAGCGATCCAGTTGTGCCTCCGGCAGAGGGTAGGTTCCTTCCTGCTCAATGGGGTTCTGAGTGGCGAAAACCAGAAAAGGTAAATCCAGTGCAAAGGTTTGTCCTGCTGCTGTAACCTGCCGTTCCTGCATAGACTGTAAAAGAGCAGCCTGCGTTTTGGGCGGGGTACGATTGATTTCGTCGGCCAGCAAAATGTTGCAGAATATCGGCCCTTTGATAAAGCGGAACTCGCGCTTGCCGGTGGAACGATCCTCTTCCAGTACATCTGTACCGGTAATATCCGAAGGCATCAGATCCGGGGTAAACTGAATCCGGTTGAAATTAAGATCCAGAACCTTGGCTAAAGTACTGATTAACAGAGTTTTTGCCAGACCGGGTACACCAACAAACAAGCCGTGACCACGGGAAAAGAGCGAGATCAGCAATTGATCAATCACCGCATCCTGACCAACGATAACCTTGGCAACCTCTTCTTTTATCAGCTTATAGGCTTTGGCAATGGTTTCCACGGCCTTCAAGTCATCGTTTATTTCTGTTTCTTCAACTTTATCTTCAATATCTTCATGGTGTTGCATGTATATACTCTTCGTTAATGGTTGTAGTATATCAAACCTGCAAAAGATCTAAATTATTCCCTCAAGCCTTACTCTGGATCAGCTTTTGTTGAAAAGCCTCAAAAATTATGTTTTTTTCATCAGCTTAAAATGAACAGGCGGATCCTGATGGATCCGCCTGTAAACCAGCAGAACAAATTCTTACTTTTTAGCAAGAACGCTATCCAGAATCAGGTGGATCAGTTTTTCCTTGGAGTTCATATCGTATGCGAAGGAACTGACCAATGGAATGTCACCGTCCATCATGATAAGTTTGGGATAAAAGCCGTATGCCAAACCATGCTCTAAAGCATTACCGTTTCCGTCCAAAGCATCATCCATACCGCGAATTTCGAACGGTTCGACAGCCATACTTGGCGGATTACCTGTAGCAAAGTTTCCACTATAAGCCATCAGCTTGTTGTTTGTCATATCCTGATACATCACATAAATGTTTGCACTGGAGTCGACACCCACGGAGCAGTCTGCACCGATTCGAACCTGATAACTTTCGTTACTGGAATCTTCTCTCCAACCATCATCCATGGTATAGGCTTTAAGACCTGAACCAAAATCAAAGATGACCTGAAGTTGATTGAGTGTTTTGTTATAGAATGAAATGACATACCAGCCATTTGATTCAATAACATAGCCAGAGTTAAATTCACCCACATCGCCATTTACCAGAGAACCTGCATGTCCTACCAGATTCTCAACGGTGAATGTTCCGGCTGTGGTTGTATCGGCATCCGGTAAGCCAGTCATTCTGGCGCGTTTCAGGTTGCCGAATTTTTCGTTGTCCATGGCCTGAATAACATTGCCGTCTTTATCCACAACACTGGTCAGCCTGTAGGTGGTGTTATGATAGTAGTTAACCCAGAAGTCATGACCACTGCCTGTAGGCATTGCCATAATACTTGGGTTAATACCAAGACCGAATGGAGTATCTACCACTTCAGGGCATTCACCCTCTTTACAGTATGGAGTACCGATTGCTGCTGCATCCAGAGTGATAATAGTGAAATCATCAGCCGACTGCGGGGTGGCAGTTTTGGCCATGGCCAGTCTCAACTCGGACATGGTACCGGTTTCGTCAGATTTCATCATGTAGGCAATTACCGGACGGTTTTGATCGTCCAGCCAGATATCTGTGTAGTAGCCGTTATCGCCTTCCTGATCAATCACGACTTTATACCAGCGGTATCTGGCATATTCGTCGTAAGCCGGGGTATCATCTTCGGCGTCTTCAACATCGCCATCGACATCTTTAAAGCCCTTGGCAGCATCTTCAACTTCTTCTTCGCTATCTTCGGCATCCTCAATTTCTTCATCGCCGTCTTCGTCACCATCGACAACAACTTCAACTTCAGGAGCTTCACCATTGGTGAAAATCAGCACCAGATCGCCGTTGTCAACGTCCTGATAGGCAACACGGGGCCAGCCATCGCTGCTAACAGCAATAGAGGAATGGGCACCCATATCATCACCTTTGTCTACCACGCCACCACGAGGGCCACTGGGCGCGGCATTGGGGTCGATATCCGGCACACCATCAACATAGTCCCAGAAAATTTCATCAATGCCAATACCTCTGGCATTGATACGTCCAACCATTAAATCACCATAGGTCTGGTTATAAGCCGAGATCCATAGTTCATCTTTGCTGCCAAACTCGAAGACTTCCATGTCGGAGTAGCTACCATGCCAACCAATTGGCAGAGGAGCCATTTCCTGACAGGAACATGATGGAGTATGATCGGGCATTCCAACGCCGGAGAATTCACAAACCGCATCATCGAAGTTTCCACAAAGCTGCCATAATGGGTTGTCGCCTTCCCACCAGGAACAGACTGTTACGTTATCTTTAGAGCAACCACCAGGAGCATAACCCGGTTCACATGTTACACCTTCACACCATTCGGGGCAGGTCATGCAATCGCCACTTGGATTATCTTTTGTGCAGCAGGCTTCATCTTCGCCACACTGGCAAGGTTCTTCACAACCGCAAACACCGGTAGCTTTACAGACAGGCATAAACCCTTCGCCCTCTTCGGAACAATCACGGCAGTCACAACTGTCCGGATCTGCTTGGTCGCAACGGGGAAGTTCGCATTCGTAAATTGCATTCGATGTATCACAGAAAGAACAGGAATCTGTGTCTTCACATTTCGGCACTCTTGGATCATCGCATTCTGGATCACAATACTGAAGCACACACATGTTGGTTGAAACTTTGCAGCGGAAACATGTGGGACATCCACCATCTTCGTCACATGGAATGTCGGTAATTCCTTCATCTTCCTCTGCGTCTTCTTTGTCTTCAGCATCCAGATCACCATCAACATCTTCTTTGTCGCCATCCGGAATTTCCAGATCGCCGTCAACACCATCGCCATCAGTTGAAGGCTGGCACTCGCCATTGACGCAGACAAAACCGTCATCGCAATCGCCAGTGGTTACGCAGTCTATGGTTGAACCACCACTGCTACAGGCAAACAGACCAAAGGCCAGAAGCATGGTAAAGGGAAGCATCATGGCTTTGGAAGTTTTCATTCTGCGAACAAATGCAAGAGGGATCAGCATCAGCAGCATGAACCATGCGTTTGTTGAATTGGAAGAGGAACAGCCAAGAGCCTCGGCAGCCTCTGAAGTTGAGCCATTGGAAGCAGCCATATTCAAAGAACCAAATTCTCTCGGTTCTTTCACAGTAAATGTTTCAACATTTACACCGTTGTAGGTTTTTTCTTTTTCGCTAACCAGTCCGGCTTCATCGCGAACCTGGACTGCAACTGTGACGGGGAATTCCTGCACAGTGTTAAGATCGAACATATTTTCCTCCGACCATTCGGACCATTGCTGATCGTTCAGTCTCACTCTGTATTGCAGTGTCTCGTTTTTGCTGACATTATCTTTACCGATGAATTTAACGCCATCGCTTACACGCATCATACGCAGGGTAGGATAAGTAAAGTCTGTGGTGAAGATGAAGGCCTCCGGGCTTAAATCGATGGAGCTTTTATCTCTCTTATCGCGTGAACGAACCAGAATGGTGTGTTCGCCTTCAAGCAGAAGCACGTTGGAATCAATGGTAACCTCGTTGCCGGATCTGAATGGTGTCCACTTGTTGCCGTTGTCAACTGAAATGGAGTATTCAAGATTTGCATCACTGTCGTCTGCATCCTGACCGGAAAGTCTCAGAACCATGTAAGGTTTCAAACCATCTGTAACATACTGCTGAGGTTCGGGCAGGAAGGAATCGACCAGTTCGGCAGAGGTTTCTGCTCTGAAGGAGCTTTTGTTTCCACCCATATCAATGGCGGCATAGACATACAGTCCCTGATAATCATTCACACCAGGTTTCTGATCTTCCGGGGCAATTGTCTGGATGTCAATAAAGATATCATTAACGTCATCACCATTAATATCAAATCCGGGGATTTCAATAGGCTCGAATCCGCCAAGCAGATCGCCAAGCAGAGTATCAAGCAAACCACCAATCAGGCCTTCAAATTTCTCTGCAGCTTCCTCTGGTGGCAGACTGTCAATACTGTAGGCGATTCTGTAGTTTTCCAGAACAATAGAGTTCTGATCCAGCTGGATTTCAATGGAATTGCCCTGTGCATCAAGACCGACAAGAACATTGGCATCAATTTGCAGGGTAAACATACGCACCAGACGTCCTTCAACCAAACCATAGAAATGCAGGTTAAGATCGCGGATTTTTACTTTGAGTGCAACATCCACATTGATATTGGGATCATCGGGATAGGCGTTATCTTTGTCCATAATTTCAAAGTCAATTGGTGGGCCAGGCTCTAGGGCCAACTGCCATGCAACGTTTTCACCGCCTGTGTAAATATTCATATCCGGCAGAAGCAGTGCAAAGATTCCGGGGCCAACATACTGACCAATTTGGGGTGTATTCTGATCCAGTGCCATACATAGCAAACCAGAATTATTAACAGCATAACCAGCCTGGTCAAGCAGCTCTTCACGTAGACCGATACCTGCATGATACTCTCTTGGGGGCTGGAAATGTTCATTCATATTGTTGGGGGTTAAGAAATCAAGCTGTGTCAGACCATCTGCCACCAGCGGATACTCTTCGTAACCTGCACAGGATTCCGGGGCATCAGGAGGAGACATCGTACCACCAAAGATACCAAGTTCCAGACCTTGCTCTTCAATTAATGTCTGACCACCAACAACCAATGAGGCCCAGATCTTGGCTTCCAGATCCGGTACAAAATCTTTAAGCAATGCGCCAATGTTAACTTCGGCCTCAAGACCTAAAGCCAGTGGCATACATTCATCATCGGCAGATTCACCTATACGGCAGATATCTTCAACACAGCTTACCTGATAGCCGTCGGGGTGTGCCGGGCAGGCTTTACCGTCAGCACATGAAGTACATGTAAGTGCGGTAAGCTGATCTTCGATAAGACCACGGATAAGGCTTTCCAAAAGACCTCTGAAGGCATCCTTGATAAGGTTGATGAAACCATCACCAATTCCACACAATGAGAAATTGAGAGAATTGATAATATTTTCAAGATTCGGCATTACCAGATCAAATTTAAGGTAACCTGTATCATTGTCTGTATCTACCAGAATATCCAAATCAATATTGAGTGCTGCGCCCTGCGTATCAACAGTAACGGCACCACCCAAAAAACAGCAGCTTGACTGCAGTGAAATCCACGGATCGCTTGAGGTGGTTTGTGGCAGGGTAATTCTGACATGCAGTTTATCGGGCCAGACCGGCTCAATACTTAAGTTGGCAATTTCAATAGGTACTTCACATCCGCCATTACACAGCTTGCAAAGCCCAAGGCTAACTTCGTCCACCGGAACAGTCAAAGATCCACCCATGGCAGCCTCGATAAGAGGAATGGCATTTTGATTGACAAACTCAAAACCGGAACGGGTCAGTCGTACCATACCCATGTTGTAGATCTTTTTATCAGGAGGATATTCGCCCCATTCAAGGGTTCGCATACCCTCGGTATCTTCGCAGCCAAGCATGCTACCAATATCCAAACCTCCATCACACGACATTGTCTTAATTCCCAAAAGTAACACGAGAATTAGCAGCATAATGTTCCGCTTAACGGTTAGCTGTTTCATACGATACTCCTTTTTCCGATTCTTGGTTATTTGAAACTGTCAAATATTTAATTTTCATCTATTCAAAGCATAAAACATAACATCGCACATATGCGAGCAAGATCGTCACAAACCTGATTTACTAACTACATTGGTTGTCGTTTTTCTGTGGCTGGACTATTTTAGACAAGTCCTGTCTATATTACTATCATATATTAGGCAATGAGCCAAATAAAACAAAGCATATGCCAACAATTAATCAATTACAAATACCTTGATCCCGGGTTTACTATTGATGGTTTTAACCATCTTTTTCGACAGCTTTGTGGCAACTTTTTTCAAAGCTTCGGCTCCGGCTGCCTGAGCATTGGCGTTCATGGCAGAGGATTGATCCGAACCAGTAGCAATAATTTCGCCTGTTTTGGCAGATACAATACGAACATTTAAGGTTGCAGTAGCGGAGATAATGGGGGAATTTTGAAGATTATCCGTAGTGGTGGAAACCGCAGAGCCGACAATAACATAATCGGCACCGTAAAGCTTGCCTATCTCGGCAGACTCTTTGTTACCCGGGCTAAGAACTTGTAATGGTTTAGGAATTTTAATTCTACCTGATAAGACCTGATGGTCAACCACCTGATATCCGTGATCTGTAAACTGCTGCACGAAATAGTTTTCCACCAAACCAAGGTTAACCGTTACAACAGTATTTTGCTTCACATCGCCCGAGGTCCACCAGGCGGTTGTGCTGGTACCAATGTTTTGCTCAGAGATAACCATAAGAAATCGTGGAACTTTTTTGCCGGTATCAGCAGCTTTTGTCTTACCTTTTTCTTCTGCCAAAGCATAAAAACAAACCAGGCACATTGCTATAATCACGATAAAAAAGACAGACTTTCTCATTAGATGCCTCCTTGTTTCCAAGTGCTTTAACAAAAACAGTATTTCCCAAGTATGTATGACTGATTTTCTCAGCAATTATTCAGAAATGTCAAGCAGTTTGTTGGCTTTGGTGAAACATTCGTTCACTGCACTTATTTCGATCCCATGGGATTTAAGCGTATCCGGTAATACAAAGTCATTTGCAGACATATCGCAAAAACCCAGATAACCTGAGTCATCAGCGTCAAACTAATATCCCAGGCCGAGGCTGCAGTGGCAAAAAACTCGGCATTTTCAGAAAATTCCAGGGTTTTGACCCACCAAATACCGCCCATAATACCAAATACCTGATATAACAGGAAAACAACCAGCAAGAATGCAGAGGCAACAGCCACTGTAACTGCATTTGTTTTCAGATAGCTCAAACTTTCCCGGATGCTTTTGCCAATGCTCATCTCACCGAATGAGACAGAAATACCTGCGCCCATCAGAATAAACATGAATAACGAATAGAAAAAAGCAGTCATACTTAGCACCATTATTGAAACAGAAATCAACAGTGCAATCAACAACTTACCTAATTCAACATCACTAAAACCAAAGCAATTCAGGCTGAAAACAATCAGGCCCAGAAAGGCCAGCGATAATATCAGTCCCAGAAACGAAGCCAAAAGTCTTAAAACCATCACACGGGGGAAGAGACTAACAGCAGCAATGCCAAAACCCCTGACACGTGGCTTGCCATCTTCTTTGACTGCCCGGGCGATTTCGCCGATAAGACCTGCATCCATCAGGGAATACAGCACCATTTGAATAAGATAAACAGCAGCAAAAATGCCACTTATTGCAATCCTGCTATCATGACTCACAAAAAACAGCTCACCCAGAAGAAGCGGATCGGGATCGCCATTGAAATCGACTGGTGCCGATATTAGAATCCTTAATAATATCCCCACAATCATTACCACCGGAAAAACTCCGGCAACTCCGGCTGCAAACCTGAAAAACAGGCTAAGGATCACCAGTAACCACGAACGGGCACTTAAGGTCAGGGAAGATGTGATAACAGCAGGAAGATTGATCAAAGTCTACACTCTCTATTTCTCCTGATCGGCATTCTCATCAGGCTCTGTTATCGGTGCATTGCTACCTTCCAAACCGGCTTCTTCGCCTTTTTCGAGGGATAGACGAATAAGAGTTTTAAGTGCAGCATTACGCTTAAGGTTGCCTAAAATCAGTTTCAAATCTTCAAAAACAGAGGGATCTTTAATCAAACCACCGATTGTGCCTTTACCTGATTCGATATATGTGGCCATTTTCTTGATGTTATTGGTGGCATCTTCCAGATTACGAATGATGTTTTCTTTGTCTTCTTCGTAAATCAGGGTGTGAAGCATTCCATCACCATCCTGAATAGCATCAACCAGTTCGGCAATAGTTCCGCTGGCACGGCGCAGGTTTTCGACAATCTCCTTGCCATCGGCATCATAGATCAAACCATGAACCGTTCCCTGCCCGGTGCGTACCTCATTTAAAATATGCTCCACATGTTCTATCGACTTGTTTAGTGTGTAGCTGGCACGCTTGACATTGCTCATCACTGCTTTTAAGTCAACCTGAACCTTTTTGTCGTATACTATCCCGTGCAAAACTCCATCGCCACTTTCCACTTCGTTAAAAATGTTATCCAGAGATTCGATCATCCCGTTGACATGGGCAATGGTTTCCTCGGTGGCAATTTCCTTGATCATTCTTTTCAGATCTTTCGCCACATCGGCACCATGACTAATCAGGGCACCACCCTCTTCCAGGATTTTGAACATGTCGGTGGGATCTTCGCTTTGCAGATAGGAATTTTCCTGTAATGCGTCCTCACCACCAGAACCTATTGAAATCTCTATAACTTTATCACCAAGAAGACCTTTACTTCCAATAGTTGCGATAGAATCTTTTCTGATTCTGGGCAACATGGTGTCTCTGACCTGTAACTCTACGTGAAGCTTTTTATCATCCAGAATCGGGGCAAACTCTATATTTCGAACAGTACCAATATTGACACCGGCAAGCCTGACCTGTGATCCCGGTTTCAGTCCACCGACATCTTCAAAAGCCACATATAGTCTGGTGGTAGATTCAAAAAGACTGCTTTCCTGACCCAGTAATATAGTTATAATAAAAATCAGAATTGAGCCAGCAGCTACAAAGAGTCCAACCATTGCTGTAATTTTTTTATTTTCCATGATCCGGTCTATCCCTCGTCTTCCGGATAAAGCCCCTCGAATTTTCCTTCAATAAAGTTTTTCACTTCTGGAATATCCGTTTGTTTAACCTTTTCCACAGTATCAGTCAAAATCAATCTTTTGTCATATAAAAAAGCAATTCTGTCCGAGACAGAAAATGCGGTTCCCATATCGTGTGTTACAACCACACTGGTACATTTTAAAACTTCCTGCATACGCCTGATAAGCCCGTTGATTCTGCTGGTGTTGATTGGATCCAGACCGGTTGTAGGCTCGTCCCACAAAATAACATCAGGATCCATCGCAATTGCTCTGGCCAGACCAACTCTCTTTCTCATACCACCGGACAAATCCACCGGCTTCATATCTTCGATGCCGGGTAAACCGATAAGCTCCAGTTTGTTGGCGACTGTTTCGCTGATTTTATCCTCATCCATATCAGGGAAATGAACCCTCAGGGGATAAGCAATGTTTTCACGCACATTCAAGGAATCAAACAGCGCACCACTTTGAAAGAGCATCGAGACACGTCTTCTGGTGTGTATCCAGTCATTTTCATTGAAGTCGTTAACACGCTCTCCAAAGACATTGACATCGCCCGAATCCGCTCTTAAAAGTCCAACCAGAAATTTCAGACAAACCGATTTCCCTGAACCAGAGCCTCCCATAATTGTAATCGTCTCACCTTTGTGAACATCCAGATCAAGGCCATTGAAGACAACATTGTCGTCAAATGCCTTTTTAACGTTATTCAGTGAAATCACAATTTCCGGGTTTTGGGACAATTTATTTTCCTATAGAGCCATAAATAATTTTGTTAAAATCAAATCAGCAATAAGAGTATTAACAGATGTAATAACAACCGTTTGCGTAGTTGCATTACCAACACCTTCTGTTCCACCTGAAGTATTGAAACCTTGTCTGCAGGCTATCAGACCAATGAAAAAGCCGAAGACAGTAGCTTTGGCCACACCCGACCAATAATCGCCCATGGTCACAATCTCGACTATCGACTGGTAGTAATACAAAGGTGTAATTCCAAACTCCAGATTGGAGATTATCAGACCGCCTAAAATGCCCACGATATCTGCAATGGAAACCAGTATCGGCATAATTAAGGTAGCAGCAATTACTCTGGGAACTACCAGTTTGCTGAGTGGATCTGCACCAAGCACACGGATTGCATCTATCTGCTCGGTGACCTTCATCGAGCCAAGTTCGGCGGTCATACCGGCACCGATGCGACCACCAACCATTAAACCGGACAAAACAGGGCCGAGTTCACGAAGCAGAGAAACAGCAACAACCTGACCTACATACTCTTTGGCCCCAAAACGAGCCATGCTGGTTCCGAACTGAAGCGCCAAAACCATGCCGGTAAACACCGCGGTCAGGTTTGCAATGCTAAGAGATTTGATACCCAGATAGTAAAACTGATTGATAATTTCACGCACTTCAAGGCTTCTGGAGAATATACGCCTGAAAACCTGCAAGCCCATAATAGCCAGGTCGCCCACCAGCGTAAGCAGGCTTTCCAAGCCAAGATTTTGGTGAAATTTCTCAGTTTCGGCCATACGCTACTTCCGTTTCCGCTTGATTACCCTGAAACGCTCCATTACCTTCTCGAACGCCTTCAAGCCTTTGCCATAAATCTTGGTTGGGGCAGAGTATGAGATATCATAGGTGCAGTAGTTTTTAACCATAGTATATGCAGAAACCCGTACACGGGCTCCATCCAAAAGACCGGTTACTTCACTGTAAACCGCCTGTCTGCCGTCCAGCATCACTCTTTTCTGCTGTATAAATTCCTTTTTTTCTATGCCGAAAAAAAGGTGGTTGGACAAGGATTCAAGAGGTGCGTCCTTATAGCCGTCGCAGGTGGAATTCACCATAATAAAAGCTGCTATTTTAGAATTCCAGAAAGCCAGATCGGCATCTTTGGTAGCTATTCTTTTCCAGCCTTTACCAGGTGACATAACCTGATAAACATTGTGTTTATCCTCGTAAACATTGTTCTTATAGGTTCCACTTGAACATGCAACAGGCAAAACAAGGCAAATTACAAGAATAAAAATCACAACTGGTTTTTTGAGAATCCACATATCGTAGTATTTCATTATTTCGGCTTCTGCTTCCGTTAAACTCCCCTGATTAATTCTAATTCGATCACAAAAAACTTATCTTTAAAACTATATCATGATTTTTTGTTTTTGTCAGTCAATCGTTTCGATTGCAATCTGCGATTCCGTCCTCACCAAATCTTTGGGTGCCGGTTTTTTCGGGAAACGCTGAATTATTTCAGCCGAAACAGGCAACAGAGTCTTGCTTTTGTCTTCCAGCTTGATCGGCGACGAAATAGTCTTGCGCCTGCTTTCCGGTGGCATGGGGAAGATTGCAATTTTTCCGAGCTTGGCAGCTTTCAGTTTGACATATGCCAGACCAATCTGCAAGCCTTCCGAGTCCACTGCACAGGAAGTCACATTACCGATGAAATCACCACGGGAATTAACCACTGAATCACCCGGTTTAAGAGGCTTGGTACCTTTTTCGGCAACAGAGAACCTGACTGTTACGCTATTGCGTTTTGTCTCTTTTGCCAGAAGAGGTTTTTTACCGATAAAGAAAGGTTTGTGGAACTTGACGTAGGATGGGAAGCCTGCGTCATGTGGTGTCATGTCGTATGGTCCGGCCAACTCGTGTCCATAGAGCGGAAGTCCGGCTTCGGTTCTGAGAGAGTCTCTTGCACCAAGCCCTGCTTCAACCACCCCAAGCGGTCTGCCCACTTCCATAATCTTGCACCATAATTCAGGAGCCTTGTCGGGATGTACGAAGATTTCAAAGCCCATGGCTTCACCAGTGTAACCGGTACGGGACAACACCACAGGAAGTCCGGCTAAAGTGAAATCTGCACAGCCAGTTCTCTTAAGGGTCTTCAATCGCTGGCATTCATCCTCTTTCAATAATGAAAGCAGAATTTTTCTGGTAAGTGGCCCCTGAAGCGCAATATTGATGCGACAGTCATCACCGTGCTGTCGATCTTTAAGGTTTCTCAATACGGCAGGCTTAAGAACTTTTCTGTTCGGCACTTCACGATCAATCAGGACTTCGCCATTGTTGACCGCGTTGAACCAGGCCCAGTCTTCATCTTCGTTTCCGGCATTGACAACCACCAGATAATAATCGTGTCGCATTCTGTAAACCATGATGTCATCAATTACATCACCGTTAATATCAAGAAGATAGGAGTAATACGATTCGTTATCCTTGACCCAGCGAGCATAGTTGCTGCTGATTACATCAAGAAAATCAGTTGCATTCTCGCCACTGACCTCGAACACACCCATGTGTGAAATGTCAAACAAACCAGCCTTTTCACGGACAGCTCGATGCTCGGCCAGACCGGAAGTGTACCAAACCGGCATTTCCCAGCCGGCAAAAGGCACCAGCTTTTTGGTGAGCTTGGCATGTTCTTCATATAATGTCGTACGTTTAAGCTCTTGATTCTCTTCGGGTTTCCATTCAAATTCCGGTTTCTGGGCGGCTTTAATGGCATCTTTAACCAGAAGCTGTCCCACAAAATATGGTTTTTCGACTTCAAACCAGTCAGTTTTTCCTGCTTCAACCAAAGTGGCAACATTCAAAGGATAGGTATGCAAACCGGAGTGTTCACGCTGTGAATCACGTACATCAATTGTGCAAAGTTTGGCACCTTTGTCCAAAAGTGCAACCTGTACCGCTTCGGCATCGTCCAACGCGACAATCAACAAGGCTGCATCTTCGTTTTTCAGAGTTAGAATTCTGGCAGCATCTGTGGCCTGTTCCGCGATTGACAAAGCATCTTTGCCACGCAGTTCAAACAGGACATATTCGTCGTCTTCCGGGGCATAGCTGCCCACCAGATCTTCTACAATAACCGGGCCTTCAACCTTGGCGGTAATATCGGTAGGCTCAAACAGCAGATAACCGTCTGCATGCCCGCGCATCCAGGACAACACCACATTGGCACGTCTCGGGTTGGGAATGACATAGAAACCGTTATCGCGACTGTCATCTCTTTTGGCGATACGTGAAACAACCACATCATCCAGCACATTACCGTCGCCTTCAAGCATCAGGGTGCGGATAGACTCGTTTTCACCCAAACTGCTTAAATCGTTGGTAACCAGATTCTGCAAGTGGGCCTCCACTCTCTCACCTGTTACACGAATAACTCCTGCGGGGAAGCGATAGAGAGCCGCTCCACTGGTGGGTTCTTCACTTTGTGCGCCTTCTTCGTTTAAGGTAAAGGCTTCGCTCATGATTGAGTAGTGCGGGAAACCGGAATGCTGCGGTGCCTCGCCATCAAGCTCGGAGGCAATGGCTGCAACTTCTTTTTTAACTTCTTCAAAGGCACGGAAATCAACCTTACCACGAGGCAAGGTTCCCATCAATCCATCGTAATGGAAGGGATGGATGCTATGCAGAAGCTTGGCAACAGACTTGGCAAATCTTTTTAGCTGTTCCTCGGTTGCACCACGCTGGGAAATCCATGGGGTTCCCATTCTTACACCACTGGCCAAAGCTGTCAGGGTGTCACCTGGGATGGTGTTTTTATTGCAGACAATACCGCAAAGTTCCAGCAATCTTACAGCCATTTCGCCGGAAAGGCTTTCTTTGGTAACTTTAGGCAATTTTTTAAGGTCAATTAAAAACAGGTGCGTATCGGTTCCACCATAAGCCAGTGATAAACCTTCATCCACCAGAGCTTTGGTCAGAATCTGGGCATCTGATACTATCTTATGCTGAATCTGTTTAAATTCGTCAGTCTGGGCTATTTTTAAAGCTACTGCCAGGGCAGTTATTGAATTTATATGTGGCCCGCCCTGCTCTCCGGGGAAAACTGCGTTGTCAACCATTCTGGATTTTTCTTCATCGGTGGTGAGAATCAGCGCACCACGCGGGCCCATCAGGGTTTTATGGGT
>Ga0070728_10004596_pt1 | contig 14188 bp, 15 predicted proteins | sample tdDd471_FD_66723 | JGI IMG/M metagenome (GOLD analysis project Ga0070728, IMG submission 66723) | Marine sediment microbial communities from the Atlantic coast under amendment with organic carbon and nitrate - tdDd47.1 | ecosystem: Environmental > Aquatic > Marine > Coastal > Sediment | place...
GGCGGGAAACACCACGGTGTAAAGCGGCTCGGGCGCCTCGCCCAGCCGATGGGCGTGGGCATCCGGCAGCACATGCGCGCCGTGACAGCGCAGCACCCGCCCCTCCGCCCCGGCGGCATAGGCCGGCAAACGGGTGTGACCACCATCGACCAGCCGGTTCGCCGCCGGGCGCAGCGTGCGCACCCGTTGGCCAGGCGCAAAGGCCGGTTCGCCCTCAAAGGGCCGATCCACCGGCCCGCCCTTGGCCAGGGCGGCGGCAACGTTTTCCGCCTTGAGAGCGCGCGCGGCCAGCGGATGCGGGGCATCGTCGCCCTGCCCGTTCAGATCCGCCCGGGTCAGCACGCCGGTTTCGACCAGCAGATCGGCCAGCGCCGCGGTCCATTTCTCGAAATAGGAAAAACCGGCATAGTCTTTCGGCGCCAGCCGCTCGCGGGCATGGCGCGACATGTCGAGGTTCCATTGCCCCAGCGCCCCGGCGGCCAAGGTCACCGCCAGCGCCCGTGCGTGCCATTCCTCGGCAAAGACCGGGTCGTCGGGCGCGCCGGGATCGACCGGCCCGTCACCGAACCGTCCCCCCATGTCGTGCACCCGGGTCATGCGCCCGGCGCCCGTGCCAGCCCGGTGCCGACCATGCTGTCGCGGGTGACCAGTTTCGCCAGATCATCGACACCCATCCCCTCGGTGCCCTCGGGGCGGCGGGGAATCACCAGGTAACGGACCTCGGCGGTGGAATCCCAGATCCGCACGGCGGTGTCCTCGGGCAGGGTGACACCGAATTCGGCCAGCACCTTGCGCGGCTCGCGCACCGCGCGCGACCGGTAGGCATCGGATTTGTACCAGGCCGGCGGGATTCCCAAGAGCGGCCAAGGGTAACAGCTGCACAGGGTGCAGACGACCATGTTGTGGACCTCGTCGGTGTTCTCCACCGCCACCACATGTTCGCCCTGGCGGCCGAAAAACCCCAGGTCGGCAACAACCGGCGTGGCGTCCTCCAGCAGCGCCGCGCGAAACGCCGGATCGGCCCAGGCCCGGGCCACCACCTGCGCGCCGTTCCGGGGGCCGATGCGATTCTGGTAGGTGTCGATGATCTCGTCCAGCGCGGCGGGCTCGATCAGCCCCTTGCGCGCCAGCAGGGTTTCCAGCGCCCGCACCCGCAGCGCCGGGTCGGGCGGAAGCAGGGCGTGCGGATCGTCGTGGTCATGGTGATCGTGCGGCATGGGCGCAGAGTGCGCGCGCACCCTCGGGTTTGTCCAGCCCGCAGTTGCATCCCCGGGAGGGCGGAGTGCAACTGATCGCTTGCCCCGCCCGGCAAACTTCCCTACATACCCCGCGACACCGGGAAAGCGCTGCAGGAACTCATGGAAAACGTCGTCCTCATCATCCACCTCCTTCTCGCCGTCGGCCTGATCGCCGTCGTGCTGCTGCAGCGGTCCGAAGGCGGCGGTCTGGGGATGGGCGGCGGTGGCGGTGGCGGCGGCGGCGTGATGAGCGGCCGCGCGGCGGCGACCGCGCTGGGCAAGGTGACCTGGGTTCTCGCGGCGGCCTTCATCGTGACGTCGATCCTTCTGACCATCATCGCGGCGGAGAAATCGGCTGGCACCTCGGTGCTCGACCGGCTGGGCAAGACCCCGGCGGTAGAGGAGACCGGCGACGCCGCACCGAGCCTGCCGGCGGGCCAGGACCTGTTGCCGCCAGCCGAGGGCGACAACGCACCGCTGGTGCCACGGGCCGACTGACCCACTACAAATAGAAATCTGAAAGAGAACCGCAACAGCATCTTGCGGTTCTCTTGCGCATGACCTGCGAATCCTGCTATGATGAAGTCCCGTGATGCTGCGGTTTTTCGACCGCTTCGGGCATCGGATTACAGGCAAATCACGGGAGCAGCCGAAAATGGCGCGATTCATCTTCATCACCGGCGGGGTTGTATCCTCACTCGGCAAGGGGCTGGCATCGGCGGCGCTGGGGGCCTTGTTGCAGGCGCGCGGCTTCTCGGTGCGGCTGCGCAAGCTGGACCCCTATCTGAACGTCGATCCCGGCACCATGTCGCCGTTCGAGCATGGCGAGGTCTTCGTCACCGATGATGGCGCCGAGACCGACCTGGACCTGGGCCACTACGAACGCTTTACCGGGGTGGCGGCGCGCAAGACCGACTCGGTCAGCTCGGGGCGGATCTATTCCAACGTGCTGGAAAAGGAGCGCCGCGGCGACTACCTCGGCAAGACCATCCAGGTCATTCCCCACGTCACCAACGAGATCAAGGATTTCATCCGCATCGGCGAGGATGAGGTCGATTTCATGCTCTGCGAGATCGGCGGCACTGTCGGCGATATCGAGGGGCTGCCGTTCTTCGAGGCGATCCGCCAGTTCAGCCAGGAAAAGCCACGCGGGCAATGCGTGTTCATGCATCTCACGCTGCTGCCTTTCATCAAGGCCAGCGGCGAGCTCAAGACCAAGCCGACCCAGCACAGCGTGAAGGAGCTGCGCTCGATTGGTCTGGCCCCCGACATCCTGGTCTGCCGCTCCGAGGGACCGATCCCGCAGAAGGAGCGTGAGAAACTGGCACTCTTTTGCAACGTGCGCCCGGATGCGGTGATCGCCGCGCTGGATCTGAAATCCATCTACGAGGCGCCGCTGGCCTATCACGGCGAAGGGCTGGACCAGGCGGTGCTCGACGCGTTCCAGATCAGCCCCGCCCCACGTCCCGACCTGACCCGCTGGGAGGATGTGGCGGATCGCATCTATAACCCCGAGGGCGACGTGAAGGTCGCCATCGTCGGCAAGTACACGCAGCTTGAGGATGCCTATAAATCCATCGCCGAGGCGCTGACCCACGGCGGCATGGCCAACCGGGTCAAGGTCGCGGTGGAATGGGTCGATGCCGAGATCTTCGACACCGAGGACCCGGCGCCCTATCTCGAGGATTTCGACGCCATCCTGGTGCCCGGCGGCTTTGGCGAGCGCGGCACCGAGGGCAAGATCAAGGCGGCCCAGTTCGCCCGCGAACACAAGGTGCCCTATCTCGGCATCTGCCTCGGGATGCAGATGGCGGTGATCGAGGCGGCGCGCAACGTCGCAGGTGTCAGGACCGCAGGATCGGAGGAATTCGACCACGAGGCCGGCAAGAAACGGTTCGAGCCGGTGGTCTACCATCTCAAGGAATGGGTGCAGGGCAACTACAAGGTCACCCGCAGCGCCAGCGACGACAAGGGCGGCACCATGCGGCTGGGCGCCTATGACGCGGTTCTGAAAGAGGGCTCCCGGGTGGCGCAGGTCTATGGCACCACCCAGATCGAGGAGCGCCACCGCCACCGCTACGAGGTCGACATCAAGTACCGCGACAAGCTCGAGGACTGCGGTCTGTGCTTTACCGGCATGTCCCCCGATGGTCGGCTGCCGGAAATCGTGGAATGGGCCGATCACCCGTGGTTCATCGGCGTGCAGTTCCACCCCGAACTGAAATCGAAACCCTTCGATCCGCATCCGCTGTTCAAGGATTTCGTGCGGGCGGCGAAGGAGACCTCGCGGCTGGTGTGAGGATGGCTGTTTCATACCCACCGCTGCGCCTGATCGCCTTTCTCCTCGTCCCGCTCGCCGCCCCGGTGGCGGCGCAGGAGGTGGTCAAGGTTCCCTATGCGGATCTTGAAACCCTCGCCCCCAACCTGGTCAGCTTCGACCGGCTGCCGGCGAAACCCTATCCGGGCTACAATTTCGACCATGGCATCGCCTTTCGCGGCGGCCTTCTGGGCGAGGCCTTCGCCGGCCAAAGTGTCGGCTCCGAACAGATCGACCGGGGCGGCCCGCATGACGTGCTGCGCGGCGCGCCCGAGGCCCCGCTGGCGATCCGGCCCGGTGCGCCCGGCCAGGTGGTCAGCCTGTCGCTGCACGAGGGGTTCGGATCGATGGCGCTGTACCCGCTGGGGAAACTGGGCCAGCCCGATCCTCTGGCGCGCGGCGAGGGAGCGGTGGCGGTGCTGTTTCGCCGCGATGTCTGCGCCGTGGGTCTGCGCGTCCATACCGAGTACACCAGCCTCAACGCCAGCCACCGGGGCAACGTGACGCTCACGCTTTATGCCCGGGACGGGACGCGCATCGCGCTGAGGCAGTTGACCCTGCCCGAGGGGATCACCGAACACGCGCTATTCGACCCCGCCGCCCGCATCGTCGGAATGACGGTCGAGAACCGCGATCCGGGCGGCGTCGCGCTGGACGATCTGCGGTTTGGCTGCCCCCGGCTCACCGGTTGAGGGGCAAGCCGCTTGCCAAGGGCGCGCCGCGACGGCAGACTTCCGGCGCCGTATGAGGAGAACAGGTGATGCCAAAAGGCTATTGGGTGGGCCACGTGGATGTGCATAACGCCGAGGTGTACGAACACTACCGGGACGCCAACGCCGTGCCCTTTGCCGAATACGGCGCCCGCTTCCTCGTTCGCGGCGGCCGGCAGGAGGTTCGGGAAGGCGAGGTGCGCAAGCGCACCGTGGTGATTGAATTCGACAGCTACGACAAGGCGGTGGCCTGTTACGACAGTGCAGGCTATCAGGCGGCCAAGGCGATTCGCGAGGCTGTCTCGACCGGCGATCTGGTCATCGTCGAGGGGTATGACGGCTGAACCGCCCATGACGCGGGAAGGCAAAGGAAAAAGAAGGTTTGGCCATGTTGAAAAAGCTGTTCCAGTCCTTTCGGCCCAGCGCACCGGCGGCACTGCCGGACCCGGACGCCGAACTGGCGCTCGGGGCGCTGCTGGTGCGGGTGGCGCAGGCCGACCGCGACTACCAGGTCGAAGAGATCAGCCTGATCGACCGCATCCTGGCGCGAATGTACCAGCACAACGCGATCGAGGCGGCCAAGGTGCGCGCCACCTGCGAAAAGCTTCACGCCGCCGCGCCCGAGACCGACACCTTCGGCAAGCTGATCCGCGAGACTACCGGGCTCGAGGAACGGCTCGCGGCGATGGATGCGCTGTGGGAGGTGGTGCTGGCCGACGGCGAGCAGAAAGAGGGCGAGTTGAAGATCATCGAGGAGGCCCGCAAGGCGATGGGCCTCAGTTTCGCCGACAGCGAGGCCGCCCGCGACCGGGTTCAGGCCCGGCTCTGACCGCGCGCCCTTGGCGTCGGAGAGACGCGGCTATATATCGACAGTCATGTTCCGAGATTTCCTCACCCGGCTGACCCGGCCCGACCCCGACCCGCTGACCGAAGACGACGCAAGGCTGGCGCTGAGCGCGCTTCTGGTCCGCATCGCGCGCTCGGACAACGATTACGCCCAGGCCGAGCGCGACCGCATCGACCGGGTGACCGCCGCCCGCTATGGCCTCTCCCCCTTCGAAGCCACCGCGCTGCGCAGCCGCGCCGAGACGCTGGAGTCCGAGGCCCCCGACACCGTCCGCTTTACCCGCGCGATCAAGGATGCGGTGCCCTACGAGGACCGTCGCGCCGTGGTCGAGGCCGCCTGGTCTGTGGTGCTCGCCGATGGCGAACGGGCCGAGGAGGAGGACGCACTGCTGCGGCTGGTGTCCAACCTGCTGGGCGTGAACGACCGCGACTCGGCGCTGGCGCGGCAAAGGGTGGCGCAGAGGTGATCGCCTGGCTGGGCATGTACGACATGGCCCCGCTGCGGGCCGCCAATGACAGGTACTGGCAGGCGATCCGCACGGCCCTGGGCGCGGGACCGGAAACCCTCAGTCGCGACGCCGACCCCTGGGAGGCCTGGCAATCGCCCGAGCTGCTGCTGGCGCAGACCTGCGGCATGCCCTACCGCACCCGGCTGCACGGGTCCGTTACCCTGGTCGCCACCCCCGATCACGGCCTGCCGGGCTGCCCTCCGGGCCACTACAACTCAGTGCTGGTGGTGCGCGCCGACGCGCCGGGCGAGGCGCCGGAGGATTTCGCCGGCGGCACGCTCGCCTATAACGAGGCGCTGTCGCAATCCGGCTGGGCGGCACCCTCTGCCTATTTCGCGCAACGCGGCATCCGGTTTTCCACCCTGTTGCAGACCGGCACCCATGCGGCCTCGGCCCGCGCGGTGGCCGAGGGGCGCGCCGAAATCGCCGGAATCGACGCGCTGACCTGGGCGCTGCTGAACGAACATGACCCGGTGACCGAAGGGCTCCGGGTGATCGGGGCAACCGCGCCCACCCCTGCCCTGCCCTATATCACCGCCGCCAGCCGCGACCCGGAGCCGCTGCGCGCCGCCCTGCGCGAAGCCGTCGCGGCGCTCTCTCCCACCGACCGCGCGGCGCTGCACTTGGGCGGGATCGAGACCCTGCCGGCCAGCGCCTATCTCGCGGTGCCGACACCGCCACCGCCCGCCACCTGAGCCCTGCCCGAATCGACACCTTTCACGGCTGACCTTTGGTCAATTCGGCGGATTCTCCGGCCCATCCGGCATTTTGAAAGTTGCATTGAACCGAAATTTCCGCCCTAGTACCGTCCTGATACGCAACAAGACCCGGAGACACCGTGGCCGACGCAACGCCCGTCATCGAGATTCGCGACCTGCACAAAAGCTATGGTGAGCTGGAGGTGCTCAAGGGCGTCGACATCACCGCCCACAAGGGCGACGTGGTTTCGCTGATCGGCTCCTCGGGATCGGGAAAATCGACGCTGCTGCGCTGCGCCAACCTGCTCGAGGACAGCCAGCAGGGCGAGATCCTGTTCAAGGGCGAGCCGGTGAAATGGAAGGGCAGCGGCCAGCACCGCCGTCCGGCAGACTCGCGCCAGGTTCTGCGTATCCGCACCAACCTTTCCATGGTGTTCCAGCAATTCAACCTCTGGGCGCATATGACCATCCTGCAAAACGTGATGGAGGCGCCGCTCACCGTTCTGGGCCGCGACCGCGCCGACGTGGAGGCCGCCGCCCGCAAGTACCTGGACAAGGTCGGCATCGGTGACAAGTGTGATGCCTACCCGGCACAGCTTTCCGGCGGCCAGCAGCAGCGGGCGGCGATCGCCCGCGCGCTGTGCATGGAGCCCGAGGCGCTGCTGTTCGACGAGCCGACCAGCGCGCTGGACCCCGAACTGGAACAGGAGGTCGTGCGCGTGATCCGCGATCTGGCCGCCGAGGGGCGCACCATGATCATCGTTACCCATGACATGAACATGGCCCATGACGTGTCCGATCACGTGGTGTTCCTGCACTTGGGCCGGATCGAAGAACAGGGGCCGCCAGAAATGCTGTTCGGCGCGCCCAAATCAGAACGACTGCGCGGGTTCCTGTCCTCGACATCCCACGCTGCGTGACACCAAAAACCAGACCATAAGGGAGTATTTTCATGAAAAAGCTGGTTCTCGCCACCGCCGCCCTCGCGCTCTGCGCCGGGATGGCCTCTGCCGACACCGTCCGCATGGGCACCGAGGGCGCCTATCCTCCGTGGAACTTCATCAATGACAGCGGCCAGGTCGACGGCTTCGAACGCGCGCTGGGCGACGAGCTGTGCAAGCGCGCCGAACTGACCTGCGAATGGGTCACCAACGAATGGGATTCGATCATCCCCAACCTGGTCAGCGGCAACTATGACGTGATCATCGCCGGGATGAGCATCACAGATGAGCGTGACGAGGTGATCGACTTCACCCAGAACTACACCCCGCCCGATCCCTCGGCCTACCTGTCGCTGTCGGCCGATCTGGATGTCGAGGGCGCAGTGATCGCCGCCCAGACCAACACCATCCAGGCCGCCTTCGTGGCCGAAAAGGGCTGGACCCTGGTCGAGTTCGCCACCCCCGAGGAAACCATCGCCGCGGTGCGCAACGGCGAGGCTGACGCGGTGCTGGCCGACAAATCCTATCTCGCGCCGGTCGCCGACGAAGAGGCCGACCTTGTCCTGCTGGAGCGTGAAGAGGAGATCGGCGGCGGCGTCGGCATGGGCGTGCGCGAATCCGACACCGAGTTGAAGGCCAAATTCGACGCGGCCATCCAGTCGATGAAGGATGACGGCAGCCTGAACGCGCTGATCTCCAAATGGGAAGTCTCCAGCACGTTCTGATCGCCTCTCCCCCCCTGACCGCCCCGTCCCGGCCACGCCGGGGCGGGGCCCCTTGATTGCGCCGCATGTTCGAATTCTGCACAGATCACGAAACCCTGCCCCGGCTGCAATGGCTTGCCTGCTACCTCACCACGGGCAAGCATATGGGGTTTTATGCCTCGTTCGGCACCGTGCTGCTTCTGCTGGCGATCACCGCGCCCGCGGCGCTGCTGTTCGGGTTCGGCGGGGCCAGCGCGGCGCGGTCGCGCCTGCTGCCGCTGAACTGGCTCGGCAAGGCCTATATCGCGGTCGTGCGGGGCGTGCCGGACATCGCCTTTTTCCTGTTCTTCGTGATCGCGCTGGACCAGGCCTTCGAATGGGTCCGGCACCAGGTCAAATGCCCCGACTGGGATCAGCCGATCCGACAGGGCAACGATTTCGTGGTCTGCGCCGCCGCCAAGCTGCCGTTGGGCACCGCACCGCAATGGGTGCATGAGACCTACGGGTTTTTCGTCGCCGTACTGACCTTTGCCATCGTCTTCGGCGCCTTTGCCGCCAACGTGCTCTTTGGCGCCATGCGCGCGGTGCCGCATGCCCAGATCGAAACAGCCGAGGCCTATGGCATGAGCCACCGGCAGACCTTCTGGCGTGTGCTGGTGCCGCAAATGTGGGTCTATGCGCTGCCCGGCCTGTCCAACCTCTGGATGGTGCTGATCAAGGCGACGCCCTTGCTGTTCCTGCTCGGGGTCGAGGATATTGTCTACTGGGCGCGCGAGCTGGGCGGCACCGCCAACCCGCGCTTCACCGATTACCCGCATGGCGACTGGCGGATGTGGTATTTCCTGGCGCTGCTGGTCTTCTACCTCGGCTTCACCCGAATCTCCGAGCTGGTGCTCGACCGGATCATGCGCCGCCTCTCGCACGGCCAGGCCACCGCCGGGGGCGAGGCGCAGCGCCGCGCCAAGGGGGCCGCGTAATGAGCTGCTGGGACACCATTCAGGATTACGCCCTGCGCTCGGTCGGGATCGGCGAGCGGTTGCTGCCGCGCGAGGATTTCACGCTCTGCCAGCAGTTCACGCTGATCGGCTCGGGGATGATCTGGAACGTCTACTTCGCGCTGCTGGCGCTCATGGCGGGCTTCTTCCTGGCCACCGCGCTGGCGCTGGGCAAGGCCTCGCCCAACCGGGCGCTGCGCAAGCCGGCGGAATGGTTCATCTTCCTGTTCCGGGGCTCGCCGCTCTTCATCCAGTTCTTCTTCGCCTATTTCCTGTTCCTCAGCCTCAAGGGGGTGAGTTCGGTCTTCGATCCCTTCACCTCGGCCTGGCTGGGTGCGCTGGTGGTGCTGTTCCTCAACACCGCCGCCTACTCGGGCGAGATCTTTTACGGCGCGCTGCAATCGATCCCGCGCGGAGACCTCGAGGCAGCCGATGCCTATGGCTTCTCCGGCTGGAAGAAGTTCCGCAAGATCACCTGGCCCACCATGCTGCGGCTGGCCTGGCCGGCCTATACCAACGAGGCGATCTTCCTGTTCCATGCCACCACGCTGGTCTACTTCTCGGGCTTCCCGGCCTGGCGGCAGAAGGGCGACGCGCTCTATTACGCCAGCTATTTCGCCGACAAGACCTTCAACCCCTTCGTCCCCTACCCGATCCTGGCGATGTATTTCATCCTAGTGACGCTGACGATCGTGGGCAGCTTCGGGCTGATCAACCGACGGCTCAACCGCCACCTGCCGGCCGAACGGCGCGCCAGGCTGCGGCTGCGCCCGAACCTCATTCGGTAGCCGCGCCAGCACCAGACCGGCATAGAAAACGATCAAGGCACCAGCGGGCGGCCCGTTCTGTCGCGGCTACCGCAACTCTCCCCTTGCGCGACGGTGCTTGCCGGGCTACCAATAATTTGATCAAATTATCGGCGTCCCCTTTTCCCTGCCGGGACCGGGTCCGCGTGCCGAACGACCAGGTGACAGAATGCAGAACTATCTTCGCAAGAATCCGCAGGTCCACTCGATCCGGGTGGCCGCCGCCGACCTCAACGGCCAGCCGCGCGGCAAGCGGATCCCGGCGCGTTTCGCCGACAAGGTGGTCAGCGACGGCACGCGCTTTCCGCTGTCGGTGATGAACCTCGACATCTGGGGCGAGGATATCGACGACAGCCCGCTGGTGTTCGAAAGCGGCGACCGCGACGGCGTGCTGCGCCCGACCGAGCGCGGCTTTGTGCCGATGCCCTGGCTCAGTTCGCCCAGCGCGCTGCTGCCGATCTGGATGTACCGCGACGACGGCCGCCCGTTCGAGGGCGATCCGCGCCACGCGCTGGCCGCTGTGCTGAACCGCTACAAGGCGCGCGGGCTCCGGCCGGTGGCGGCGGTCGAACTGGAGTTCTTCCTGATCGACGACAGCGGAAAAAGCCTCCAGGTGCCGGTCTCGCCGCGATCGCAGAAACGGCGCAAGGCCGCCGAGATCATGTCGATCCGGGCGCTGGATGCCTTCGACACCTTCTTCGGCGATCTCTACGATGCCTGCGAGGAAATGGACATTCCCGCCGACACCGCCATTTCCGAGGCCGGGCTGGGCCAGTTCGAGATCAACCTGATGCATCAGAACGACGCCCTGCGCGCCGCCGACGATGCCTGGCTGTTCAAGATGCTGCTCAAGGGCATGGCGCGGCGGCATGGCTTTGCCGCCTCCTTCATGGCAAAACCCTACGAGGATTACTCCGGCTCGGGTCTGCACATGCATTTCTCGATCCTCGACGACGAGGGGCGCAACATCTTCGACGACGGCGGTCCGCAGGGCACCGACACCCTGCGCCACGCGGTAGCCGGATGTCTGTCTGCGATCCACGATTCCACCCTGATCCTGGCCCCCCACGGCAACAGCTACGAGCGGCTGGTGCCGGGCAATCACGCACCCACCGGCATCTGCTGGGCCTATGAGAATCGGACCGCGGCGGTGCGCATCCCCTCGGGCAACCCCGCCGCGCGCCGGATCGAGCACCGCGTCGCGGGCGGCGACGTGAACCCCTATCTGATGATGGCCGCGGTTCTGGGCGCAGCCTTGAACGGGATCGAGGACGGCATCGAGCCGCCCGAACCGATCACCGGCAACGCCTATGACCTGGATCTGCCGCAGATGCCGATTGACTGGGGCGAGGCCATCGACATCTTTGCGAACAGCACGATCATGCCGCGCATCTTCGACCCCGCCCTGATCCGCAACTTCGTGCTGACCAAGCGGCAGGAACTGCATTACATGGCCGAGCTTTCGCCGGCCGAGCAGGTGGACATCTATCTCGACACGGTCTGAACCGCACATCCTTGTGCGCCTCACGGCGACAGCCTAGATTTCGACCCAACCCGCAATCGGTGACTTATGAAAATCGGCATCCTGCAAACCGGCCACGCCCCCGACACCCTGATCGGTCAGATGGGGGATTACGACCAGATGTTCGAAACCCTGCTGGGCGGCCACGGCTTCACCTTCGACACCTACCCGGTGCTGGACGGCGTCCTTCCCGCCGGACCCGAGGCGGCGGACGGATGGCTGATCACCGGGTCGCGGCACGGCGCCTATGAGGATCACGACTGGATCCCGCCGCTGGAACAGCTCATCCGCGACATCCGCGACAGTGGCCGGCCGCTGATCGGCGTCTGCTTCGGGCACCAGATCATCGCCCAGGCGCTGGGCGGCAGGGTCGAGAAATTCGCCGGCGGCTGGTCGGTCGGGCGCACCGAATACGACATGGGCGGCGAGACCGTCGCGCTGAACGCCTGGCACCAGGACCAGGTCACCCAACGCCCCGAGGCGGCGCGGGTCCTGGCCAGCAACGCCTTTTGCGAAAACGCCGTCCTGGCCTATGGCGATTCCATCTGGACGGTGCAGCCGCATCCGGAATTCTCGCCCGAGTTCATCGACGGGCTGATCCGAACCCGTGGCAAGGGGGTGGTGCCCGACGCGCTGCTCGCCGATGCCGCGGCACACCTCGACGGGCCGCTGGACGATGCCCGCATCGTCCGTTTCATGGCCGAATTCCTCAAGAAAGTGAGGTCGCAATGACCGATTGGCTGAAAACCCTGCCCGAGGCGGCGCAGGCCTATCTCGACGGGCGCCGCCTGGACGAGGTGGAGTGCATTATTTCCGACCTTCCCGGCATCGCCCGGGGCAAGGCGGTGCCGGCCAGCAAATTCGCGCGGCAAGATTATTTCCACCTGCCCGACAGCATCTTTTTCCAGACCATTACCGGCGACTGGGGCGAGGCGGCCGGAGAGGACGGGTTCATCGAGCGGGACATGATCCTGAAACCAGACATCACCACGGCCTCGGCCGCGCCCTGGACCGGCGACTGGACGCTGCAGGTGATCCACGACGCCTTTGATCGCGACGGGGACCCGATCCCGTTCAGCCCGCGCAACGTGCTGAAACGGGTGGTCGAGCTTTACCGCGCCCAAGGCTGGAAACCGGTGGTGGCGCCCGAGATGGAATTCTACCTGGTCGCCCGCAATGTCGATCCCGCCAAGGAGATCGAGCCGATGATGGGCCGCTCCGGCCGACCGGCGGCGGCGCGGCAGGCCTATTCGATGACCGCCGTGGACGAGTTCGGCCCGGTGATCGACGACATCTACGATTTCGCCGAAGCGATGGGATTCGAGATCGACGGCATCACCCAGGAGGGCGGTGCCGGCCAGCTGGAGATCAACCTGCGCCACGGAGATCCGGTGAAACTGGCCGATGAAGTGTTTTATTTCAAGCGGTTGATCCGCGAGGCGGCGCTGCGCCACGACTGTTTCGCCACCTTCATGGCCAAGCCCATCGCCGACGAGCCGGGCAGCGCCATGCATGTGCACCATTCGATCATCGACATGGAAACCGGTGCCAACCTGTTCTCCGGCCCACAGGGCGGGGAAACCGATGCCTTCTACCATTTCATCGGCGGGTTGCAGAAACACCTGCCCTCGGCGATCGCGGTGCTGGCACCCTACGTCAACTCCTACCGCCGCTACGTGCGCGATCACGCCGCGCCCATCAACCTCAGCTGGGGCCGCGACAATCGCACCACGGGCATTCGCGTGCCGCTCTCGGGCCCCGAGGCGCGGCGGGTGGAAAACCGGCTTGCCGGGATGGACTGCAACCCCTATCTCGGCATCGCCGCGAGCCTCGCCTGCGGCTACCTCGGCCTGATGCAGGAGTTGCGCCCCGACCGCCAGCAGCGCGGCGACGCCTATAGCGACGAGCCGGACATCCCCCAGGTGATGGGCCAGGCGCTGGACGTGTTCGACGAGGCCTCCGACCTGCACGAGGTTCTGGGCGAGGAGTTCTGCCGCGTCTATGGCATCGTCAAGCGCTCGGAATACGAGGAGTTCCTGCAGGTGATCTCGCCCTGGGAGCGGGAGCACCTGCTGCTGAACGTCTGATCCCGGACATCGGGGAGTTTTCGTCCCGAAACGTACAAAACGCGAGGACAGGCATGAACCTGCTTTATTCCAACGACCGGCACGGCGAATACCCCGCAAGCTGGTACGCGGCCACCGCGCACGAGCTGGAGCGGTTCGCGCCGCTTGACGGCGCGGTCAAGGCGGATGTCTGCGTCGTCGGGGCGGGCTATACCGGCCTGTCGGCGGCGCTGCACCTGGCCGAGGCCGGGCTGTCCGTGGTGCTGCTGGAGGCGCAGCGCGTGGGCTTCGGCGCCTCGGGCCGCAACGGCGGACAACTGGGCAGCGGTCAGCGGGTGGCGCAGGACGGGCTGGAACCGCTTGTCGGCCGAGACGAGGCAAAGACCCTCTGGCAATTGGGCGAGGATGCCAAGGATCTGGTCAAGCGGCTGGTGGCGAAACACGGTATCGACTGCGATCTGAGGCCGGGCGTGGCCTGGGCCGGATCGTCCAAAGGCGACGTGAGGCACCTGCACGACTATGCCGGGCTGCTGCAATCGCGCTATGGATATGATCAAATCGAGGCACTGGATGCCGGGGCCTTTCACGCGCTCTGCCCCTCGCCGGATTATCGCGGCGGCGTGGTCGACTGGGGCGCCGGGCACCTGCACCCGCTGAACTTTGCCCTCGGGCTGGCGCGGGCGGCACGGGATGCCGGTGTGCGCATCTTTGAGGATACCGAGGTGTTGCGGATCGACGAGGGGCAACCGGCCCGCCTGACCGGCCCGAAGGGAACCGTCACCGCCGATCACGTGGTGCTGGCCTGCAACGGTTATCTCGGCGGGCTGAACGGCAAG
>Ga0070728_10004597_pt1 | contig 14186 bp, 11 predicted proteins | sample tdDd471_FD_66723 | JGI IMG/M metagenome (GOLD analysis project Ga0070728, IMG submission 66723) | Marine sediment microbial communities from the Atlantic coast under amendment with organic carbon and nitrate - tdDd47.1 | ecosystem: Environmental > Aquatic > Marine > Coastal > Sediment | place...
CGTAAATTATTAGGAAACCTCCAAAGCAAGTTTAAAAACTTAAGGAATCATCCTGAATTCTATGTGTTATCCCTGTCTGAACAAAGAGATCAATTGAGTCAGTGGCGTGCTTATACACCATCAAGTGGCGGTTATTGCCTTGGATTTAAAACTGACAACTTAAGAAAACTAGCCGATGAAAACAGATGTACTTTCGGCCGATGTGTTTATAAGATCTCGAAAAGAGAGGATCTATTAATGGAATTAATAGAACCAGCTTTTGAGCTACTTAAAAATCAAGATAACCAATCTGAAGATAAAGTTGTAAATGATGTTGGCTTTCAATTAACCACCTGTGTGCTTTCATTAGCTTGTCTTATAAAGGATCAATCATTTGAGGAAGAAAAGGAATGGAGAATGATCCAGGGACCAATGGTGGCATCCAAACGAGCACCTATAAATTTTCATACAACAAGAGGTTATTTAATACCTCACTTGCCATTTAAATTGTCAACAAATAATATACCTCTTGAGCTACATAGTGTATCTATTGGACCAACTCCTGAACTTGAAATGTCAAAACAGGCTTTAGAAACATTTTTGAAAGTCAAGGGATTGAAGAATTGTATAGTTAAAGAAACAAAGACTCCATATAGAAATTGGTAAAGTGAATTAAATGCATGGGATTAAGTAGAAAGTGGTACTTGATCTAAAATTGAATATTAACCTTAAATCAAACTGAAATGAATGGACTGGACTTTTTAAATCTTGTTATTGGGTTGTTGTTTATATACCTGATATACAGTATTGCTGCATCTACAATCTGGGAAATTATAATAAGCTTTAGTAATCTGCGGGGCAAAATGTTAGAAAGTTGGATCAAGAACAATTTCACAATATCCAGGTCTAAACAATCAGATTCATTTGGATTAAAAATTTTGAAGCATCCGGCAATCAGAGGCTTATTAAAAAAAGGAAAAACAAGACCAATATACATTCCAGCAGAAATATTTTCGGATGTGCTTATGGATATAATAATTGCTGATACAATTGATGATCCCAAATTAGAAAATACAAAAATTGATTTTGATACTGTGAAGGGTAGTATTCAAAAGACTGGATTAGTGGATGATGATTTTAGGAGAATATTGCTGCAATATTTGGGCGATGGAACGGGAGAAAGCATAAAACAGTTTAAAAAGAAAATAGGTGAATGGTATGATCATTCAATGGAAAGATTAATAGGATATTATAAAAAACAGCTTCAATTATATATTTTTCTTATAGCACTAATAATTGTATTTGCTACGAATGCTGATACGATAAAACTAGCCTCTTTTTTATATAAAAACCCAAAGGTGAGTGAGTCATTAGCCAGCAAAGCAGATCAATATCTTCAGGATACAGCAATAATTAATAGCATTTCAATAATCGATACGACATTAATTGATTCCATTAGTAAAATGGAACAAAAAGCATTATTAAACAAAATTGATAATGACATTGATAAACTTGAAAATCTACAAACTGAACTGGATAAAACCGATTTACCCCTTGGCTGGGGGGATGAAGATTTGAAGAATTATTCATTTTTGGATTACCTGAAGAAAATAGGAGGATTATTATTAACTGTTTTTGCTGTCTCATTAGGCTCTCCATTCTGGTTTGATATTCTTGGGAAACTTGCAAACCTCAGATCCTCTGGTGCAAGACCAAAATCCACTCTGGAGGAAACAAAATCCTAAGACCATCAGGGGTGGGATTCATGAGTCTCTCTTTGTCTTCAATAAATTAATGCGAAAAATAGTGCAAATTATTAACCCAAAAACAATAAAACTATGGTAGTAGAAATAAAGAATAAGTTCCTGAAGTTTGGAAATTTAAAATACTTCAGAGCACATGCTGAACAGGTACAATTAGGCAGTATTGGGGAGAAACGTAAATCTCCGCTCTTCAAAAATTATCTTGAAGTAGAAGATAGGATACAAATTCCGGAAACAAAAATTATTGAGGCCACCACTGCGGACATAGATTATAATAAAACAAAGAAAACATCTTTTAATACTGATGTGTCTGCGATAGTAAAAGGAGTCCCGGTTAAGATGAAAGGTGGCCTGACGTTTCAAAAGCTAAAATCAGGTGATCTCAGATTGGTGAAGTTTGGAGTCATGAATAATGATTTGTTGAGATTAGCAAATAACTCACCTGCTCAACTTAACGCACTGAGAAGATGGGGAAAAAAGGCTCGGATAGCCTGTCAGGTATTTATTGTAATTGAAGCAAAATTAGCCGAGGAATTTGTCCGTGGCGGGAATGTAGAAATATCAGCTGGAGTGAAAGGATTGGAGGTGAAAGTTGGAGCGGATCATAATTCTTCAGGATCAACTACAGTTAGTCTCTCGAAAGATACCTGCTTTGCATACTTATTAGCAGAAGCTGAATGGGAAAATAATGTAATAGTTGATTTGGATTATGACCAACACGGGGTTGGGTAACATCCTAATCATTTATTCCAGTGAGGAAATCTATATCACGAAGCATAAGAATTTGTATGTCATTTTTAAATTATCTGTGATTTTCAATCAAATCTTCTGAGTCATTCTTCAAAAAGTTTTTTTAGAAAATTGAAAATTAACCATTAGAAGAGGAGGTTTATTATGATTAAAAAAACGGATTCTAAGATCCCGAAACTTGAAGGGATTGTGAATGAGAAGAGGCGTTATGAAACTGAAGGATATCGTCCTGGTATCGTTCTGAAATTTCAAGATTATATTGAAATTCCATATGAAGACAATGTGGCAGAGCAATTTGAGAAATATCGAATTGGTCCATGGGATCATATCTCGAGAAATTATCCTGGTGTTAAAATAAGCAGGCTCTTCAAATCTTTAAAGCCTTCACAGATTCTCTCATTAACACAGAGAGCAAGGGAGATCGACAAAAAATACTCACCCCCCAATTTCCTTACCTATTTTATGGTTGATTGTCCACCTGATGTAGAACCTTTAAAACTAATAAATGAACTTGCAGAGTGGACAACAGTGGAAAAAGCATATTACAATCCACCGGGTTCAGAACCCCAGGTAAATCCTGATAATGACCCTCGTTTTGCAAATCAGGGTTATTTAGATCCAGCACCTGATGGGATAAATGCAGAGTTCACATGGCCAAGAGCAAATGGTACAGGATTTTCAGGTGGTGATGGTGCTGGAATTAATGTTATCGATCTCGAAAGGGGATGGACTTTTGATCACGAAGATTTAGTAGATCATGGAGCCACATTACTTCATGGTTCAGTTAGGGACGGTTCAAGAGCACATGGGACAGCTGTTTTGGGTGAAATTTGTGCCGTTGATAATAATATTGGTTGTATTGGAATCGCCCCCAATATTGCTTCGGTAAATGCTGTTTCATATTGGAATAGTAATAGACCTGATGCAATTTTTGCTGCAATAGCAAATTTGAACTATGGGGATGTTCTTCTTATTGAAGCACAGTTAACCCCATCGCATATGACCAGTCCATGTCCTATTGAAGTTTTGGATGGTGAGTTTGATGCACTAAGATTGGCTACTGCACTTGGAATAGTTGTAGTAGAAGCTGCAGGGAATGGTTCTAATAACCTTGATAACTACGTAAATGCTGCAGGAGATAATATATTAGATAGGACGAGTAATGATTTTCGTGATTCTGGAGCCATAATGGTTGGAGCTGGGAGTTCAACTACACCACACACCCGGATGGGATTCTCAAATTTTGGGAACAGAGTAGATTGTTATGCCTGGGGGGAAAATGTGAATACAACATCTTCAGATAATTCAGGGGCAACTGATTCCTATACAGGAACATTTAATGGAACATCCAGTGCATCACCAATTATTACTGGTGCTGCTGTTATTGTACAGGGAATTGCCGAAGCGAACTTTGGATATAGGTTCAATCCATATCAAATAAGGAACATTTTGAGTGATCCGGCTACGGGAACAGATTCTGATGATCCAGCAAATGACCAGATTGGTGTGATGCCTGACCTTCAATCAATATTGCAAAGTTTGGTCTTTAACTTAGCACCAGATGTATACCTTAGAGATTTTGTCGGGGATAATGGTGACCCACATACAGGATCAATTTCGGCAAGTCCTGATATTATTTTACATCCAACTCAAGTTACTAATCCTCAAACTTCTTATGGTGAAGCTTCAGGTACTGCAAACTCAAATAGTCTAGGTTATGCAGCCGAAGCTGGTCAGAATAACTATATATATGTTAGAGCACGTAATCGTGGTGGCTCAGATGCAACAAATGTAAGCGCAACAATATTCTGGTCTCCAGTTTCAACATTAATTACCCCAGACCTATGGAACCTAATTGGTACAACTACAATTCCAAACCTACCATCAGGTAACATATTAACAGTATTTGATCCAATTACATGGTCAAAAGCGGACATTCCCGCAACTGGCCATTATTGTTTTGTCGGGCTTATTGGAAATGCTGATGATCCCGCGCCTAATCCAGCTGATTTTGTTAATTGGGATAATTTCAGAAGGTTTATTCGGGAGAATAACAATGTAACTTGGCGAAATTTTAATGTAGTTGATAACATACCTGATCCAAGATTTGATCCTGAGTATGTATTGCTCGATTTCATTGCTCCTGGTGCACCAGACAAAGCTCGTTTTATGCAACTAGAAATAGTGTGTAAGCTACCTAGAGGGGCAGCCGCATTTCTTGAAATACCTGCGTATTTTAAAGACTTGATGCATTATCAGTCACCGTTTCTGAAGTTTGATAAAAAACGGGACAGAACCCGTGTACCAATAAATCCTCATGGTAAGTATGTATTTGAGGAATTACTTTTTTATGCCAAATCCCGTGCAAAGCTTAGACTATTTGTCCACATACCAAAAAAGTTCAGGAAAGGAAGTTATGAAATTTACGCGCGTCAGTTATTTAAAGGCCAAGAAGTAGGACGGATAACTTGGATGTTGGCACCTAAAAAGGACAAGCTTAAAAGACCTAGAAAGAAAACATCAAAAAAATAGCATCAATGCCTTAAAGGTTTTCTCAAATTCATTCTTTCATCGTCGCCCCATATATTGGATTGATAATTAGTTAATCATGAGATTTGGTTAGTTGGTTATCCCATTTGCTTTCCTTTCTAATAAGCAATCCTAATTAATTGAAGAATATTAATAATTTATAATTCTTATCATTATGACATCAATATCTAAAGTAATCTGTTCTGTTACATTTCTTTTTATTTCTGTATTTCTGTATTCCCAGCACCAAACTTTATCCCCGGAAAACCAAGTTTTGTACGAAGAACATATCAAGGGAGGTCAACCAGATAAAGATTCTCTATTAATTCGAAAAGCATTTGTTGTTAATTACAGTGAATCATATCGTATCCCCATGTGGGTCGCCTATCATTTAAAATCTGACTACATGACTACCCCCCAAAGAAAAGGCAAATTTAAAACCTACAGGACTGACAAAGACTTAATTGATCCTGTGCAGGATGCTGAGTTTGTAGGTCTCCATGCAGCTAAAGGTTATGCTAGGGGACATCTTGCTCCTTTCAATGTTCTTGGTGGAGATAGGAATAATAATCAGACTTATGCAGTTTATGGAACTAATGTGACTTCTGACTCTTTTGACGAAGAAACGATCCTTCAAGGAAACATGTATTCTAACCTTACCGCTCAGCACCATGGTGCGTTTAATGGTTCGGGAGGGATGTGGTATAAGCTTGAAAGATGGGTTCAAGATGACATTATAAATACCAGTGACAAAGAAGCGTGGATTTATGCCGGATCCATCATTATTGATTTTAGCAATCTTGAAAAGGTAGGTAAAAACAATTCCATAGCGGTACCTCAAATGTTCTATAAAATAGTAATCATGGAAGAAGCAAGTAAACTACATGCAATTGCATTTTTATTCCCGCATCATAAAGATAAAGACCACATTTATGAAAAGGATTTTCGCAAATACATTGTACCGGTTGATTATATTGAATGCTTGACCGATCTTAACTTTTTTCCTGATCTTGATGAAGATGATGAAGAATCGCTTGAAAGTTCCATAGATTATGATTATTGGAAACGGTTCCTAAATGAATAAGCTAAATAGCTTTATAAACTCATCATTAATTGACACATAATCATACCTATTTTAAAATTACAAAGTCGGTTAATGCAACCTAATTATTGCAATCCTTAAATAGAAATTTAGAATCACTTAATATGACTGACCAAAATAAATCTAAAAGGGATATTGCCCTAGAGTCCCTCGGTATAGAAAAAGAGAATAAATTGATATTATGTCTTGATGGAGGTGGAGTCAGGGGGATACTAACAATCCAGCTTCTAAAAAAGATTGAGGAGATTGCAGATATGGCTTGTTATGAATTATTTGATATGGTGGCTGGTACATCCACGGGTGGAATTATCGCTGGCTTAATCGCGGCCAAGAAAAGAGCCGATGAAATCGAAAGTTTATACACTGACTTGGTCAGCAAAGTGTTTCTGAAAAGGAAAAGATATTCTGGAAGGATTTTGAATTTACCTAAATATTCTAAGAAGAATTACAGAGCTTTACTTTATGAACATTTAAATAATCAGTCATTAGAAGAGGCTTGTAATAATAGCGGGATAGATTTACTTGTAACATCTAAAGATGTCTCTGCAGGCGAGGAAACATTCTTTACTTGCTTTAATATTGAAGGTAGTTATCAAGGCACTTATAAGGATGTACTATTAAGATCAGTACTTGAAGCAACTATGTCAGCCCCTACTTATTTCTATTCTCTTGATCAGTTCGTTGATGGTGGCACCACTACCTACAACAATCCTTCATTATCAGCATTGCTTGAAGCTGTTGTTTATGGTGGGAAAACTAAATATGATATTAACAAGCTAACTTTGTTGAGCTTAGGAACAGGTACTACGGTAAAACTATGTGAACCTAAAAAAGTTATGTTCCCTAAAAGACCCAGGGCCTATTTCTGGCTGACCTATGTACTATCCGAATCTGGACAAGATGCAAGTGACATGCAAACTTATGGCCTAAGATCTGGTTTGATAAAGAAAATTGATTTCAGAAGGTTTCAATTATCTTTGGATAGTGAGGCTGTAAAAAAACTCCCCAATATAAACATCTCAAAATTAAAACTTAAAGGTGTAACAAGGCTTCATGATTTGACAGATGATATACTCCAGGGAATTGATCTGGATCATGTTTCAAAATTCCAATTGCTTAAAGAAATAGGCAAATCACTAGTAGACTATATCTGTCCACAAAATGAAGATAATTTACCACTCTCTCAAAGGACTGCCAATTGGTTTAGGAAAGATTTGATAACTCCCAATAAACGTGATCAATTAGTTACAACCAAGGGAACCCAAGAATATATCAATAGCATAAAAAGCAAGCTTTCCAATCCAAGTTTCATTGATAACTTACCAAAATAATTAATCTAGGTATGAGTATTAAAGACTCAAAGTGAACTAGATTGAGTTTTCTTTATTAATAGTTATCTTGAACTTCTTAGTTATTATATTACTCATTCGTAAATCAATATTGAAAAGCAATTCACTTCTTTAGATGGATAGATTCCCAACCTCTATCCCAATCCCCCCTCCTCCAACATTTTCCTCAAACTTCGTTAATACAGTGCACTAAGTAGATTAGTGGCTATATTTTATTGGTCTGGAATAATTTGTTCCTAATAACTAGGCACAGAATGACTTTTCCGATGCTTCATCACCCACACAAAAAGCTCCAGCATAGAGTGGGTTCGGGTCTTGAGGTAGATGTTTCGAAGGTGAGCGTCGATGGTGTGAATGGAGATGTTGAGGTCGCTTGCAATGGTCTTGCGACATTTTGCCTGAGTAATCATACTGATGATCTCTTTTTCTCTATTGGTGAACATGGCATTTCCTTTCATTATAATTTTTAATTCGGGCTATTAAAACACATAATATCAATCTGCTGCTTTTAAATAAGCAACCGATTTGATCGGTCAATGTGCTTTTTAATTAAGGAAATTATACCCGGCATCAAAGAAATAAGGTCAGATAGTGGAAAAACTATTCCTCTTTGGGCTAATTGTTTATATATTAATACGATAAATAAGCAAAAGGTAACCCTGGTCAAGTAAATAAATTATGATATAGAACAGAACGCGGCTTCTATGATGGTATCAAAATAGAAAATTATACTAGCTCTGCCTAAAAGCTTCGGATAATTTCGAATATTTTCGGAAAATTTCGCTTTTTTTTCACTTATTTCCTTGTAAATCCAGATAATACCAGTCCAGGAGGAGTTAATTATAATCCATACACAATTATTTTTTGATATAAAAGTGCTATTCGAGGGCCATTTGGGCACTGAAAAGATAAAATACCTGGGTTGAAATAGATATTTCCAGTTATGTTCTTGCTTAGGGTAGAAATTTAAATACCAGGAAGAGTTTAGGAGAGTCCTGGGGCAGATATTTTAGAAAAGATATTTATAAAGGAAGGATTTAGATCAGCTAATAGTAGGGTATTTGGTGGGAACACGGATTAATTCGAGTGAAACAAACGTTGGTCATGGGATCTATCCACAGTGATTAATGATTGGACTTAAAGAAAGCCTTGTTACAAATGATGTCAACCAGGGATTGTCATTTTTCACACCCTCTTTTTCTTTTCCTGAATAGCAATAGACCATAAAGCAGAAAGAATGTTGGTCATTTATATATTAAGAAAATTGATATATTTGTTAGTGAATAGAAACTCAAAAATGGACATCTTTGAAGCAGTTGGCTTAGTCCATTCGATGAATTGTCATAAAAATATAAAGCAACAAAAGAAATGTGTTTTTTAAGTTTGCTTCCTTCACAGGATGTTAAATTCATCAAAATGTTAAATTAAATGAGTCTGGCACAATTATCATGAAAAAGAAACACATAAAACCAACCGGAGAAATAAAGCCACATTTAATTACGGGTTATGGTTCAAATGTTGCACCTAATAGATTCATTTTCCCTGAAACAAAGGAAGATATCGAGGAAAAGGTGGCCAACTTATTTTTTAGATTATTACAAGACACTCACAATTCAATTATTAATCAAGATTTTGAACTTGTTAGCAACGAAGAAAATGACTTAGACTTTGCAATGAAAAGCAAAGAAGAAATTGTGTTTCTAGAACTAACTGAGATTATTCCCCAACAGAACATGAAAGGAGGATATAAAAACCTTCCTAATGATTATAATATAGGTGCCCAAGCTCAAGTAATATTGGACTTAATTTTAAAAAAGTCTAATAAATATGCTGGAATAAAATCAAAGATATTTCTCTTAATGTATATTACTGATGACATGTCATCCCCTTCAATGTCTTGTGAGAAATTAGTTATTGACTTCCTTAAAAAGAACGAACATAGTTTTGTGAACATTTGGTTTTTTATTCCAATATTAGAAGATAGCGGACCAATGAAAATTTTGTTTCCTAGTTCAAACCCGGAACTGATTGAGAAAGAAGTTAATGAGCTAAGAACAAGAAATGTAAGAAATATAAGTATAAAATAACTGTGCTCAACAAAGGAGTATAGAGAATGGCTGGGAAGGTTTCAAAACAAAATCAAGAAGTAACATCAAAAGCAATGGACGAAACAAAGAACTTAAGTATTAACAGCAAATACACTATGAATAATATATAGAAGGACTTAAGAAGACTTCGATTATCATCTTTCTTATCAATTTGGGTGGTTCTAGAAAGTTTGAAGCACGAAATCCCTTACATATCTTACACTCAATGTTCCCAACAATAAAAAAAGAAATGAAAATATTTATTAGCTCAAGTAGATTTGACAAAAAAATAGTTGACTTAATTGTCAATGCTGTAGTAACTGATGGACATGAAGTATTTCATGAAAACCTAAATATTAAATTAGGAGATAATTGGTTCAAAAGAATAAATGAAAGTATTAGAGAATACGATGCTATCATTATTATACTGAGTAGAGATACAATGAACTCGAAATTTGCATTGAGAGAGATTGAATCAATTATTATGAACGACATTTCGAGAAAATCGACTCGAATTATTCCAGTGATCACTGATAAAATGATGCCCCCAAGTTATTTAATGAATTATCAATATGTAGATATGTCACGGGGACTTAACTATGGAATTGATAAATTAAGAAACATTTTATCTGAAGGCACTGAAATATCGCAACGCCAAGATGAAAATATTCTTGAAGATAACAAAACTAGAAATGAGGTATTTATACAAAGATTAAAGAGTTCCCTTATGGCAGGAGATTTAACCTTAGTTTGTGGCGCTGGTGTTTCCATTGGGGCAAAAATACCTTCATGGAATGCTTTACTTCTGGATTTACTTGAAACCATGATAATCCGCATTTCTAATGATAAGTCAGTTTCTCTTAAACCAGATGACAAAAATAATTATCGATCTATACTTGGATCATCTTCTTTAGTAATGGGAAAATACTTAAAATCTAATTTAGGTAAAGAGTTTCTTCCAGAATTGAGAGATGCGTTGTATCGTAACAACCCCCAAACCTGTGAGTTAATTAATACTATCGTAGAAGTGTCCCGTCCACAAAGAGATGGAAATCCATTGAATTCAATAATCACTTTTAATTTTGACGCATTAATAGAAGAGAATTTAGAAAAGCACAACATAAAATATAAAGCTATCGACAATGAAGGTAATAGAAGTACCCCGGAAGAATTGCCAATTTATCATGTCCACGGGTATTTACCTAGATCAGGAAAAATTGCTTCCACCAAGAACATAGTATTTAGCGAAGATTCATATCATACTCAATTTATTGAACCATTTAGTTGGTCTAACTTAATTCAATTGAATAAACTTAACCAAAACACATGCCTTTTTATTGGTTTGAGTTTAACAGACCCAAATCTGAGAAGACTTCTAGATGTAGCAAATAGAAAAGATCCTAATAATAACCTAAATCATTTTATTATTAAAAAGACTCCAAGTCTTGATAGTAACAATGAAAAGGTTGATGAATTAATGATGTTTTTAGAAGAGCAAGATGCTAATGAATTAGGGCTAAATGTAATTTGGGTAAATGAATTTGATGAGGTAAGTACATTGGTTAAAAAATTAATTGAATAATTGCTGTCGCCAACAAAAAAGATAGTTTGTTTGGAGGATTGTTCTAAAAATGAAGCTATAATAATAAAGAGCCATAATCGTAATTTGAAATATAGGAGCGTTGAATTACCAAACGCATCATATTCAAACTGTTATAAATTATTGGCCCCCCTTCTTCCTCCTCATTTTCATAAAAATAACGCTTGGGCAGAATGATCATCACCTCTCCCTTCGAAAATCGTTCATTTTCATTTGCATCATGACTCATTTATAGACTTCCCCTACCGTTATTGGTCCCCAGAAAAAAAGGACGGAAAAGCATAGTGTGTAAAGCTGGGAATTTGAGTTTGATGGTTGGCTGCGAGACTCATGGGAATTCTATAATGAATCGCTTTAAATTGTTTATGCTCATTATAAATTATACCCTATCTAAACTTTTTACGTAACTCAATAGCTAAATACATTCCTATCATCGTTGCAACAACCATGTACTGTCGAAGCATTTCTTCATTCATAGAGATTTGACGAATTAAGGTTTTTTCTTTGATTTTTGGGATATTATTGCTGAGAGGACTGCATTGTTGAGATTTTCTTCTTGAATTTTCATTTTCAAGTCTTCGTTCTTTAAGCCTTCTTTCGTAAGCTGCCTGTCGACATTTGTGGCTACAGAACTTAGCTGTTATATTCTTATAAGTAAATTCTGTTCCACATCGTTTGCATTGTTTTTTGGGTGTCATAATTTTGGGGTTTTGGGTAATAGATATCTACTCTTATTTTTATTAATAAATGGAGCATTATTATTACCGGGTTAATCATTATTAGAATCAAGTGATTGTTCTATTTCAGAACGTTTAAATATTATTTTATTCCCAAATTTATAAGGTTTGAGAAGTCGTTTATCTCGCCAGGCATCAACAGTAACTAAAGAGACCTTAAACATTTCAGCTACTTCTTTCCTGCTAATTAAATCTTCCTTTTTTGCTGGGAGCGGAGAATACTTTTCTAATGCACTTTTAACACCACTATGTATTATACCCTCTAACTCTTCTATTGAGATTTCTGTTAATACTACTTTTTTCATAGGAAGTATTTAATTGAACATTAAGTATTATTGTTAAAAGTAAATTCGTGATATTTCTGAACTCTTTCAAACAAAGGTAGGCTTAGATCATTAAAGTTCAAAATATTTGGATTTGTTAACAACATCATAATCAAATCGTTAAACGTATAAACGGAAGGTTTTTAGTAGATTTTATACGGCAAAATCAGGGCGAAAAAAATGTTGTAATTTCAACGTATGAAAAAGGGTAAAACACCCTCTTTAATACAACAGATTTTTGCAATTTTTCATTTTCTCCAAATTGCCTTGTTAATAACTATTCTTTTGAATAGGGATTTTAGCTAAAGAAGGAGTGGTTTAATAACATCCTGGCATTTTCTTCGGCGGTAATCCGAATATATTTCAGGAAAGATTTTTCTGTTTTATGTCCTGTAATTTTCATAATAGATATTGCAGGTACTCCAGCAAGAAACATATTCGTAGCAAAAGTTCTACGAGCGGTGTGTACAGTTATAAGTTTATATTTTGGACTAGTAGTGTCTACTCTAATTCCTCCTTTGGTTATGGTTCGAGTCACCTGTTCAATGATATCTGCATCTTTGCCCAGGTCTTTTAAATATTGATTAAAGGCATGATTAACGATCATATCCGGTGGGTTTCCATTATACTTATCAAGGATAGCCCTGACCATAGGATTTAAAGGAATAACGACAAGATCTCCTGTTTTCTTCATACGTAATCTGATCATTTTCCCTTCATCAATTATATTGTCTTTACTCAAATTCTCCAGGTCACCTGATCTAAGGCCGGTGAAACAACCTAGAATAAACAAGTCACGTGTTCGATTCATCCTTTTATTATCCGAGTAATCCAGCATATACATTCTTTGTAACTCATCCATTGTTAAGTATATCTGATCTGATGCTTCTTCGAGGGTTATAAAGTCCTCATGCTCCCAAATTTTATTCTTTGATAAACCTTGTTTATATGCCTCTTTCATAAAAACTTTAATATTCTTAATGTTCTTACCAATGGTGTTGGTAGAAGCACTCTTTTTTTGAAAATAGGCCACAAACTTTTTATAGAACTTCATATTAATCTCATCAAAGTTTAATCGATAAGGATTAATCTTTTTAAATTGATTCAAATGAAACACTGTGGTCTTATATCCTTTAATGGTTACATGTTTTATTTTTTCTCCCTTTTTTGTCAACCTTTCTCCATTAAGGCAGTCTTCAATTACTTTCTCAGCAAATTGGATTAAGTCCATCGACTTATCTACTGATGAGATTTTAAACCGGTCATCAAGTTCTCTCTTCAGGATATCTTTTGCTGGATTAATCTTTTGCTTATCTAGATTCCGAAAAATATCATATAACTCGTCAAGATATTCTTCCAGCTTCTTATTTATAAGATTGTGTTCATTCTTAACGCTCTCATCAACTTTGACTCTTTTTAATCGTTGATTTTCTTTGTCCCAATATTTAGTTTTTACTTTTAATCCCGTTCCATATACAAAGCGTTCACCACTTTTAAAGTAGAACATTAAGAAAATGCTTGTTACATCATTTTTGGGTTGCCTTAATTTAAATTGCGGATTAATTGAACTCATGCTATATATTTTATTCAAATATAGTAAAAAACAATCTTTTGTTGCGGGTATTGTTGCGGGTAAATGCCATTTTATTCAACACATATAGAAGATGCGCATGTTTTGAAAACCTTGCTATAAGGCAAGTATAGCGCAAGTTTGACAAATATAGACAAAGTAAAAGAGGCCCCCGGCTCCGGGTACAACAAACAGCCTGGTGTAAGAACGCTTGGCTGTTTTTTTAAATTACATTTGAGTAGCCAGATACAGTTGAAAGAAGGAGATGCTATTTAGTTTCTTAAAACGTCTCCGTCCCGGAAAAATAAAAGCCCTTGGAATAATGACCGAAACCAAAGTCGAGATTGATATTGGTTCTGAAGTGCTTGTTGATCATAAAACGAAATCCGAAGCCGGC
>Ga0070728_10004598_pt1 | contig 14186 bp, 8 predicted proteins | sample tdDd471_FD_66723 | JGI IMG/M metagenome (GOLD analysis project Ga0070728, IMG submission 66723) | Marine sediment microbial communities from the Atlantic coast under amendment with organic carbon and nitrate - tdDd47.1 | ecosystem: Environmental > Aquatic > Marine > Coastal > Sediment | place...
TCGCGGCTACAAGGAAGTCCGCACGCCGCTCATCATGACCGACGAGCTGTGGAAGAAGTCGGGCCACTACGACCACTACCGGGACAACATGTACTTCGTGGAGAAGGACGAGCGTCAGTACGCCGTCAAGCCCATGAACTGCCCCGGCTGCTGTCTGATCTATGGCACGACGCTGCGCTCCTACAAGGAGCTTCCGATGCGCATGGCCGAATTCGGTCTCGTGCATCGCTACGAGCTTTCGGGCGTGCTCCACGGCCTGTTCCGCGTGCGCGGCTTCGTCCAGGATGATGCGCACGTCTACTGCATGCCGGAGCAGATCGAAGACGAAGTCCTCGACTGCCTCGACATGCTGCGCGTCGTCTACGAGGCCCTCGGCTTCGAGGAAGACGGCATCAAGATGTATCTGTCCACCCGTCCGGAAGATCGGATGGGGGCGGAAGAGCTCTGGGACCGAGCCGAGGCGTCGCTTCAATCGGCGCTCGACAAGTCCGGCCACCCCTACGAACTCAATCCGGGGGACGGCGCGTTTTACGGCCCCAAGATCGATATCGTGCTGACCGACAGCATTGGTCGCGACTGGCAGTGCGGCACGATCCAGCTCGACTTCCAGATGCCGAAGCGATTCGGCCTGGAATATGTGGGGCCGGACGGCGATCGGCACACGCCGGTCATGATCCACCGTGCGATCGTCGGGTCGATGGAGCGCATGCTCGGCATCATCGTCGAGCACTACGCCGGCAAGCTTCCGGTGTGGATGGCGCCCGTCCAGGCGATCCTGTTGCCGATCACGGACAAGTCGCTGGAGTACTGCGACGCGGTCCAGAAGCGCATGCTTGAGGCCGGCCTGCGCGTCGAGGTCGACCGGCGCGGCGACAAGATCGGCGCGAAGATTCGCGACTCCATCGGCCGCAAAATTCCCTATCTCCTCGTGGTGGGTGATCGCGAAGCGGAGGCCGATTCGGTCGCCGTGCGCACGCTCGACGGCGAGGACCACGGCGCTCGCGCCGTAAATGAAGTCATTGAAGAACTCCGCATGTTGCACCGCTCGCGCGGTCGTGCGGTCAACCAGTCCACTTAAAGAGGTACTAGAGATTCCCAGGCGCCCGCATCACTCCAAGCAGACCCGCGCTCGCGGTCCGCGTGTTAACGAACGCATTCGTGCCCGCGAGGTACGAGTCATCGGCGAAAACGGTGACCAGATCGGTGTTTTCCCGGTCCCGGAGGCCCTGCGTATGGCGCAGGATGCCGAACTGGACCTTGTGGAGGTGGCCGCGGATGCGCGTCCGCCCGTGTGTCGTATTCTCGACTTCGGCAAGTTCAAGTACGAACAGAAGAAGAAGGCACGGGAACACAAGAAGCCCGTGAACAAGCTCAAGGGCATTCGCCTCCGTCCCAAGACGGAAAAGGGCGACCTTGAGTACAAGACCAACCGCGCCAAGGAGTTCCTGGCCGACGGCGACACCGTGCAATTCACGGTGATCTTCCGTGGTCGCGAGCTCGCTCGCACGGACCTCGGCACAGACCTCCTCAAGCGGGTGGTCCTGTTGCTCGACGACGTCGCGAAGGTGCAGAAGCCGGCGCACATGGAAGGCCGGCGGATGCACATGATCATGGCGAAGAAGTAGCGCGATCGCCCTCCGCGTACGCGGAGGGCTGAGTGCTCCTTCTGGGGCCATGATCGCCATTCCGCCGGCGCTGATCTCCGCCGCGTGCGCGGCGGAGCCATGTACCGATGTTGCTGGTTCAACGCCTGACGGCGTTGAGACGGGAAAGCCGGCGGATGCACTTGCGGTGTTGCTGGCCCAGCGCCTGACGGCGTTGGGTCGATGGCGAAAAAGTAGCGCGATCGCCTTCCGCATCCGCGGAGGGCTGAACGCTCCTTCTGGAGCAATGATCGCCAACTCGCCGGCCGCCGACGTCAGCCGCTGAGGCGGCTGGGCATGTGCCGTTTTGGCCTCACCGCTGAAGCATCGCGAGCGACCGCGAGGAATTCGCGCATCCGGAAGCGTCGGAAGGCGGATCCGCCAGCTCACCCGAAGTAGGAGATCAGCCGCTCGCACTCGGCATCGACGTCGCGAAACTGGTCGCCCTCTTCCTCGCGGATCACGTCCTGCAACGCGCGCTTGAATTCCTCTCTTGCGCGGGCGTACGCGCGGTGGATGAGCGGCGCTTCCGCGTTCCACCGTTTGGCGATGTCGCGAATCGGCAGGCCCTCGCCGAAGCGCAGCTGCATGAGTTCGATGCGGCGTCGCGCATCGGTAGAGTCGGCACGTTGCGCCTGGAGACGTGCCGCGCGCTTGAGTAGCGCGCTGGCCCACGCGCGATCGAACAGCACGGACACGCCGTCTCCGGTCGCGGGCGCATCGAACTCGGATTCCGGCTGCTCCTCGCGTCGTCGCCCGCGCTTCGCCTCGATACGGCGCGATACGTTGAGTACGACGCCGTACAGAAATGACCGGAACCTGCCCGGCGCGCTAGGGTCCACGCGGGCGAGCGCGCCCCCGTCCTTGAAGCACGCTACGAACGCATCCTGCGTGGCGTCGTCGATCTCCGCGATGAGCGGGGTCCCACGCCACCGTGCGCCCAGGTACGCACGAATCACAGGTTGGTAACGCCGTGCGAAAACCGCGCGGTCCGCCGCATCTCCTGCGGCGGCGCCCTGGATCATGGTCCAGCGAGTGCTCTCCGAGTGCGCCACGGACAGATGATTCCCGATTCGGGGTTAATCCGCCATCAGCTTCGGATACTTCTCTTTCAGCCTTCGGTAGTACGGGCGATCCGCGTCGGAAATGCGGCCGTTGCGCGCGTCCGCTCTTAGCTTGCCGATCCAGATCGCGCCGTAGGGCCCAAACACCCGGCCTCCGCGATGGTACGCCTCAAGGAAGTGCACGACGGCACCCATGTCCCGCGCCTCGTCGTCGATCAACAGGCGCATCGGCTGAGGCTCTTTCGGATACGACATCATCGGGTCGTGGTAGCTCTGCTCGCCTGTGTTGGTGTGGCACGAAATGCAACTCTGACGGGAACCGAGCCCCTTTTCGGTCTTCTTCGCATAGCGTCCGTCCCCGCCGAAGATCAGGAATTCCGCAGGTAGGTCGGAGCGGATGCGCAGCGCGTGGGTGTCTGCGACATCGCCGTTCGCGTTGAGCGTTTCCGCCACGAACACCGTGTTGGCCTCGTACTCAAGTGGCGCGGCCGTCCACTCGCGCCCGCCCTTGTGTCGAAGCAGGGCGTCGGTCACGCGGCGTTTGTTGAAGTAAATGCGGCGCTTCGTATCCGTGATCGAGCTGTGGTGGACCTCGAACGAGTGCCACTGCCGCCTGTCGAGATAGTCCACTTGGCCGCGGAACTCCGATAAGTCGTCGCTGCCGACACGCAGGCTCTCCTCGATCCGCGCGATCGCGGCGCTGTTCGGGCGTAAGGCCTGTGCACACGCAAGAATCACTGTGGCCTCGGAGCGTCGCGGGCGTGGCAGCGTTTCAAGCGCGCGTGCGAACCGGATGTTGATCCACAGATGGTCCGGGTGGCGTGCCTGTCCGAGCCGCAGCACTTCGACCGCCTCCTCGAATTTCCCCGTGGCGAGCAGATGAGCACTCATCAGTGCGAACGTCGCGGGCGGCAACTTCCCCAGATCAGCCCTACCCGGCATCTCGCCGCGGCGGATGCGAATGCGCACCGGGTCGTCGTCGATCGCACTACTGATTCCATGCAGCGTGGGTTGGTGTGCCCCCGGAAGGTGCGCCCAGTCGTCGAGGGTCGCAGAGAGATCTGCGGCGATCTCCGGGTGCTTCCTGAAGGCTTCCGTCGTGAGGGGGATGCCGAATTTCGTGAACGCCGCAGCCAGTTGGTCGGCCGTCGTCGCCGGATCGAGGTACTGGCCCAGTCGGATCTCCGTCAATTCGTCCACCCAGCTGTTGTGGCGCGCGACACGTTGTTCCGCGGCCAGCGCATTGGATTTGGCTGCGAGCACGCTGGTTCTTACGGACTCGACGCGCTTTCGAGTTTCCGGGTCGGCGTCCGCAGCCAACTGGTTCGCTTGCCGCACGGACACGAGTGCGGCCTCCCATCGCCGCGCCCCCTTGTCGAGGACAGCCTGTTCCAGAACAGAATCCACGTCACGCGCTGTCGCGAGTTGAAGCTCGTCGGCGGACGACTGGATCCATTCCCAGCCCCCGCCGCCGACGATCGCTGCCAGGAGCAATGCGGCCGCCACGGCCATCACACGTCGTCGCGCCCGTGTTTCCTCGGTCGCCTGGTCCTGAGCGCGCTCCGAGCGCGCCTGCGCACGTTCCGTTTTGGCGTTCTGTTCTTGGGCCTCGGCCGCGGCCGCCTGCGCTGCTGCCACCTCTTCGGTTGCCGCTGCCTGTTGGGCCGCGGCCGAGCGCCGCGCCTCGATAGCGGCCAGCTGAGCCTTTTGTGCTCGCTCCCCGGCCCGGGCAAGATGCTGCTCGACCTGCTCCGCCAACGCGCCGGCCTGACGCGGGCGTTGTTGTCGAATGGGGGAGAGGCACTGCTTCGCCAGCTCAGTTAACTGCGGATCATGTTTGCAGGCGTCCAAGCGCGCGCACGCAATCCGCACGCGCCCTTGCGAAGCCGCCGTGAGCAGCTCGTCTCTCGAGCCCGTGTACGGCGGTGCGCCGGTGAGGATCTCGCACAAGATCGCTCCCAGGCTGAATACGTCCGAGCGCTCGTCCAGATCGTCTACCTGCCCCAGCGCTTGCTCCGGCGGCATGTAGGCTGGCGTGCCCATCACGGAGCCCGCGAGGGATTCCGATCCTTCGGCTGTGCGCACTGTCTGGATCCGAGTGACGTCTACTTGCGCCTCGCGTGCCCGGCGCTCATCGGCCACTCCTCCTTGCGCGATGACCTTGGCGAACCCCCAGTCGACGACCTGCACTTCTCCGAACGCGCCGACCATGATGTTGCTCGGCTTGAGGTCGCGGTGGATGACGCCGCGCGAGTGTGCGTATGCCATGGTCTGGCACACCTGCTGGAACACGGTCAACAGGCGCCTCCGCTCACCGCCGGCGTTGCGGCGTTCGGTGAGCAACGCGGCGAGCGTGCGCCCCTTGACCAGTCGCATGGCGAAGAACGGACGTTCGTCGGCCTGCAGGCCGAGTTCGAACACGGGGACGATGCCGGGGTGCTGGAGCTGCCCACCGATCTGCGCCTCTTCGACGAAGCGGCGTACGAGTTCCGGATTCGCGAGGTGGGTGGGGCGCAGCACCTTCAGCGCCACGTCGCGTCCGATGTCGCCATCCTGCGCCTTGAGGATCTGACCGATGCCGCCCGCAGCGATTTTGCCCAGCACTTCATAGCGACCGCTCTTTTGGGAATCGATTGCGTCAAGGGAGCCGTCGCGTTCCGGCTCGCTTCGAAGACGAATTCGACTGACGTTGAGGCGTGCGAGGATGCTCTCGGAGTCCATGGCTACTCCTCCTCTCTCATGATGACGGAAAATAGCTCTTCGAATGCACTCCAGGCGGGATCCTTGCGCAGAGCGGCGAGACGAGGAGCTCGCCTCCACGCGTTTAGGGCATACCGGAGCCGCTGTTGTTCCAAGTCATCGAGCTCACTTTGAGCGTGGTCGATCAGGCGGCTTAGCCAGGTGCGAGCGAGCTGCAGTTGATTCGCGCTCGTTGCTGCCTGCGCGGCGATGTTCCAGTCGTCAATCGGCAGCCCGGCTGAATCCGCATGCGCCGCTTCGAACAAACGGGCGGCGGTCGCATAGTGACCGCCGATGTCACACAGGAGAGCGAATCCGATTCGCTGGGGCTGCGAGGTCGGTCGAACTTTCCCTGAGACGATGTCATCGACGCGGTCCTCGAACGGGACGCTTGCCGCGAGCCGCTTCTCCCAGCGAATGTCGATGGCCTTCATCGGCCCGGAGCGGCCGTACTCAAACAGGGATGAGCTGCTCTGCTGGCGCAGCGTGCGAACTGCCTCAAGCGCTTCGCGAAATCGACCCTGCGCCGTTCGAACATCCACCACCGAGGAGGCTACGCGGGGCCCGGCGTCGTCACCGGCGATGCGCAACGCTTCCTCAAGCGCGCCAGCGGCCTGCTCGGGATCGTCGGTGTCCACGTAGATCCACGCGAGCGTCGTGAAGGCACTGACGTTGTCGGGGTGGTCGGCAATCACCGCCTCGCACAGCTCCACCGCCTCAGCGAACCTGCCCGCGTAAGCTAGCGCGCCGGCTACTGCGACTTGGGTATCCGGATCCCCGGGCGCGTACTGAAGCGCTGCCCGGCTTGCCTGGATCGCCTGCTCCGCGTAGCCCGCGTACTGAAGGCTGGCGGCCAGTTGGCGGAACTCCCACAAACCGGGGGAGAGGCGCGCTGCCTTTCTTCCGAGTTCCAGTGCGCGCTTCCAATCGCCCTTGAGACGGTACGCAACCCCGATCGAACCTTGGGCCAGCGCTTTGGTCTCGTCCAGTTCCATGGCTCGGCCGTACGCCGCGAACGCGCCATCGAGATCGCCCGAGTGCATACGCGCGCCGCCTCGATGGATGTAGCTCCAAGGCTCATTGGGGAAGCGGTGCACCATCTGCTTTGTGGCTTGATCCAATCCCGGATAGTCCTTGGCAGCCTCCAGAGCCGAGCACCAACCATACCAGTGCCGAATTTGATTCGGCGCCAGCTCGCACGCACGGCCGTAGGCTGCCGCCGCTTGCTTGGGCTGTTTGTTTCGTGAGTAAAAGACGCCTAGGGAGCTATGACCCCACGCCCAACGTTTGAAGAGTCGCCCATCTGTCTGCATCTCGGAGATTGCCTTGTCGAACTCACCGGCGTCGTGATGCACCCACGCGAGTTGATGGTGGGCGTTGTATGACTTGGAGTCGAGTCGCAGCGCTTGCTCGAGGGGTCTGCGGGCTCCTTCGAGGTCACCTTGGACGCGCAGGATCCAGCCCTTCGCGCACAACGCGTGAATCGACTGCTTTTGCAAACGGAGCGCGTCGTCGCACGCAGCCATCGCAAGGTCGAAGTCTCCGCGTGTTGCGTAGACCCGCGCGAGCATCGCCCTCACGTATGCACTCTTCGGCCGCAGGGCGCACGCGGCCGCTGTGACCTGCGCTCGGCGCCGAAGGTGCTCTTGGTTTTCGTCGACGCTCTCCATGTACACGGAGGAAAGCAGCCACAGGATCCAGTACGAGTTCGGGTATGTGGCGAGCGCCTCTTCCAGCAACTTTATGGAGTCCGTCCGCCGGTTCGTGTCCCGGAGCAGGTCTGCCAGCGCCAGGATGGTGCGCTCGGGAGTTGTGGAGACGTTCAAGTTGGATGCGAACTCGATAAGACGCTCGACGTCCCGCTTCTGCAGTTGATCTCGAAACCACCGCCATTCGCCCTCCGGATCGACCAGCTCGGCGACCTCCACCAGCCGTTGCCAGGCCGGGGGGCTCTGCACGACGCCAGTGCGACGGGCGAAGGCCATGAAGTAAAGCTCGGCCGCGAACGTCTCGCGGCTGGGGAGCTTCCGGATCCGATTCGCCGCGTCTTCGACGTCCAGGGACGCGAGGTCAATGCCGAACGCGCGAAACGCTTCACCGAGGGCGTCGGACCCCGACCAGTTCAGGTCATGCGCGCGAGTGCGGTTCTCTTCGATTCGCCGGAGTAGCTTGCGGTCTCGATCGAGGAGCGCTGCGTGCGCGTCGGCGGCCTTCTTCGCGGAATCGATGCGGCGGTGAACCTCGCTCGCGCGTGCGACTGTCGACGGATCTTCCGCAATATCGATCGCGCCCCGGATGGCCACGAGTGCCGAATTCCAGTTGCCGCTTCCCTCCAGTTCGGTCGCGTTGCGGATGGCCGCACGTGCGGCGCCGTCGCGAGTGCGAGACTGCTCGCGCACACTGCGCTTGTTCCATGAGTAGGCTCCGCCCCCGAGTAGCACCGCCACCAGAAGGAGCGCGGCAACCGCGATCGTCCCGCGCCTTGCCTTCGTCGCCGCCTCCGCGCGTCGCCGAGAGGCGGCTGCCCGGGCGGCCGCGCGCGTCGCTGTCACTTTAGCCTCCGCCGCGCGCACACGCTCCTCCTCGGCTGCCAACCGCTTCGCCGCCAGCCGCGCGCGTTCCTCCTGCTCGGTCGCACGCGCTTGCGCGGCGGCGAGTTCTGCCTGGCGCGCACGTTCCTCTTCGCGGCCCAGCTGCACCGCGATGCGCCGCGCGAGTCGATTCGCGTTGCGCGGTCGGTCCGCACTGGCCGTGGCGAGGCAGGCGGTCGCGAGACTCACGACGGGCTCGGCCGCTCCGCAGTCCCGGAGACGATCGCACGCATCGCTCGTGTCGCCACGCGCTGCCATGGGCAGCAGGTCGCGCGGCTCACCGACGTACGGCGGCGCTCCGGTCAGGATCTCGCACAGAATCGCGCCGAGGCTGAACACGTCCGCCCGCTCGTCGAGATCATCGACCTGGCCCAGCGCCTGCTCCGGAGGCATGTACGCCGGCGTGCCCATCACGGAGCCGACAATCGACTGCGAGCCGTCTTCTCCCGAGCGCACCGTGGCGATCACAGTCGCATCGTCTCCGCGTTCGCGCATCGGTTCGCTGCGCCCGAGCACCTTCGCGAATCCCCAGTCCATGACCTGCACCTCACCGAACGCGCCGACCATGATGTTGGCTGGCTTGAGGTCTCGGTGAACCACGCCGCGCGAGTGGGCGTAGCCGACGGTTTGGCAGATGCGTTCGAACAGCGCGATGAAGTAGGCCAGGCGCTCGGCGGGCATGTCTCGCTCCTGCAGCAGCGCCGAGAGCGTCGCGCCCTTCACGAGCTTCATCGCGAAATAGGGGCGCCCGTCCCCCTGCACCCCCAAACCATAGATGGGGACGACGCCCGGATGCTGCAGTTGGCCCGTGACCTGTGCCTCTTCGACGAACCGCTCCACGATGTCGTCGCGCTCCGCGTACTCGTCGCGAAGGATCTTGAGTGCTACGTCGCGACCGAGGTCGCGGTCGTGGCCCTTGAAGATTACGCCGACGCCGCCGCGGGCGATCTCACCAATCAGACTGTAACGTCGATCGCCGGCGGCCTTGTCGCTCGCCGGAGGTACCCGAACGATGGGGGAGGGATCTGCGGTAGCGTCGCTCAGCAGAATCCGCGAGATCGTGCCTGATTCCCGTTCGATCAGCTCGAGAACGCTCGCGTTTTCAAACGCCACCCGAAATGCTGCGTCCCACTTGTCCTCGGTCCCCATGCGCGTGCCTCCACTGCCTACTCCGGCGAGCGGGCGTTTTCGCGACGAGATTCTACGAATTCCGTCGTGGCGGCGACGAGGACACCTACTTCGGGAACTTCAGGAGGAGCGAGTCTGCGAGGAGCGGCATACGCGTCTCGCCGGCCTTCAGGAGCTTCACTTCAGCGTCCAGGAGCTCGCGGATGATGGTGCCGGACTCGTACTGTTTGCGGTTCTGGTTCAACTGCTCGAGCGCCTTGGTGTCGAGACCCTTCGCGAGTACATCGATCGCGTCGGCGTAAATCTGCGCCGCGGCGGCCGGCCCTTGCGGATAACCCTCAACGTCCTTGGCGTACGCCGAGAAGCGTGCGGCCACGTCCTCCAGGAAGGTGAGGCGCGGAGGCAGCTCCTTGATGCGGGCGGTGAGCCCCGACTGGGCCATGTCGCGGTTCCAGACGATCCGGGCAGAGTTCGCCCGGCCACCGGGGTTCTTGGATTTGAGCGCCGCGACCAGAAGCGCCGGGTCGATGGCGAAGTAGGCGAACAGTTGGGCGTCGGCGTCGAGGATCGGGTCGGACTTCAAGTCCACGGCTCCCTTCACGTCGAACGGGGGCGGCGCGGGGATCGGCTGTCCCGACGCAATCCGTGCCTGCTCCACCGCGGCCTTGAGTTGGTTGGCCAGGTCACGAGCCATCCGCAGCGTGCCGAACTCCTCGCTCACCATTTCCTTCATGCCGCGCAGGCCTCGATGCACGTTGGCGGGGTAGTACTTCTTCTCGAAGGGGAACTCCCCAGCCGCGATCTTTTCGAACTCGCCCTCGGAGACCATGCGCGAGAGGCGCTGGGTCTTGCGGTCGTCTCCGATCGCCAATGCCTCGAGGTTCTTTTGGATCGTCGCGCGGCCACCTTTTTTGATGGAGTCGAGGATTTTCTCGGCCGCGGTCCGCTGCTCGGCGTAGTTGCCGCGCTCCTCGGCTTCGAGATAGGCGGGAAAGAGCTCGCCCTGGATCTGGTCCAGAGCATCGTCGACACCCTCTCCGGGGATCAGAAAGTAGGCCAGGACTCCCAAGACCACCAATGCGATGGTCACGAAGCCGGCCGTGATAATGCGCTGTTCCTCGGGCATGGCGGTACTTTAGGAAACTTCGGGCCCCCCGAACAGGGACTCCGAAGGACCGTCTGTCGCTTTCCGCCGCCCCGGGGCTCCGGGGAGGGGCGCGGACGGCCAGTTTTCCGGTGGTGGCGCGAAGTCTTGCCAAGTCCCGCGCGGCCACTATGCTATTCCGTTTCCCCTTCAGACAGGGGTTTGAATACTCGTCATGCCCAAGCAGAAGACCAATCGCTCCGCGCGCAAGCGCTTCAAGGTGACCAAGAACGGCAAGGTCCGTCGGAACAAAGCGTTCCGCCGCCACCTGCTCGCCGGTCGGTCCACCAAGACGAAGAGAAATCTCCGCCGCCACGCGCTCGTGTGCGCTGCCGAGCGACGCACTTACCTGCGCCTGCTTGGCCACGGCTAGAGGGTTAAAGGACTAGACCGATGCGCATCAAGCCCGGAGTTGCCAAACACCGCCGCCTCAAGCGGATTCTCAAAGCGGTCAAGGGATATCGCGGAGCCCGCGGCAAGCGGATCAAGCTCGCCAAGGAAGCGATCATTCGTGCCGGTGCCAACGCGTACCGCGACCGTCGCCTCAAGAAGCGCGAGTTCCGCCGCTTGTGGATCACCCGCCTCAACGCCGCCGCTCGCGAGCGCGGCATGACCTACAGCTGCTTCATCAAGGGGCTCAAGGACGCTGGCATCGAGGTCAACCGCAAGGAGTTGGCGCGCGTCGCCTACCAGGACGCCCCGGCGTTCGACCGATTCGTGGAGTTGGCCAAGCAGGCCCAGTAGGCACACCTGATCGAACAACCGAGAGGGCTGCCGAAGGGCGGCCCTCTTTTTTTTGGACTGAGCGAAAACGACATGATCGATCTCGACCAGTTGCGCACTGAGGCGCTCGCCCAAATCGCGGCGGCCCCCGACGATGCCGCCCTCGCGGCATTGCGTGTCAAGCTCCTCGGACGGAAGAGTGAACTGACGGCGGCCTTGCGAGGATTGGGCGCATTGCCCAAGGAAGAGCGCGGCCCGCGCGGCAAGCACACCAACGAGGTGAAGCAGGCCGTGGAGCAGGCGCTCGAGCAGCGCGCGTCGGAGTTGGCGCAGCTCGCCGAGTCCGACCTCGGGAAACGCGAGTGGCTTGACCTCTCGCTGCCCGCGCCGACGACTCCGCGCGGTCATCTGCATCCGATCACCCAGATCGAGGACGAACTCGACGACCTGTTCCGCGGCATGGGCTACCGCGTCGTCGAAGGTCCGTGGATCGAGGACGAGTTCCACAACTTCGACGCGCTCAACATTCCGGACTGGCACCCGACCCGCGAGGACTGGGACACCTTCTGGCTGACCGACGGCAACCTGATGCGCACGCACACGTCGCCGTCGCAGATCCGCGCCATGCGACGCTTCGGCGCGCCGCTCCGCGCGGTGCTCCCGGGACGCTGCTTCCGCAACGAAGCGGTCGACGCAACGCACGAGGCGGTCTTCAATCAGATCGAAGGCCTCGTGATCGATCGCGACATCCGCCCCGGCCATCTGTTCCACACGATCAATGCGATCCTCTCGGTGATCGTTGGGCCCGGCGTGGAGACGCGCTTCCGCCCCGGCTACTTCCCGTTCACGGAGCCCAGCTTCGAGTGCGATGTGAAGCGTCCGGACGGCTCGTGGATGGAGCTGTGCGGGATGGGCATGGTGCATCCTCACGTGCTGCGCGCCGGCGGGCTCGACCCGGCGGAGTGGACCGGTTTCGCTTTCGGCCTCGGCATCGACCGCTTGGCCATGACCCGTTTCGGTATCGAGGACATCCGCTGGATGAACAGCGGGGACCTGCGCTTCCTGGAGCAGTTCTGATGCAGTGGAGTGTCGAGTGGCTTTCCGACTTCGTCGATCTCGACGGCGTCGACGCACGCGATCTGGGTGAAGCCATCACCCTGCACACCGCGGAGGTGGATGGCGTTGCGGAACCGGGCGGCGGTTGGCCCGGCGTGGTGGTCGGTCACGTCGTGGGACTGCGCCCGCATCCCGATGCCGACAAGCTGCGGCTGGTCCGCGTTGATTTCGGCGGCGGTGAAGCGGAGGTCGTGTGCGGCGCGCCGAACGTCGCCGAGGGCCAGAAGATCTGCTTCGCGCCCGAGAACACGGTCCTGCCCGGAGGCTTCAAGCTGGAGCGGCGCAAGATCCGCGGCGTCGAGAGCGCGGGCATGGTGCTCTCCGAGCGCGAGTTGGGCATCTCCGAGGAACACGAGGGCATCCTCGTCGTCGACGACGCACTCGCACCCGGCACGCCGATCAAGGACGTGCTCGGCGGAAGTGCCGTAATCGACGTCGACAACACGGCGATTACCACGCGCCCCGACCTGTGGGGCCACTACGGCGCCGCGAGGGAAGTTGCCGCCGTCATCGACCGCGAGGTGAAGCCGCTGCCGTGTGGCGCGGAACTACCGGGCGACGAACCCGCGATCAAGGTCACGCTCGAAGCGAGCGACCTCTGTCCGCGCTACCTGGGCTGGGTCATCGACGGCATCGAGATTGCGCCGTCCCCCGCGTGGATGCAGCGTCGCCTCGAGGCGGTGGGGCAGCGACCGATCAACAACGTCGTCGACCTTACGAACTATATTCAGCTCGAGTGCGCGCAGCCGCTGCACGCGTTCGACCTGCGCCAGATCGCCGACCATCACATCGTCGTGCGCGCGTCGCACAAGGACGAGAAGGTGACGACCCTCGACGGCGTCGAGCGCACACTGCCCGAGGGCGCGTGCGTCATCGCCGATCCCACGCGCGCCGTGGCTATCGCCGGAGTGATGGGTCTCGAGAACTCCGAGGTCAAGGACGACACGACGTCGATCATTCTCGAGGTTGCGAACTTCGAGATGACGTCGATTCGCCGGACGTCCCAGGCGCTCAATCTGCGCACGGATTCGTCGACGCGCTTCAGCAAGGGCCTCGACGTCGAGCAGATCCCGGAGGCGGCGCGCCGCTTCTTCGAACTGCTCCGGCAGATGTGCCCGAACGCGAAGCCGCGCGGCGGTGCGTGCGACATGCGCGTGCCCCCCGCACCCCCCTCGATGATCTCCGTGCCGGAGGGCTGGATCGAAAACCGGCTCGGTGTCTCGATCGGCTCTGAGGGTGTCGATGCCATTCTGCGCCGCTTGGGGTTCGCGACGGAGCGCTCGGACGGACAGCTGCATGCGACCGTACCCACGTGGCGTACGCGCGACATTGCGATCCCGGAAGACCTCGTCGAGGAAGTGGGGCGCATTCACGGCTACGACAAGATCGTGCCGGAGCCGTTGGTTGGCACGCTTGATCCTGTCGATGTCGAGCCGGATCGTGCGGCCAAGGCGCTGGTGCGTTCGGTGCTCAGTCGCGGCTGTGGCCTGACGGAGATCTACGCCTATCCGGTGTACTCGATGGCCGAGGCGGAGAAGACCCGTGTCGAGCCGGGCAAGCTGGCGATCGCGAACTGGGAGGAGCGCGGGCATCAGATCATGTCCGAGACGCTGATCCCGTTGGTGGTCCGCACGACGGCGGATAACCTGAAGTACCGCGGCGATTTCGGAATCTATTGCGTGCAGCCGACGTGGTCGAAGCGTGACGGGCAAGACGGATTACCGAGCGAGGTTTGGCACGTGGCGATCGCGCTCGTGCATCAGCGGGGCGAGAACTCCGTGTTGGCGCTCAAGGGCGTGTTGGAGCGCGTAGTCGAGTCCTTCGGCGCCGCTGGCGTGCGCGTCCGGCAGCAGGACAAGCCGCCGACGTGGTTGCACGAGGGGCGTGCGGGCGATCTTGGTCGCGGAAAACAGCGAATGGGCTGGTTCGGCGAGCTGCATCCGACGGTGAAGCGCGAGTGGGACATCGATGCGGGCGTCGCCGTGGCGGAGTTCGACCTCGAGGCGCTGCGCAAGGCCGGCGGCAAGTCGCCGCGCAT
>Ga0070728_10004603_pt1 | contig 14175 bp, 13 predicted proteins | sample tdDd471_FD_66723 | JGI IMG/M metagenome (GOLD analysis project Ga0070728, IMG submission 66723) | Marine sediment microbial communities from the Atlantic coast under amendment with organic carbon and nitrate - tdDd47.1 | ecosystem: Environmental > Aquatic > Marine > Coastal > Sediment | place...
ATGGACAACCCGTTCCAAAAACCGATCAGGAATTCTCGGAGCGTCGTCTGGCAATAAGTGCAGGCAAACTAATGTGGCTTTATCTTCACTCATACACCTTTCGTGTATATTTTCATCTGACCAATTCCAAAAACAAAGCCGTTTTAAACATTCCGCCGTACTATTTCCCGGTTTTTCAGAAAGATAACAAAACAAAGCTCGAACACCAGTCTAAAGTCGAAACAGCCATTCTTCGTGAAATGAATAGCCTACTGACGAAACGTAACATTCCTGTATTGATGGCTATCGCAACGACAATGGAACAATTAAGTCCAGCTATCCAAACACAGATTAAAGATAAATTCCCGGAGATGAAACTGGACTGGCATCAACCAACACAAATACTTTTGGAAGCAGCCACAAAGGCCAAAATTCCTGTGATAGATCTATACCCCTATCTCGCCAAACACAACACAAAAGAAAATCAGGTACACCACGCCATTGATACTCACTGGACGGCTTATGGTCATGAGGTTGCTGCGAAAGCTTTACAACCCTGGATTGAACAGAAATATATGGAAAGTATTGAAAAAAGAAGCTTAAAAAATATTTCAAGGGTAATGAAGTAGCTTAGACAGATTAATCAGAAAAGGGCAGCACAATTTCTGCCATACCCCCTCTAGAAATTAAGATGATTTTAATATTTACCTTCAAGGCTTTGCAAAGCCCACTCAAGCCTTTCAACGCCTCTTAAAAACATCTGCCGGGCATGCATATAGCTTCCGATAAATCTGGTGGAAGTAATCAGCGAGCGTCCGAGCATAATAGCAAGGCGTTCCTCGAAAAACTCGTCTCCCCACATATCGGCCAATCGTCTGGCAAAGGCAACAATCATGTCGTTGACCTTGCCTGTTTCCAAATCCTGCAAACCGGATAAATACGGGGTTCTGGTATTGGATACCATGAAAACACTGATATCCTGTAAATAGTCACCCATGCAGGAACGGTGTACATCAATCAGTTGCAGCTTTTCGTTATCTGCATCATAGAGAATATTATCGCTATTTAAATCCCCATGAATATATACCGAAAATGGCGAACGCAACTTAGCGGTCTGCCGCTCCAGTCTAACCAATAGATCATAGAGAGGATCATGCTGTAGACCACAGAAATTTATCGGTTCAGTCCGCAGCATTTTCAAACGTGGATGCATATCATAAACTGATTCGAGCCTTGTTTGAAGCTGCTCCACCACTGTAAAATCGACTGTTTCGCGCCTTAAGGATTTGCTCCATATACGCTCGAATAATTCGATAAATTTTTGGGTAACCAGTTTTTTTTCCGACCACCAGTATTTTATGTAAATTTCCTGTAGAGTCAGCCCCTCGAAAAAGTTGGTAACGACAACCTGTCGATCTTTGCGGGTGAAGTTGGAAATAACATCAGGAACAATACCGGCCTCGATATCGTTCCATTCTCTAAGTTTCTCTACTTCTTCTTGTATTTTGCGTATATTGCCATCTTTATAAATAAAGTTTTCTTTACCATCCGATTCGAACTTAAAAATTGTAGAACCTGAACGGGTGCCCCAGAGCCCCTGAAGGTTAATCTCGTCCATATCTTCATCTTTGATCAGGCGACTTAAGTGGATATACTGGTGTAATTTAAGTCTTTCACCGGTACTCAACTGAAGCGATGCCTCAGCCATATCCAATAGCGTATCGCCGATTTTCTCAAGATTTTTTGCAACAAAAAGCTGGGTAATGGCAATTTTGACATTTGCATCAGGTTCAGACATGTATTCAATTGCCTGATTTAAAAGATTTCTGTAAACCTCATCTAAAACAGCTTCCTTTTTTGCAGCTTTTTTGGCCAGTGCAGTATCCCGGGTGACAAATGCCTGAACCGCCACGTCAAGACCTTCTTTAACTTCTTCATAACTGCGCCTCAAATCCAAAGCCAGAACAAGTGGAATTTTAGGATCCTGAGGAATATGTAAGGACTGCTTAGCAATATTTTCTGAGTAATCAGCAATTTTCTCTAGAGATTTTGCAGTACTTAGAGCGGCCCGGATAACTCCCATCCGATCAGGATGGTCACAGGTTTCCATCAAGGAAAAGAGTTCGGATTCCGTATATATGTACAGATTATCCACATAGTCGTCTTTTTCAATGGCTTTTTTTGCAAGTGTCTCATCCCGGTCGATAAAGGCGGACACAGCAGTTTTAAGCTGACTTTGCACAGCACCAGCCATGGAAACTATGAGTTCCTTTGCTCTTCTGCGACTATCGGGAGAGTTTCCCATTAAACATCACTTTCATCTGAATCTTCAGAAGCTTTACCACCAATGTTAAGTTCCATCATGGTGTCTGGACGATTGGTCCATCGAATGTCAAAGCTGATCTTGTTTCTTGTTCCCTGACGATAAGCTTTTAGAAAGAAATCAATTTCGTTTTCGGGTTTTAGATGAAGTTTTCTCTTACCACTTTCGAGTTGAACATCTCCATCTCGTATGGACCGGGCTAAAGCCTCTAAATGCTCTGCAATTTTATTCTTGGAACAAAGCAATGAGAATGTAAAATCTTGATAATCGACCATTAAAAACTCCTCAGAAGAATCCCGAAACTGGCAAATCACAAAGAAACATGCACCGCCAGGATCGCAACACAATACCGCAACCAAGCGCACCAACAAACTAGCTATTTGAATATATTGGCTTTTTTACTACCAATGCATTTTTCTTCGTCTAATTACGTTTGCAAACCTAATCAGTTCACATTATATTTTATTTTCAATAGATGGTCAATTCTATAAATGCAACCAAACAAAATCAGGTAAATCAAATGATTGTCAGAATCATCGAAATCCGCCATCTCGTAGCAGTCCATAAAGTATTATGTAGCCATATTTTTCACTGGTTTTTTGTTTAAATACCATTCACCATGTTTTTTATGCCATCAAGGATACACTTTCTGCCTCTAAGGTTTATAGCTGGATTGATTGGCTAAGGAATGGTTTTGTGAAAATAAAAATAGCTTCTTGACTGAAAAATTAAGGATTATATAATCGGCGCAGTTATGCAGGTTTGAAAGTGGGGAATTATCGCCAGTTGTTCACTGATTTGATAGCTGTATACCAACTTGATGTAAATTTAATAAAGGAGTTTTAAAAATGAAAAAAATATCGATATTTGCAATCCTGTTTGCCACCTTTTTCATGATCTCATGTGGCGGGGGTGAAAGCCTAAACAAGGAAGATGCTGGTGTAGTATATACTTCTGTTACAGGCGCAATCGCTGAAGCACAAACAGAAGTGATGTCACAACTTGCCATGAAGGCAAAGCTTAATGGCAAGATTGACAATTTCAATATTGATGAAAACGGTAATTTTACCGGCAAGTTGGAGGACGCAAATGGAGGAAGAGCCACTATTATGGGAAAGGGTACATATGTAGACAGCTTATATACTATCAATTTTGCAATAAATTTCGTAACCTATGTGGTGCAACTACAGCCTGGAGATGACCCGGAAAACTCTATAACTTTGTATGGAATCATTGAATTCAGCTACAAAGGAAACCCAACAACAAACGAAATTGGCTATTCAGGCGACGTTCGTGTTCTGGGTGCAATAAACGGGGACGCAGAATTTGACTTGACCATAAATACCAGCCCGGGAAAAGTGGAAGTAGCAGGAACCGTAGCAGGACAAAACATAGGAAATTCGACCAGTTACTAATAGCAAGAGATTTACTTATACCCCGGTAAACATGCCGGGGTATTTTAATAAACAAGCAATTTTTCTGTGATCTTAAATAGATAGCGCAAAAACCAACGCTCCATGCTATTCCCCGCCAAAACAGTTTTTTCACCCCAAATTTGACCAGATGGTACACATTTAAAGCTAACTACTTCATAAGATTAACATCTTTTTGATAGTCATCAGCCGAGTTTTTCTATATAATAGGTTACCTTTATGTTTTTTTGATACACTTTGCTGAAATGAATTCCAATGAGTCTTAGTAAGTTACTCCATAAAAAACTCCAATTTTTCACGGGTAAAGGAGGAGTTGGTAAATCCACAGTAGTTGCTGCTGTTGCAATGCTTGCTGCCAAGAACGGTCTACGCACTTTGATTGTGGAGATAGACACCGCATCAGCCATGAAGAGGATTTTCCAAGTTCCCTTTGTGGGCTTTGTAGCAATGGAAGTTATTGACGATATCTGGGTTATAAATATCGACCCACAAGAAGCTTTGGCAGAATATATTGAGCAAAACATTAAAATCAAACGTATCGCAAAAAAAATCAGCGAAAATCAGATTTTACAGTATTTTTTCAAGGCAGCTCCGGCAGTCAACGAATTTGTGGCCATTAATAAAATCTGGAATCTGTTCAACCAGAAATCCAACGGAATCCAAACCTATGACTTGATTCTGGTTGACCTTCCGGCGACCGGTCACGCAATAAGTTTTTTAAATCTGCCGGGTTCCATAAGCGAGATCATCGGCACGGGTTTAATTAGAAAGCTGATCGGTAAATATGAGGATATGCTCTCTGATCCGGATTCAACAGCACTTAATTTTGTCACTTTGGCAGAACAAATGCCGGTAACCGAAACAATTGAGCTTTTCAATGAGGCAAAAAAACGGCTCAACGTATCACTAGGCTGGCTGTTTATAAACTCGACCCAGGCCGATATTTTCGACAAAAGCGAAACCGAATTGATGGATCAACTTGAGAAAATGGGTAGCGATATCAGTTCGCTGAATACAGCTATTCAGCTAGGTAAACAAACCATTTTAAAGCAAAATCAAACAAAATCTCTTATTAAGAGATTGCATAATTCAATAAACATGGAATTTATCAAATTACCTAAAGTTCTGGTATCAAAATTTGATGTAAAGGCGTTGAACATTCTTGCTGATGCTATTCCAGTTTCGCTAGCCAAGGAGACCACTTGAGTTTTAATTCCATTATTAAAAACAAACAACTGGTTGTCTGCTGCGGTTCCGGAGGAGTAGGAAAAACCACCACATCTGCAGCAATAGCATTGAAAGCTGCTGCCAGTGGCAAGAAAACTTTGGTTATCACAATCGATCCAGCCAAACGTCTGGCACAATCATTGGGTTTGTCGCAACTGGACAACGAAGAAAGAATGGTTCCCAGAGAACATCTAAAACAATCGGGTCTTGATCCCAACATGCAACTATACGCAACCATGCTGGATACTGCCGCCAGTCTGGATTCGCTGATAAAACGCATCTCTGCAAATGAGGAGCAAGCCAGACAGATACTGAACAATAAAATATATCGTCAATTTACCAATGCCATTGCAGGTAGTCAGGAATACGTGGCAATGGAAAGGTTATTCGAGTTAATGAATAACAAGAACTATGATTTGATAGTCCTGGATACCCCACCTACAAAAAATGCATTGGATTTTTTGAATGCTCCAAACAGACTGGCAAGTTTTTTAGATGACGGAATCGTCAAATGGTTTGTCAAGCCACAAAGCAGAGGTCTTAAAGCAAGGCTGTTCCAAAAAGGTGGAGAAGTAGTTTTCAAGCTGCTGGGACTTTTGGCAGGTCGAACCTTCGTACAAAACCTGATGGAATTCTTTCAGGCTTTCAATGGATTATACGGTGGTTTTAAAGACCGGGCCGAAAAAGTAAGCAGCCTTTTAAGAAATGACAAAACTGTATTTGTACTTGTTACATCAGCAGAACGTAACGCTCTGACAGAAGCTGTTTTCTTCCACGATAAACTTATCTCAAACGGCATTCCTCTACAAAGTGTAATCGTAAACCGTGCTTTCAGCCCGTTTGAAACCAAGGGTCTAGATCTCGTGATGCTGAAGGATTTATTAACTAAAAATGTCAGCAAAATATCTAAACGTAAAACAGATGAAATTAAAAAATTCACCGAAAAGTTGTTACAGATAACATCTTTGACAGACAAATTAAATAATATAGCTTTCGATAATATTGAACGTTTGAAGAAGAACCTGCAAAGCGCAAATCAAATTTTATGCATTCCGATTTTTGCAGAAGAAATACATGATATGAATGGTCTGATGAAAATGAATCGTTACCTGTTCGCAAGGTAATTCTGCCAAGTCCGCCAATCAGGAGGTTGTCTATGTTAAGCAGTAATGGGACGGCAAAAATAAAATCCATGTCCAAAGTTGTCAATATCCTTTCATTGTTAATGGTATTATTACTGATATTTTCAATGCAAGCCTGTAATATTTCGAGCAATTATGAGGATGGTGACGAAGACTACGACAACATTCCCTCAGACGGCGATGGCGAAGATCTTGAAACGGATGATGACTTTGACACAGAGGAAGAAGAAGAGGAAGAAAGCCAAACCCCATACGATACAGAATTGCTATGGCTGGACGAAGCCCTTGAAGAGGATGTAGCAAGAGCAGGTGTAATAAGAACACAGGAAGAATTGATTACAGGTTTGGAAGCCAGAGGAGAACTTGGCGATTTTAAAATGTACAACAAAAAAATCGCTGTAGTAATTTCTCAGAATGGTAAAGGCAAGGTTTTTTCAAGCTCTGGCTCAGCAATCATTGATGCAGTAAGGCTAGAAGATAATGTGCAGGTTCATGAAGATCTGCTGAAAGAAGCCTTCCCGATTATCGGCATTACTCCTAGGTTTTTGCCGCTTGATGGTGGCATCAGGGAATTTGTGGCCAGCGAAATCACCCTGATCCATAATGGTTCCGATGGTCGACCGGCTCACATCAGAGCCACAGGAACAGATGGCCCACTTTTATTTATGACATCCCTGATAGAAACAGCCAAGTTCCCCAACCCCGAAATTCAGGTAACAGTAGATTATTATCTTGATGCTGATGCTGATTTTGTAAGAATCTTTACCTCAATATCTCTGGGCGAAGAAGCACCGGAAAATCTCAAAGAAGTGGTACGACCGGGAATCGGCGTACTTGCTTCAGATTCCATGACTCAATTTTTCCCGGACAAGGAATTCATTTTTCCCGAAGATCAGACAGAAGCAGATGCAGACAACAGCATGTCTCAACATCTGGTAAACTACTTCGGTTTTACAAATCCAAACTGTTCTTATGGAATCGCTGACTCCAAAGCTAAAAACACCTTTGCAATGCTGAGCAAATACAAGGTAGCTCTGGCAATGGGGCCAATAGATCAGGTTGTAACTGAAGATTACATTCCTGAATATGAGCAGTTATTCTTCGTTGGCGAAAATTCGGCCGACAAACTTTACAAACAGATAAACGGCAGAAGCGTAACACTGGAACAGGAATTCGCACTGGATAAGCTTGTCAGTGTAAAAGGTTCGATGGAAAACCATGAAAAATGGGCAGACCAAACCGTCGAGGTTCTGGCAGTTAGAACTGAAGAAATTCCTCCTGCAGAAGAAGATGGTGAACCTGCATTCAAATACTATACTCTCAATAAAACTTTTCTTGATGAAAACGGCAACTACGAATTCTCCTTAGTCAAGGGAGAGTATAAAATACTGTTTAGCACGTATCTCAATGAATATTATGAATCAGGCACATATATTGTAGGTTCAGACCCACTAGAGGGAGTAGATTTACCAGCTCCCAAGGAACCGCATTATGTGACATTCTCTGTAAAAGAGAAAATTGCTGATACAGAAGTAGCAAACTTCCCCTTGCTAGCTGCAAAAGTTGATTTCTTTGAAGGTACGATTGATGTCGAAATGGTAAATGACAAAGAGAAAATTACATACAATCTGGGCAAACTGTTATCAACAGGATACTCCACAGAACAAGGCATAGCGACAGCAGTAATACCTCTTGGTGTCGATAGCGAAAAAACGTTTACGGTTGTTGCATCTCGTGGCAATCTGTTCACCATTGATACCATTTCCGGCGAAACTGCCACACCGGGTGGTCACAGTACTTATGACCTCATACTGGAAAAAGTTGTCGACACCTCACATGTAGTAAACGAAACCAATTACTACATGCATTCACTAAACCTGGACATGAAATCCGATTCATCTCTGGATTCGAGAATCTCAATGGATACCAAACTAAAAGCAGCAAATGCCGCAGGATATGAAGTAACCATTGGAACCGATAATGAGACAGTAAGCGATTACACCCAGCTGGAACTAGACCAGAGACTAGACCAAAGCCGTTATCCCATGTTCTGGTATCCGGGAATAAAGGTCAACCCCTCCTGGTCAAGCTTTACTGGAGCACAGATTACCAGACCCGATGAAAGCCTAAATTACTACGACATCTCAAGTGTAAGCTTTACTTCCAATGGAAGTTATTCCGGCAGACGCCCTGTCCCCGGTATCTGGGACGACCTGCATTCGTCTTATGCTGCCTCTCTGGTGCAAATCAACACCCCAAGAGGCGCCAGCAATTCTTTCTTTGATTATTTCGCCACCGACGAATACCCGGATGGCTACGATCCTGCAATTGGAATTTCTTCTCTCAAATATGAAGCAAAATCCACCCTTAACGAATGGGATACACTGGAGCTTCTCAATCCAAACATTGAATTTATCGAATCCTTCCGAATTCTACAGGACTGGTTCTCACTTTTGGAGCAGGGAATTTATAAACCAATTACCGCCAGTGCAGATATATATGCTCCAGATACTCCAGAACACGGGAGAATGGGAATGGCCAGAACCATGGTCATCTCCGAATTTATGAACTATAGCAAACACTCTGCCGTAGATGCCGTGGAACTTGCCAAAAAAGGCCAGAGCATAGTAACCACTGGCCCAATCATACAGCTTGACATAGAGGGAGTCCTCCCAGGCAATACGGTTGTCGCACCAGAACCTGTCGGAACGGACAGACCAACCTTGCAATTGCACATGAAAGTTATGGCACCGGAATGGATGCCGGTTTACGCCGCATATGTCTGCGTTGATGGTGGCTCGATGGACAATACTTACGGCTGGTATGTTTCTCCGGTTGATGGAGTTGTGAGATACGACAAGACATTCCCCGTAGGGCCAATCAGAAATGATCCTGCCGATCTGGAATCTGGTTTCCAGGACACCTATGTTGTAGCCATAGCACTTACCCGCAGCAAACGGCAGGACAAATCTCCGGTTGACCCAGGTAGACCATTGTTTGCTGTAAGTAATCCAATATTTATTGAAGCAGACGGAGTTTCCGGATTTAGAACACCGCTTGATATTTCTAAGGTGAGTCCGCAGTCTATACCGCCATACTGCATGTCTTTAACACTGTGTGACATGTTTGTAGCCTACGATAATGGCCAGAATACAGACAATATTATTGATATCTGTAAAGATTTATATTGCGATGACAATCCTAACCAGGAATTTTGCCAACTTTAAGAAATGATTACAGCTTTTTTTGAAGCATATATAACTACATTGTCAGGCTAAAAGGCTATCGTAAATAGAAACATATTGCATCTAAAACCAATAGATGATATTAGGTGTTCTTGTGTACTACTTTGTAGCGAAGGAAGACATAACATGGCGAAAGAAATTCAAGGTTCAATTACAGCTACAGGCAAAAAGTTTGCCATAATAGTTGCAAGATTCAACAGTTTCGTAACAGAACCGTTATTGGCTGGTGCAATGGATGCATTGGTAAGACACGGTGCAAACGATGACGATATTACAGTTTATCGTACTCCCGGTGCCTTTGAAATCCCGCAACTGTTAAAGCTTATCGTTAAAAAAGGTGATTTCGATGGAATCATCTGCCTTGGTGCTGTCATAAGAGGCGGTACTCCGCATTTTGATTATGTTGCAGGCGAAGTCTCCAAAGGTGTGGCTCACGTATCATTGGAATGCGATATACCAATAGGTTTTGGTGTATTAACCACTGACACAACTGAACAGGCCCTAGACAGAGCCGGAATCAAATCTGGAAACAAGGGATTTGAAGCAGCAGTTACAGTCATCGAAATGGTTGATTTGTATAATCAAATGTAATTTTTTTATTGCCTGAAGTATTTCAGGAGCTTTTTGACAATATCGGAATTAACTCATGGGTAGTCGTCGAACTTCTAGAATCTGCGCGTTGCAAACGCTCTATCAACTTGAACTTAACCCACTAGAGGTTGAGCAAGCTTTGCGTTTGTACTGGGACTATTTCGAATCATCAACCGATAATCCTGAACGATTAACGGAGATAATGGGGTTTACCAATCTGCTGGTTAAAGGTGTAATGAAAAACCTTGAACAGATTGATGACGAAATACAAAGTAGTTCCAAAAACTGGAAACTTAACCGCATGGCAATGGTGGACAGAAACATCCTCCGTCTTGCAGTTTACGAACTGATAACATTGGAAGATATTCCCAAAAGAGTCTCTATCAATGAGGCTATCGAGTTGGGTAAAAAGTTCGGTTCGGAAGATTCCGGTTCATTTATCAACGGCGTACTTGACAAAATCTCGCAAAGCGTGAAAAAAGAATAAATATCAATGTCTGGCATTTCACTTGTCCCGGAAAATCTGGATGAACTGGATCGCATGGATCGTGATTTGCTTGTGCTGACCTTTTTCTCCGACGAAAAACCGCTTCAGGGTCTAAACGGCCTTGCAGACTGGCGTTTAAACGGCCGTCTTTCCAGACTATTAATGAATTTTACCATTGAAGGCAAACGGGGCGAAAAGGTACTTCTGTCTACCAACAGAAAACTCCCCGCCACGCGTCTGTTGGTATATAGTCTCGGTTCAAGTAAAGATTTCGATAATATGTGTTTTGTTCAAACCAGTCAGGAAATATTTGAAATTGTTAAAGGTTTGCAAGCGGAAAGCTGCGCCATGAATGTTCCTGGAACAAGCAACCGGGACAGCGAATACTTTTTAGAACGTTCAGCAATTCTAATGAAGGAAATTCGTGGACATTACACAGGAAATGTGTCACTTTTCATTGGTGGTAACGAATCATTTAAAGAGATAAGACCAAAATTGGATCTTATACTGGCGGAAGTCGACAAACTTTCCGTGGCCAATAAAAGGGGAAGAAAAAGATGACCTATCCTGAGATAGTTTTTTGTGTTCTGGTAACAATAGTAATATTTTTAGTTCCAAAGATGAGAGTAATTGGCGACAAACTGGGAAGCACCATCGAAAAGCTGGAAGACAAAGCCAAAAAATAGTAATAGACGAAAATATTCAATCACTTACAAATCAGTAAAGCTTACACTAGTAATAAATTCCTTACACCACAATCTGAACATGGGGTAAATATCTTCAGGTGCAGAACAAGTTGCACTTACCACGCCCTTGTCTGTTGGTGCAATCCAGACTTCTAGCTCGGTACGCACTTTAACTTTTTTGCCAATCAGAAAGCTCATATGAACCCGCCTTGCAGCGTGTCCACCTAAAATAGCCAGCTCGTTCGAAAGAAATTCTACGGATTTCCCATCTATTTCAGGCGTGTTGTTTATCTCTTCCCATAAATTGTCCATTATGTTATCAAGATTGGCTTTTGAATTCGGAGTAACTTCAAGAGCAACCCAAAAACCTGTATGGCGCTCAACATATTGTGACCCACGACTACTGTTGATGTCCAGCGCGACCAAAGTTTCCGGAACTTTTGCACTTAGCCTGTATTCAGGGTTTTTCACTTCTTTCCATGCAGACGGAACCTGCAATATTCCAGATGTAGACAGATTCCCCAGCATGTTAACGATTGTTCCAATCATCACCAGCAGGCAAAACAGTGCTGCAACACTAAGAGAAAGTTGACCAATCCAGCCAGTTTTATGCTTACTGTCAATTTTGGCTCTAAGGCTCATGGTAACTATAGTACCGGCAATCAAACCGCCTACATGGGCGTAATTATCAATACCTTCAATAAACAAGCCAAGCGAAAGGTTCAATACTATCCAGGGTAGCATTCCGCGCCCGAAAAACCTTTGGAAAACCGGTGGAATTTCATCCTTGTGTTTGAAACCTGCAACGGTAGCTGCGCCAATCAGACCGAAAATCGCTCCACTGGCACCAACTGACATGTTGGGGGAGGCAAGATACGATGCTACAATACTTGAAATACCTGAAATAAAAAATATCAGTAAAAATCGTCTTTTACCGTAAATATTTTCGATCATCCGCCCCAAAAGATAAAGCGCATAACCATTAAACAAAATGTGTAGTAAACCAAAATGGAGAAAGATCGGCGAGACAAATCGCCATTCCTGACCATTGTCTATGAAAAAATTGACTTTCGCCCCTAGTTTTAACAGGGATTGATGCTCTCCAATAGTTCCGAAAGGAAGACTGCTAATCCAGTCAACTATGGAACCACTATAGTTTAATAAACTGGAACCAATGGATATCAGCCAGAATACTGTTATTGTAATTAACAATACAACAGTAACAATTGGAGTTTGCTTGAGTTTATTGAAAAAGAGTCTGTTTTGCTCAATTTGCTCTGCTTGCTGAAAAGTTATCACATCCCTTTTGGGATCGATTCTTCTTCCTTTATTGAGTGGATTTGACATTCAATACCGTTTTGAGGTTAATAGGAGAGGTAAATCGTATCAGGCAAATTTGCTGCTATTCTTCATTTTCCAAGTCTTCAGCATCTTCACCTGAAGACTCTGTATCCATGTCACCATCTAAAGGAGATATTTCTTCACATCTTGATTTATCATTGCAGAAGAATCCTTCCTCGCACTGGCTATCGGCAAGACATTCTCCATTAATCGTAATACTTGGCCCACCAGAACAGGCTGTCAAAACCAATAACACAAATAAAACAAGTAGATTTCTAAGCATCTGAAACTCCTCATGCAGCAATTTGAAACTTTGTACATATTAGAAAAACAAGGGGTGAGTGTAAAGAAAATACTCTCAATATTTACGGTCACCTACTCCCATTCTTCATAATGCAGCACATCCGCCAGTTTTTTACGCACACCTCTCTCAGGGTTGGACTTTCTGGCGTAACCAAGAGCTAAAAGCAACACTGGAGTAATATTTTCCGGCAAATTGAATGCTTCTTTAACCTTTGCGACATCAAAACCGGACATCGGCGCAGAATCTACTCCAGCTTCCATGGCAGCCATCATAGTCACCATTGAGGCCAGCATTACGTCCCTGAAGATGGAGTCGTGGGTTCTCTGGGGATTTGCATAATAATCTTTGACCATTTTGATAAAGCCCACTTCGGCCTCTGGTGGCATATAATTTTTTGCTACCATATCGGCGGAGATTTTGTTCACATCTTTATGGCACTCAAGATCGCCACAACAAATGAGCACAACCGAAGCCTCTTTTACCTTATCTTGATTGAAGGCACATTCAAACAATTTTTCTTTTTGTTTCTCGCTTTCAACCGCAATAAATCGCCACGACTGAAGATTGAATCCTGATGGCGAAAGCAAGGCATGTTTGATTATTTCTTCCAGCTTTTCTCTCTCAAGTTTTCTCATCGGATCAAAATATCTGGTGGCGCGTCTTTTATCCAGCAGCTCGTACAATTTCATCTGGTTCTCCCCGTATATCTGAAAGCCTTCAGATATCATTGTAGAAATTGGATATCTTGTCAACCTAAATGCGACGCTTGTATGGAAGAATCATCAATTTGGCCAGATCTATTTTCCAATACAGAAACTGGAAAAGATTTTATTGAGGATATCATCGGGTGTGGTTACGCCAACAATATCATCAAGCTGGTGCAGGGCATCTCTCAAATCGGCGGCTAAAAGCTCGAAAGGCATTGTGTCGGCTTTTAGTCCCATCATCGCTCTCTCAACGGATTCGGCGCACAGGCTGAAGGCATTGTAGTGTCTGGCAGAAGTTAAAACCACCGACTCGCTTTCGCTATCCGGATTGTTTAGCAGGATGGAAATTGCTTTTTCCAGATCTTCTATGTTGGTGTTGAATTTAGCGGAGAGTTCCACATATTGCCAATCCGGTAAAAGTTTTTGCAAAAGTTCAGTATCAAGAGTTTTAGGCAAGTCACTTTTGTTGACAACCAAAATGCCCTTATGTGACTTCAATTTTTCAGCGAGCCTTTGCTCCTCATCAGACATATCTCTGGAGCCATCAAGCACCCACAAGACAAAATCGGTTTGCTCAAGTCTCTCCCATGCGCGTGCCACACCAATGGCCTCTACCGAATCATCCACATCACGCAAACCGGCAGAGTCAACAAAGCGCACCGGAACACCGGCCAAATCAACCATGCCCTCAATCAGATCTCTGGTGGTGC
>Ga0070728_10004604_pt1 | contig 14174 bp, 15 predicted proteins | sample tdDd471_FD_66723 | JGI IMG/M metagenome (GOLD analysis project Ga0070728, IMG submission 66723) | Marine sediment microbial communities from the Atlantic coast under amendment with organic carbon and nitrate - tdDd47.1 | ecosystem: Environmental > Aquatic > Marine > Coastal > Sediment | place...
TGCTCTCATCCCAGTTATATGTCTCTGCGCAGGTCACTTCCTGGACCAGGTCACGTCCAACAATCGAAGGAGCCGCCTTGGCCTTCGCCACCAGGCTTTCGGCATTCAGATCAAGCGTTGACAGAATGCCGGTCTGGGCGCCCTTGTCACGAATGTGGCGTACCAGCGCCCGTGTGTCGATTCCGGAAAGGCCGATAATGTCATGTTCTTTCAGGTAGGCGTCCAACGACATTTCCGAGCGCCAGTTGCTCGGGAATTCGCACAGCTCTTTGATAATGAAACCGGAAAGGTGGGGCCTGGATGACTCGACATCTTCACGATTGACGCCATAGTTGCCAATCTGCGGGTAGGTCATGGTTACGATCTCTCCGCAATAGGATGGATCGGTCAGGATCTCCTGGTAACCGGACATGCTGGTATTAAAAACGACCTCGCCGGTAATTTCACCGGTGGAACCGAAGGCGCGGCCATGGAAGACCCTGCCATCGGCCAGGGCCAATGCTGCTTTCATAAATAAGCTCCTTGGGATTCGATATCTCGTATCAGCCTCCGGAACAAGTCAAATTCATCACGCCTGAGTTCCGGATGCTGAGTTCTGGATAGCCGTGCGTTATTTATCCTTATCTCTGGTACGCGATCTTGCCGCCGACGATGGTAAAGAGAGCGGCACCTTTCATCTTCCAGCCGTCAAACGGAGTGTTTTTGCTTTTGCTGACCAGTTGCTGCGCATCGACAGTCCATTCTAGTTCCGGATCGATCACCGTGACATCGGCAACACCGCCTTCTTCGAGTTGACCGGCCGGAATCCCGAGGGCTGCAGCAGGGCCGCAAGTTAATAAGGCGACAGCTTTCGGCAAGTTGATAAGGCCATCTTCAACCAGCTGCAGGGAGAGTGGCAGAGCCGTTTCCAGACCGACAATGCCATTCATCGCAATACTGAATTCAACATTCTTTTCATCAATGTGATGCGGGGCGTGATCCGTAGCGATCGCATCGACAGTTCCATCTGCAATTCCCTGGCGGACGGCTTCCCGGTCTTCAGCGCTGCGCAGGGGTGGATTCATTTTCGCATTCGTGTCGTAGCCGCGAACAGCTTCATCGGTCAGGGTAAAGTGATGCGGAGTGGCTTCACAAGTCACATTGACGCCACGTTTTTTGGCCTGTCGCACGAGATCAATCGAGCCCTTGGTGGAGACGTGAGCGACGTGAAGGTGGGCGCCGGTAAATTCTGCCAGCATGATTTCCCTGGCCGTGGCAGCGTCTTCAGCGACCCAGGGGATGCCTTTCAGGCCAAGTTCTGTAGAAACCGGGCCCTCGTTCATCACGCCAGAGCCAACCAGCTCAAGGTCTTCGGCATGCGTGACAATCGTTATGCCAAACGGTTTGGCATATTCCATGGCCCGGCGCATTAATTGCGCATTGCTGACCGGCTTGCCGTCGTCGGAAACGCCGTGGACGCCCAAGCCCTTGAGCTCTCCCATTTCTGTCATCGACTCACCTTGAAGGCCCTTGGTGATACTGGCAATCGGGAACACCCGACAGTGACCTTCTTCCTTGACCTTATTGAGAATATAGTTCGTGACTGACTGGTTATCGTTGACGGGCTCGGTATTCGGCATGCAGGCAATTGAGGAAAAACCACCTGTCACCGCTGATAAAGTACCTGAAGCAATGTCCTCCTTATATTCAAGACCGGGGTCACGTAGATGAACATGAATGTCAACCAGGCCGGGAGTCACAATCTTGCCGTCAGCATCGACAACCTCAGCGCCTTGTGCTTCGAGGTCCCTGCCGATCGCTGTAACCTTGCCCTTTTCAATCAGGACATCACAGATATCGTCAAGCTTCTGAGCGGGACTGATCACCCGGCCGCCTTTAATCAATATTTTCGCCATGATTTCACCTTATCCTTTATCTAACAGTTCAAGACGTTTGCATCGATTCAACGCCGCTGACCAGGTAGAGCAGCGCCATGCGCACGGCAACGCCGTTCTCAACCTGATCAAGGATGACATTCTGCACGCCATCTGCAACGACCGAGGAAATTTCAACACCACGGTTCATCGGCCCCGGATGCATAACTATGGCATCCGACTTGGCGAGCTTGACGTTGGTTGGGTTCAGGCCATAGAAGCGTGCATATTCACGCAGGCTTGGCAGCATGATGTTACTTTGCCGTTCCATCTGGATACGCAGCATCATGATCACATCAACATCTTTAATGGCATCCCGCATGTCAGTATAAACTTTGACGTTACCAAGTTTTTCGATCCCGGGAGGCAACATGGTGCCCGGTCCACACAGACGCACCTTGGCACCCATTTTTGACAAGCAGTATATATTTGAGCGCACAACGCGACTATGTGTAATATCACCAATGATAGCCACTTCAAGGCCTTCTATGCGGTCCTTATGCTCGCGCATAGTCATCACGTCGAGCAACGCCTGGCTGGGGTGTTCATGGGCGCCATCGCCAGCATTGACAACCGAACAGCCAACCCGTTCGGCCAGGTAGTGCGGTGAGCCGGAGTGCCCGTGCCTGATAACTATAATATCGGGCGCCATAGCTTCGATATTCTTCGCCGTATCCTCCAGGGTTTCCCCTTTGACTACCGATGAAGTCGAACCGGAGATATTCACCGTGTCGGCCGACAGTCGCTTGCCGGCAATTTCAAAGGAGAGCCGGGTGCGGGTACTGGCTTCAAAAAAGGCGTTGATAATTGTCTTACCGCGCAAAGTCGGCACTTTTTTGATGTCCCTGGCGTTGATTTCCTTGAAAGCGTCGGCCGTATCGAGAATTATCTCAATATCCTCTTTTGACATTTGCTCAATGCCGAGAATGTGTTTGTGTTTGAAAGACATGCTTATCCTCCCTGATATCTATGGTTTGACCAGCCGGACTGCCAGCGGGCTCAGGTCTTCATTGAATGTTACAGAGATTTCCTCATCAGCTGCCGTTGGTACATTGCGCCCGACGTAATCGGCACGAATCGGCAGCTCCCGGTGACCGCGGTCGATCAGTACGGCCAGCTGGATCGTGCTGGGTCGGCCGAAATCCATCAGGGCGTCCATTGCCGAGCGAATGGTCCTGCCGGTATAGAGGACATCGTCGACCAGGACGACATCTTTACCATCGAGAGGAAACGGGATGCTGGTTTTGCCAATTGGCAGGTTGCCGCGTGCGGCGAGATCGTCACGATACATCGTGATATCAACTTCTCCGATCGGCACCTCAACACCTTCAATGTCACAGATACGGGTCCGCAGAAGGCTCGCCAGGTGGTCTCCCCCTGTGCGTATACCGATCAGGGCGAGGTTTTCACACCCCTTGTTGTGCTCCAGAATTTCATGGGCAATCCGGGTAACGGCGCGGGCTATACCGGCCTGGTCCAGAATTGCAGTCTCCGCTTTGGCCATCTCTTTCCTCCCGTCGAATTTAGGACAAAAAAATACCTCTCCGCATCGCGCGGAAAGGTAGGGCTCTGGTTTTTAGTACGTCAACAGACATCTTTGGCCACCCTTGCAGACCTCTCTGGATCAGCTTAAAAGGAGACAGGTTACCGATTAATTTCCGGCAATATAGCAAGGCCGTTGCGGTGAGTCAACAAAAAGCTCGGAGTTTATTTCCGATTGTTTAAAACCGTAATATTCGGTCACAGCGTGAGTTTCTGAAACGACAAAAGACTCTAAAAAGCGGGTACGGAATTACTCGATCATTCGCCCAATACGGCCCCAACGAGGCATGAATTCCACGCTGTCCCAGGACCAGTATTTTATGAATGCCAGACCCTTGATTGTCGAGCGGTCGACAAATCTCCAGAAGCGACTGTCGTACGAACGATCTCGGTTGTCTCCCATAACGAAATAATTGTCATCCGGAACGGTAACCGGCAGCATGTTGTCACGCGGGCCCGCGGTCAGATTGCCGTCTTTGTACACCGCTTCTGGTGTCATGTATCGCTCGCCGTTGACAAAAACATTCTTGTTGCGAATCTCTATAGTATCACCGGGCAACCCGACCACCCTTTTGATAAAGTCCCTGCGTTTGAAATAGGACTTATCCTTGTCCTCAGGAAACTCAAAGACGATGATATCGCCCCGTTCTGGTTGACGAATCACCAGAACCGGGTCGTCGCTGAACGGTAACTGGGTACCATAAATAAACTTGTTCACCAGCAGGTGGTCGCCAATCAGCAAAGTATCCTCCATTGAGCCGGAAGGAATTTTAAACGCCTGGACGACGAAAGTGCGGATGATCAGGGCAAGGATTGCTGCGACGATCAGTGCTTCGGTCCAGTCGCGCAATTGGGATTTTTTCGCGGCCTCAGGTTTTGCGACAGTCTTTTTACGTAAAAAAGCCATTATTTGTTTTCCTTGACTTTTAGTATGGCGAGGAAAGCCTCCTGAGGCAGCTCGACATTGCCGACCTGCTTCATGCGTTTTTTGCCTTCCTTCTGTTTTTCGAGCAGTTTGCGTTTTCGGGTGATATCGCCGCCATAGCACTTGGCCGTGACATCCTTGCGTAATGCCTTGACCGTTTCACGGGCGATCACCTTGTTGCCGATCGCTGCCTGGATCGCTACCTCGAACTGTTGGCGCGGAATAAATTCCTTCATTCTGGAAACCAGCTCCCGCCCACGATACTGTGCCTTTTCGCGATGCACGATCAGAGAGAGGGCATCCACGACATCACCATTGATAAGGATGTTGAGCCGTACCAGTTCACTTGTCCGATAGTCGAGATGCTCATAATCGAGGGAGGCATATCCACGTGACAGGGTTTTCAGCCGGTCATAAAAATCCATGACTATCTCGTTGAGCGGAAGTTCGTAAATAACCATGACCCGGTTTGCTGTCAGGTACTTGATCTCACGCTGCACGCCACGTTTTTCCTCGCAAAGGGCCAGAACGGCCCCGACAAACTCGTTCGGCACATGAATCGAAGCGAGGATAAAAGGCTCCTCCATATTTTCAATATACTGAACATCAGGAAGCTTGTTGGCACTGTCAACGTTGAAGGTCTCGCCCTTGGTGTTGGTCACACGGTAAACAACAGTCGGTGCGGTTGTGATCAGATCGACGCCAAACTCTCGCTCGAGGCGTTCCTGGACAATTTCCATATGCAGCAGACCCAGAAAACCACAACGGAAACCAAATCCCAGCGCCATCGAATTTTCCGGCTCAAAAGAGAAGGAGCTATCGTTTAAGCGCAACTTCTCCATGGCATCGCGCAAGTCGTCATAATCGCCGGAGTCGATCGGGTAGAGCCCGGAGAAAACCATCGGCTTGACTTCCTTGAAGCCCGGCAGAGCCTGGTCCGTGCCATTGCGAACATGGGTGACGGTGTCGCCGACCTTGGCGTCATGCACAACCTTGATGCTGGCCGTGATAAAACCGACTTCGCCTGCTGATAATTGATTTACAGCAACCGGCTGCGGGCTGAACACACCGACCCTAAGGACTTCATACTCCGTGCGGCTGGCCATGAATCGGACTTTGTCACCTTTTTTCACCGTACCGTCCATTACCCGAATCAAAACGATGACGCCCTGGTAGGAATCATACCAGGAATCAAAGATGAGAGCTTTCAGCGGTGCATTGACATCGCCTTCCGGTGGCGGGATCTTCTGCACTATCGCCTCGAGGACATCATCGATGCCGATCCCTGCCTTGGCGCTGGTCAGAACCGCATCGCTGGCGTCAAGGCCGATGATCTCTTCGATTTCCTCGCGCACCGCTTCCGGTTCAGCGCTTGGCAGATCAATTTTGTTCAACACCGGGAAGACTTCGAGATTCTCGTCGATGGCCAGATAGACGTTAGCAAGGGTCTGGGCTTCAACTCCCTGGGAAGCGTCTACGACCAATAAGGCCCCTTCGCAAGCAGACAGTGAACGACTGACTTCGTAACTGAAGTCAACGTGGCCGGGGGTATCGATCAAGTTGAGGATGTAGTCGCAACCATCTCTGCCATGGTAATCCAGACGCACAGCCTGAGCCTTGATCGTAATGCCCCGTTCACGCTCCAAATCCATCTTGTCGAGGTACTGGTCGGTTTTCTCACGATCGGACAACGCACCGGTCGCTTCGAGGAGACGATCTGCCAGAGTCGACTTGCCGTGATCGATGTGGGCTATGATGGAAAAATTGCGAATCTGAGACTGTTTCATATATTGGAGTACAGAGACCTTGCGGCGAACGCTTTCATATATCGATTGACAAACCGGACTTTTTCAGAACAATGAAAAATATCGGAATATTACAATTTTGTAAAGGATCAAAACCACGAGGACGCTTTTAACCAGCTTGCGATACCCGGGTCGGCTTTGCCCTTGCCATAAGCAATCGCCCTGATTAAGATTATATTTGCCGGACAAAAAATACCCATACTAATTTTGGAGAACAATTCATGTCGTTGATCATCGATATGCTGCGCGAAAGCAGTCTCAAATATCCCCAGAAAACCGCTCTACGCTGCAAAACGGCGGGACACTGGGCTGACTTCAGCTATGAAACGATTTGGGATACCTCCGACCGTGTGGCCGCCGGACTGGCGGAGTGGGGGATTGAGCATGGCGAGAGAGTCGCGATCCTGGGGGCCTCCTCACCGGTATGGGTCATGGCCTACCTTGGCATCCTCAAGAGCAACGCGATAGCCGTGCCGATTGACAAAGATCTCAAACAAGGGGAATTACGACACATACTGGCCGATTGTGACGCCCGAATTATTTTTACCGAACACGGCTTCACCGAGATAATCCACGATATTGCGGGCAATCTACCGGCATTGGAAAAAATCGTTCTCCTGAATCATTCATCATCCAAGGGTGACCATCTTTCCGTCCGCGCAGAAAAAGCCCTTGCCGAACTGGTCAGTGAGTGGCGATTACTGGGCAAAAAGTACCAGTTACACGAAGACGACATACAGAAATTCGAAGGCCTGGCTGAAACTTTCCAGGAACTAGTCGTGCCTTCCACCGTCAAAGACGATCAGGAGAAGAGTTTTTTCAAGCGGCTGCTTTCAAATCGCGTTCAGGCCGTACCGCTTCTTGATATTGAATCACTGGATGATTTCCAGAAAATATCCTTGCCACCTGAGCGGACAACCCGGCTGCACGATCCAGCGGTAATCCTTTATACATCGGGCACAACGGGCCGCTCCAAGGGCGCCATGCTCAGCCATGCCAACATTACGAGCAACGTTCGCTCTGCAGCAGAGCTTTTTGAACTCACTCCTGACATGCACACCCTCTCCTTTCTGCCGATCAATCACGTCTTTGAACAGGTCGCCGGGATCATCCTGCCGCTTGCAGTGGGGGGCACAGTCTCTTTTGCCGAAAGTCTGCGTAAACTGGGCGACAACCTCGGTGAAGTCAAACCCAATTTCCTGCTCGGAGTCCCGGCCGTGTTCCGTTTACTAGCAGAGCGGATGACGAAAAGGATCGAAAGCCAGAAGCTGTCAAGACTGCTCTACGCATTTACACCGACACGGCCACTGGTGACCAAAAAGATAAGAGAAGCCTTTGGAGGCAACCCGGTTTTCATCAGTGGCGGCGCCGCTCTCGATCCGTTGGTAGCCGCCAAACTCATGGAACTCGGTCTGAACGTTTACCAGGGCTACGGGATTACCGAGACCTCTCCGGTAATAGCGGTAGAGACCCCGGCGTTTAACCGTCTCGGCACGGTCGGTAGACCAATGCCTGGCATTAAGGTCATGATCCACAAGCCGAACGCAGATGGTATCGGGGAAATCTGGGCAAAAGGCCCCAATATCATGCTTGGCTATTACAACAATCAGGAAGCAACCAATGAGGCGCTCACCGACGGCTGGTACCACACCGGCGACCTGGGCTGTATCGAGGAAGATGGGGCTCTGCGACTCTGCGGACGGGCCAAGAACCTGATCGTTACTGCAAACGGCAAAAACGTCTACCCGGAAGAAGTTGAGAACGAGATATTAAACAGCATTTTTGTCGAGGAAATAATGGTTTATGGCCATAAAGTTGATAATACTTCTGAAGAAGTTTACGCCATCATATACCCGAACCAAGATGCTCTTGATGCCTACGCTGAGGAAAACCATGCCGGCTCGTTGAGCCTTCATGATGTCGAAGAGATCCTTCGAAGGGAAGTTCTTGAGAGAGGTAAAGCCCTGGCGGACTACAAGAGAATCAAACGCTTTACTCTACGAGAAGATGAGTTCCCCAAAACGACGACCCGAAAGATCAAACGATTTGTCGTGGAGGCAGACATTAAAACCGGGGGCTAGGGGCTAGGGGCTGGCGACACCTTTAACTTTCTTCCACCAAATCGATCGCATCGTGCGGACAGGCGGGGATGCACAGGCCGTCGAGATCACACCTTTGATGGTCGACAACGGCCTTGCCATCAATCATATGCAGTGCCCTGTGAGGACAAACCTTGATACACTCACCGGAGCCTCGACATTTTTCCTTATTGATCAAAATCCTCATTAATACACCCTGAGCATTTATATGATTCACCTGCGAAGCAGTAAATTAACCATCAGGATGACTGCTTTTCGCAAAAGCGCAGGATGCTCTTGTGTATCGGATCCGCTAGACCGACAAATTTCACACCTAGCCCATTTGGATAATGAGCTTTCATCGGATTCGGTTTGCGATTCAGCCAGGTGACCTCTCCACTGCAGAGGATTGCTGCCACCGGCCCATCTGGCAGTTTGAACTGCATATTAATCAATGTACCGACAGGAACTTCGACTTGAGTTTCGATAAACATGCCGCCACCGGAGATATCCAGGCATTTCCCGGCATAGTCTTCGCCACCGGAGGCAAAGCTCAGGCGGAAAAAACTTGGCTGGCGGTGTTCCCGAATTCCATCCAGAAACGTCCTGCCCGCCTGCAGAAAAGAATGCCTGTCCAGTGGTTTGACAAGATAGGCATTACAACCGCACCGTTGGGCCGTGGCAGGCTGTTCTTCGGCATTCTGGTCACAGACCATGACGATTGGAATGGTGCTCAGTTCGGGGTCGTTTTTGATCTCGCTACAACATTTTTCGCCACCTTCCTCGGGCAAAGTAAAACTCATGTAGATCAGGTCAGGCCGTTGGTTGCGAATTATGGAATGAACTTCTGGGCAGTTTCGTGCTTCGAGAATTTCAACGGGAGCCTTTTGAAGAAACTTGCTTTCGATTGCCCTGAAAAACATCGAGTCATCAGCCAGAAGAACGCGTAGTTTAGTGCTCATACCCCTCCCTCCATACTTCTGTTCCGCAGCAAAAGCACAGAGTCATGCCAGCCGGATCGGAAAAACAGACGAATTCAACCCTATAACCGGAAGGACAATTCGCCTTTATATTTTCTTCAGTCCAGACAATAAGGCCGTTTGTTACGACAGGTGTCTGGCTTGTACACTGCAGAGGAACCTCAACATCATTGGCGTAGCTTTATGTATCATCGGATGACAATCGAAAAGATACCACCACTGCTGAAGTCAATGCAACGTCCCTGCATGAATCAGCCATGTCAGAGGGAACCTGTCAGCAATGCTCCTACCTCGTTACGTTAGAGACGCTTGCCCCCGGCCTCAAACCTTGACAGTCGTGCCGACGTTGGCGAAAAAGACCTTGTTGGGGAATTTTGCATACAGCTGGGCAGAACGGATCTGACCGGTGCAGTGTGAAACGCCCAAACGATCAAAGTCCAGTCTCGCGAGGTAGCCAACCGTTGCGGTGAACTGCTCATCACTGGCCGGGCCAAGGTGCGTGCCGCCGACAATTGCATGAATCCGACGTTCATCGAGATTCCGTCGAAACCATTCAACGGTATTGATCAGGCCGGCATGTGCGCAACCGAGAAGAATCACGAGGCCTTTATCCGTTTCTATGGCGAGGGCTGCATCATCGTCAAACGGGTCGGTCGTCCATGAACCCTCAATATCGGAACACCTGACCAGGTGTGGGTCGCCTGCTTCCAGCACAGCCTCTCGGGCGATTTCACCACTGAAATGAATCCCGGGTGCCAGTTCGGCAAAATCTTTTATGAAGACAAATTCCGCACCAACCGCTTCGAGCTCGTTCCTGCTGAAAGGCAAACTGATATTTCGTTGTTCATGTCGCCCTTTCCAGAACCTCTCGCTGAAAATTCCGGGGTGAGCGTAGACACGACAAGGACCTGTCGTGCGAAGCAGGGTCAAGAGTCCCCCGCAGTGGTCATAGTGCCCGTGGCTGAGGATGATCCCATCCAGATCCCGAATGTCAAGATCGAGGGCAGCGAGGTTTGCCAGCAAGGTCTCACCGCTACCGGTATCAAACAGCCATCGCCCGGCAGAGGTCTGCAGCAGGCAGGCAAAACCATGCTCGCCGCATGCGGCTATCGGCCGACCGACAGTATTTTCACAGACGATATCAAGTTGCATAGACATATTCACAAACAGGCTTTCAAGCAACCGTGCATGAGTGTATAGTGAGCCGCAAATCAATCCATCCTGGAAGGAATCACATACATGTCAGACAACAGAGCCATCGAACTTACCGGCAAGCAGAACCGCTACCTGCGCGGACTGGGTCACGGCCTGCAGCCTTTCGTGATGATCGGCAAACATCATCTCAGTAAAGAGGTCATCAGATCGACCGACGAGGCCCTCGACAAACATGAATTAATCAAGGTCAGGATCCAGGAAGGTTGCCTAGAAGATCGCAAAACAGTTGCGGCGGAACTCTCTGCAGAGACCGGCTCGGCCGTCGTCCAGATCCTCGGTAAAACCTTTCTTCTCTATCGTCCCGGAGAAGAGAAGATCATCACCCTGCCCTGACCAGAAGTCGCAGCACTTTTTCAGACCCTCTCGTAAGGTTCGAAGAGCCGCTTGTATTCATCCAGGGCGTAACGGTCTGTCATGCCCGCGATGTAATCGCAGATAACTCTCTCCCTGCCATATTCAACGTACTTGTCCTGGTAGCTGTCTGGCAACAGGGTTGGATTCTGCAGATAATTTTCAAATAGTATAGTGAGAAAACGCTCTGCCTTGATGCGCATTCTTTCAACCTTGTAATGACTGTACAGATTCTTGTAGAGGAAAGCCTTCAACGCCCTGTTTCGCTCTGCAGTTTCCCTGCTGAACATAACCAGATTGCCTTTGTAAGAACGGACATCGTCAAGAGTAGAGATGCCGCCGGCCTCTATGCTCTTGCGACTTTGTTCAACCAGATCGAGGATCAGGTAACCGATCAGATGGCTGATCGTCTGCAGCACCTGACGTTCTTCGTCCAGCAACGGGTGCTTTTGCCTGACCCGGGCATAGGTTTCAGACCAGAGATCTATTTCCATCAGGGCTTCAGGATTAAGATAACCCGCCTTAAGTCCATCATCGATGTCGTGGTTATTGTAAGCAATTTCATCGGCAAGATCGATAATTTGTGCCTCCAGAGTCGGGCGCAGCCCCGGGCAGTACTCATCAAATCCGGATCCATCCGGGATGTCATAGTCCGAAGAATGCTTAATTATCCCTTCCCTGGTTTCCCAGGTCAGGTTTAAACCATTAAAGCCCGGATATCGCTCTTCCAGATGCTCGACAATTCGCAGGGATTGTCGATTGTGTTCAAATCCACCGTATGGTGCCATCAATCGGTCGAGGACGCCTTCACCGGTATGACCGAACGGCGTATGCCCCAGATCGTGGGCAAGGGCCAACGCTTCGACCAGATCTTCGTTCAGACTCAGTCGGCGGGCAATACCGCGACCGATCTGGGCGACTTCAAGGGAATGAGTCAGGCGGGTGCGATAATAGTCACCTTCATGATTGACGAAAACCTGGGTTTTGTATTCAAGGCGCCGGAACGCAGCACAGTGGATGATGCGGTCACGGTCCCGTTCATAGGCCGGGCGATCATCCTTGTGCGGTTCATCATATCTGCGGCCGCGCGACGATTCGCTCTGCGCGGCATATCCGGCTAATTCCATTCGTTTCATCCGACCCTCCACTCGTTGATATTAAAGCCACGCTACAGGTGATCTGTCAAGCCAGTAATGCCGCCGTACATCTTGACCATAAAAATAGATTGTGCTAGTTTTTTTAGCATGTTACGAACTTCGCAGGGCTTTCCAGGGATAAACCCGTGAGGGTGATTGCCGGCACTTCACGCGGCAGGCGTCTGGCCAACCTCAAAGGCCGTGATGTGCGCCCGACTCCAGATCGTGTTCGGGAGGCGCTTTTCAGCATCTTGCAAAGCAGGCTCGACGATTTTTCAGAACTTAGGGTACTCGACCTGTTCTCCGGTTCCGGAGCCCTGGCAATTGAAGCTCTAAGCCGCGGCGCTAAAACTGCCTGCCTGGTGGACAATGCTCCTGCCTCCGCAAAGGTCATTAGCGAAAACCTGGAACGTTGCCAGCTGACCGAAAAGGCTCATATTGCCATCAAAGACGTTTTTTGGGCCCTTCATGATTTTCCACCCGAAGCTTTTGATTTGATCTTTCTTGACCCGCCTTACGGAAGAAAACTGGCAGAGATGACTGTCTCGGAAATATGCAAGCGAGGTGTACTCAACAAGTATGGCACTCTCTGCGCTGAAACCGGAGCTGACGAAATCCTGCCAGAAAAAATCGGTCATCTGCAGATTTTTGATCAGCGCCGTTACGGTTCAGTTATGATACACTTCTTTTGCGACGAGGGGCTCATATGAATAAGAAAACCGCTGTTTATCCTGGCTCATTTGATCCGATCACCTACGGGCATCTGGACATCATCGAACGTGGGCTGGATGTTTTTGATGAAATCGTTATTGCCGTCGCTCGCAATTCCGAGAAAAAAAGCCTTTTCTCTGCCGAAGAGCGCATTCGTCACATAGAAGAGACAATCGGCGACAAACCGAATGTAACGGTCGACACATTCGACGGTTTACTGGTCGATTACGTCCTGTCCAAAGGCTCCAGAATCATCCTGCGTGGCCTGCGCGCTGTCTCTGACTTCGAATACGAGTTCCAGATCGCCCAGATGAACCACAATCTTAAAAACGAGGTTGAAACACTCTTCATGATGACTTCAGTGCCTTACGGGTACCTCAGTTCATCGATCGTCAAAGAAGTTGCAAGCCTGAAAGGCCAAGTTGAAAGCCTGGTGCCACCTGTGGTCAGGCAAGCCCTGGCTGAGAAGTTTGGCGATTGAAGAAACGTTTGAAGGAGGAAATATGATCACACGTGAAATGACCATTTCGGACATCATTTCCAAGCACCCTGAAACGATCGAGGTGTTTCGTAGCTTCGGTCTTGACTGCATGGAATGTCAGATTGCAGATTATGAAGAAGTGGAACATGGTGCAGGAGTTCACAACGTGGATATAGAGCAACTGCTTGCTGCTCTAAACGAGGCGACCAAAGACTGAGGTGCTGGTTCTCAAGACAGACGAATCTCGCACGTGATGCAAGTTTTTATGCTTGGCAGGTGGTGTTACTAACAAGCCCAGGGCAACAGACGGTTAATCTGTTGCCCTCGTTCTTTTCTTTAAATCATCAAAAGCAAAACCGACGGGTTGCGACCCGTCAGCCGCCTTACTTTATTTGCTTGCCCAAATAAAGTAAGCAAACAAAGGGCCCCCGAAGCCTTGCCCTGCGTTGCAGGGTTCCCGGAAGCGAAAAGATGAAAGCCGGCAGAACGAAAACTCGCTACGCTCAGACAGTTCGTTCTGCTGATCGTCTTTAATCCATTCGCTTCCGGCTGCGGCACACGGGACAGGATCACCCATAAAGCAGCAACCGGGCAGAGCCAGAGAGACTTCAAAAGCCACTCCTGTTACGCACGACTGCAGGCACCGTCCTACTTTAAGGCCTGCCCCATAAAGATCACACAGAAAGGTCAGGCCCTTTGACACAGGGCCGGATCATCTCCTCTGCTTTACCTTAAAGCCATACCCCCTTCGCGAACGTTAATAGCCCTCTGCTAAGAGCAGGCACTTTTGCATACTTTTGTTGCCGGACAAAAGTATGGCGTCCGGCGGGACGCGACCCGCCGGTTTTGATTTTGTTTTTGAATTCCCGAGGACAACAAACAAGGGCAACAGATAAACCATCTGTTGCCCTTCTATCATGAATTCCTGCAGAACTTTATCATCAACTTGAGCAAATCGATTTTCAGGCGACACCCAGAAGCGGGTGTATCTGCGGGATAACCCGGACATCATGATGTTTTTCCGCGGCAACCTGCTG
>Ga0070728_10004605_pt1 | contig 14174 bp, 9 predicted proteins | sample tdDd471_FD_66723 | JGI IMG/M metagenome (GOLD analysis project Ga0070728, IMG submission 66723) | Marine sediment microbial communities from the Atlantic coast under amendment with organic carbon and nitrate - tdDd47.1 | ecosystem: Environmental > Aquatic > Marine > Coastal > Sediment | place...
CTCCGGATCCGTCACAGGTATCCTGCCCGGAACATTCGGTAGCTGCATCACCACAGTTTGTATCGGCTGCTACAAAGCCTTTGTCGGCACAAGCTCCGGCACCATCGCAATAATCTTGATTAACGCACTCTGTACCAGCATCACCACAGCTTACAGTTTCCAGTAAATGATTAGCCTGACAAACTCCGGATCCGTCACAGGTATCCTGCCCGGAACATTCGGTAGCTGCATCACCACAGTTTGTATCGGCTGCTACAAAGCCTTTGTCGGCACAAGCTCCGGCACCATCGCAATAATCCTGATTAACGCACTCTGTACCAGCATCACCACAGCTTACAGTTTCCAGTGAATGATTAGCCTGACAAACTCCGGATCCGTCACAGGTATCCTGCCCGGAACATTCGGTAGCTGCATCACCACAGTTTGTATCGGCTGCTACAAATGCATCTTCTGGGCACACCAGATTTTCACCGTCACACATTTCCGAAACATCACACTCTCCAACGCTAGCACGACATTCAACAGTCACGTCTTTAGGAGACCAGCCTTCTTTATCATTTTCAGGATCACAGATTGCGCAGGGCTGCTCGGAATCCTCTGCTCCAGAAGCAATACATTGCCCATCAATCAGACAACCTTCGCAGGTTTCTTCATCCCCATCTGTAACAGATTCAGAGTCACCATCTATGACTTCTTCAACATCAGCATCCTGATCACCATCTGGCAAAATAACATCAGTATCTCCATCTACAATTCCAATATCATCACCATCACAAGCTGACAACACAAACATTGCAACAAAAATAACCAATAGCAATTGCCACCTGAATAGATTATTCGCTCCGCCACCCATATTCGTTCCTCCAACATCTTGTAATATTTAACAAACCGATACTTCTGTATTCTCCCATATCGGACATATGGATCTATTCTTGAATCCTTTTTAATACTTTATAAACATACTTTATATATAGACTATTCACACAAAGCATACAAAAAAACACCCCATACCGCAATGCCGGTATGGGGTGTTTTAAATCAATCTAACCAGATTTAGTGGGGCGTGCAAACAGCATCATCAACCACACCGCCGGGGTAAACAACTGCACCAAAATTGGTTCCGAGTTGCTTGGTAAATGTTCCTGATACTTCATTAAAAGTAAACACGCCAACTCCACCGTCATTGTATGTAACATTTCTTACATCAACGCCCAAAGCTGTACAAACAACAGTTTCGGCATCTTGTGCTTTTATTAATAACTGACTGTAAACAGATGGAACATCATGAACAAAAGAATTGTTGTCAATCTTCAGATATGCGTCTGTAGCGCCATAGAACATCATCAACACAGGTTCGAGATCCTCTGTTGCCACAACATTATCGTCAAGAAAAATATTCATATACTTCTCATCACCGGAAGTAATAATGGAAACGCCATAATCTCCCTCAAGTCCAATACCACCTACACCACCCAGAGTATTTCCAGTCAAATTAATTTTACCAACATTACCCCCAGAAAGATGTTCACCCTTGATCTTGATGGCAACAGCCTCATGTGGCAAGCCATTCATGCTATTGTTGGTCACATCAATGTTGAGACCAGTTAACGCCTCTCCCGGGGCATCGCTTGTCTCAATGGAAACACCTCTGAATCCATAGCCTGAACGAGCCTTGGTTTCATCACCATTCATTGTACAGTTGTCTACCAAAACTTTTAAGCTGCCGTTGTTATTAGGAGCAACAGCAATTGTACCGAGTTGACTGGTTTGAAGTTGACCAAGATTGGTAAATGTAGAATTCAACACCTGCAATTCCAGTGAAACATTTTCATTTACCGATGTAATTATTCTACCACCTTCACTTTCCTTGAAGTCAACATAGCTTACACCCAGGAAAATATTACCGGTACTGCCTTCACTATCTCCAAGAACAGCCTGGAAACAATCACCCAGATACAGACCTTCACACACTGTGCTGTCTGTTTCATCACCGGCTATCATAAATGTACCTGAAGTGTTTCCTCTGGTAATCAGGTGAATTGCATCATCACCATCAGTCAAGCCACTATGAGACAATTCTGTTTTTAAAATCTGTGTTACAGAAAAGTCCTGATCATCCTGCACCTGAAGGATACCGAAAGAGCCCGGCTCATTGTCCCAGTTGTTGATTATTGATTCCTGAATATTGGTAGTGCCACTAATGTTGTACAGATAAATTCCGCAGGAATTCATCGAACCGCCACCAGCTTTACCAATTTTGCCAATGGTCATTTCACGAATGTCAACATTGGCTGCCTCTCTAATATCAAAACCATCGTCATCACAGTTTTCAACACTACCGCCAAGCACAGTAAAAGTACCTGTGGCTTTGCTGATTAAAACACAATCACCATTTCCCTGATCGTCTGGCACATTGTCTGAATCAGCATCTGTTGTAACAGATGTTTCGGTGGCCCTGTCTATATTCAGTGTACCAATTGTGATGTTTGCAGAGTTGTATCTGGAGTCAATACCGTAACCGGGAGCTTCTCCAGTATTTCTAATATTTAGACTATTGAACTCTATATTATTTGATGAATGATAAATTGTCACTGCTGTATCCTGTCTATCATCAATAATAACGTCACCAAGATCAATATTTGCATTGGAGTGGCTTATATAAACCGGATTAGAATCAGCGGAGTTAATCGTTACATTTCCATCAACAATAAATTGACCTTCAACATCACCTAAAAACACACCATAGCTGCCACATCTTAAAGAGGTAATATTTGCCAACCCTACATTGAGAATACTATCTCCACCAGCACCAACCAGACTTATACTCTGGCCTCTGTCAGTGACAATGTTCATCTTCGGCAAACCATTGTCAATGTTAATATTCTTCACATTCCAGACAAATATACCATCAATAGAAGAAATAATCTGGCAGTTATTTATGGTCAACGAGCCAGCAAACACTCCACCATCATTGTCTATGATAACTGAATGTCCGCTAATGTCAGAGAAATTGACCTTTTCAATAAAAATATCACCAACAATGCTGTCATCTGCTGCCTGCCACCAGATTGCATTTCCACTGGCATCAATAACATCCAATCCCATTACAACATTATTACCTCTAAGAGTAATTGCATGACCTGAAGCATCAAGTTTAGGAGCAGTGCCTGCTTCAAAAGAAACAAGATGCAAATTGGGGAAGTCTACTTCTGGATAATCTTCATGTGGCAAGGCAACTCCCGTGCCGACTACACTTGCACCTTCCGGCAAAGTTAGATTGTCGCCATATGGGGTTTCTGTACCATTGATGACAATCAAATCGCCCTCTTCCACGGCAAAGTTAACTTCGTACAAAGTGTCAAAGGCATAGTTATCACCACCATAAATTCCACGGCCATCACCATCGGCAGGGGCGGAATTATCTACATACCAGACAATATGTTCGCTGATATTAAAAGTAATGGTAGCAGAAGCAGGGGGGCCATCTACCAGATAAGTAAATGTATCGGCAATACCTCTTGCGCCAACCGGAGGGAAGTATTCGAAGCTACCATCGGCGTTAATAGTAATCACACCACCCTGAGCAGTTGACTCATCTGTAGAAGGAATAACAGTCACAACAGAATCAACATCAGAGTCATTAGCCAAAACTCCATTGGTGGCATCAACAACAATAGCGGTATTACCCACAACATCATATTCATCATTAACAGTATTTGACGGATCATCCATCGGGTTGATAGTTATGGTTGCAACAGCAGTATCACACAAACCACCGGCATCACAGACTTTAAATGTAAACGAATCGCTTGTTGTTTCCGAACCATCATGATCGTATCGGTATGTACCATTGGCTTCAAGATGCAGACTACCATGAGCAGGATCACCACCTGAATTGACAGTGAAAGTAAAGCTGTCATTATCCGGATCTTCAACATAATTTATCAATCCGTTTATGCAATAACCACCTTCATCAGCAGAATTGTATGTATTGTGATCCGAAGCTACTGGAGGGTCATTAACAGGCATAATTGTAAAACTAACTGTTGCGGTGCTGCAAAGCGAAGGTGTTCCATCGTCACACACCTTATACACTACTGCATCACTTGTTGTTTCACCACCATCATGATTGTACGAACCTGTACCATCTTCATTGACTGTTGCTGTGCCATTGGTAGGCTCACCACCGGTAGCAATACTGAATGTCAAACTACCACCTTCAGGGTCACTTGCAAGAAGAGAAATATCGCCTTCATAAGACCCACCTTCATTAACATCAAAAGTTATTCCATAAGCAACAGGCGGATCGTTGACCGGGTTCACGGTAACATTGATTGTGGCAATATCACAGGCATTATCATCATCACAAACCTGATAAGTATAATTGTAGCTGAAATTCTCACTACCATCATGCTGGAAGCTGAAAGTTCCATCTGCATTTAGAGTAAGGCCACTAACAGCAGTTTTTAGATCTCCCTCGGAGAAGGTAAAGACATCATCATCAGGATCAGCAACGGTATCTTTCAAATCGCCATTGTAGCTGGCACCTTCGTTAATAGTGAAATTAAAATCACTTGCAACGGGTGCATCATTAACCTTGCTTACCAGCACGACAAGTTTGTTAGTGTCACAACTGTTTGAAGTATCACATACTTTGTAATCGTAACTGTAAACAAATGTTTCACTACCATCATGGTTAAAGGTATAAGTACCATCCGCATTTATCACGAGTGAGGAAACAATGCTTTTATCAAACACCTGGGAAAAAGTTAAGTCATCACCTTCAGCATCGCTTACTTTGTATTTAAGGTCTCCTTCATATGATCCACCCTCTGCAACAGCAATAGTAGCTTTACTGGCAACCGGGGCGTCATTAACAGGAGTAACAGTAATATAAATATTTTCTGTATCGCATAAATTGCCAGCATCGCAAACCTTGTAGGCATAATGATAACTGAAATTCTCGGAACCGTCATGAGTAAAGGAAAATGTTCCATTGGAATTAATGATTAATTCAGTCGCAACATCTTTTTTCAACACCATCGCAGTAAAAGTCAAAGCATCACTATCAGTATCACTTGCATAATTAGTCAAATCACCATTATATGTACCACCTTCTAAAAGTGTGAAAGCTACTTCAACGGCATTCGGTGCATCATTTACAGGAGTTATAGTCACATCGATATAACCAACAATACATTCATTTGAAGGGTCGCAGACTCTGTAGGCCAAATCATCCTCAGCCTCATCATTGCCATTATGAATATAAGCAAATGTTCCATCCTGATTGACATTAAACTGACTTGCAATAGATCCTTTCGCAGCAGGATTGGTAAATGTCAGACTGCCCATATCATCAGCATCAACTACATAGTTATTCAAGTCACCATTAATAGTTCCACCTTCTGCAACAGTAAAGCTGGCGACTCCAGGTACCGGGGGATCATTCACGGGAGTTACATCTACCGTAATGGTTGCCGTTGAACACATGGCAGGATCGGCATCATCACATACTTTGTAATTGAAGCTATCAACATGAACCTCAGAGCCATCATGCACATACACAAAGGTACCATCAGCATTCAAAGTCAGTGTACCGTTGGCTGCATCACCATTTTCAGCAAGACTAAAGGTTAAATTGTCACTATCTGCATCGGATACCAGAGAAGAGAGATCGCCGTTATGGGTGCCACCTTCAGCTACGGTGAAAGCATCTTCACTGGCTAGAGGTGCGTCATTGACAGCGGTTATGGTGATTTCAACACTGCCCTCATCACACAAGATAAGGTCACCGTCGTCGCAAACTTTGTAATCAAATGAATCTGCGGTAGTCTCAGAGCCATCATGAACATACTCGAAGCTGCCATCAGCATTCACAGTCAAAGTACCGTTTTCCACATCACCATTGTCAGCAAGACTGAAAGTTAAGTTTTCATTATCCACATCGGAAACAAGCGAGGAGAGATCACCGTTATGAGTTCCACCCTCGGCTACCGTGAAAGCATCATCACTGGCTACTGGTGCATCATTAACAGCGGTTATGGTAATTTCAACACTGCCCTCATCACACAAGGCCGGGTCACTGTCGTCACAAACTTTGTAATCAAACGAATCCGCAGAAGTCTCAGCGCCATCATGCACATACTCGTATGTACCATCGGCATTCAAAGTCAGAGTACCGTTTTCCACATCACCATTGTCAGCAAGACTGAAAGTTAAGTTATCGCTATCTTCATCGGATGCCAGCAAGGAAAGATCGCCGTTATAAGTTCCACCCTCGGCTACTGTGAAAGCATCATCACTTGCAACAGGTGCCAAAGGTTCAACTTCTTCGTCATCGCCATCGATAACCGCATCGCCGTCTTCTTCGCCGTCACCATCAACAACAACGTCACCGTCTTCTTTGTCATCGCCATCAACAACGACATCACCGTCTTCTTCATCGTCACCATCTACAATAACGTCACCATCTGAAGAATCCGCATCACCGTCAGCATTACCATCATCGCCACTTCCACAGGCAGAGATTGTAGCAGCTAACATTAATATCATTATGAAATAAGCAAATCGAGTATTCAACATGATCCTGTTCTCCCGGTTGTATTTTGTGTTTGTCGAAAATATTTTTATCATTATTAGTTTAACAAGCATGTGTTATATAAGTGCACAATAAAAATTCCACCTTAGAATACTATTTTACAGCTATTTTATTCGGACATTTGTGATTTTGCTTTAGTATATCCAGGCAAAAAGGACAATTAATGTTTCAAAAGCAGGCTTACAGGAACAGATTTAGAATCGAACCTAACATGAGGGTGAGAGAAAATAGAGTAACAATGAGGTAGGTTGTTGCTTTCTTGCCTATATATTTTACCAGCATTACAGCAGACGAAGCACAAATTGCGGTGGAAGTAAATGAGAAACCGAGAGCAGTTCCCATGGGCAGTTCGGTATTGATAATCAGCGGATTTAGAAATAGCACATCGGCGCCGTTGCAGAGATATAATGGCAAACCAGCCAGAATAGCAATAAACGTACCTAAAACAGGTGAGGAAAAATCAAGTTCGTCCAAAATTTGCACAGGCAATAAAAGCTCGAAAGCCAGTCCCAAAAGCCCTGCGAGGATAATGTACGGCCAAATCTTGTCAATAATTGCAAAAGCCTTGTCGTAAATGTTTTCATGCTCGACTTTGCAGGAATCAGGCTTTTTAGAGCAGGAAGAAACAACGGGCAGGTCATTATCGTGAAGCTTCCCTTTCATTAGTAATTCCATAACAAAACCAGTGCTAAGGGCAAGCACAAAAGCCCCGGCAATTCTGTACAAGGTGAATTCAAGACCCAGTACACTGTAGGAAAGCGCAACAACATAGGGGTTTAAAAGCGGTGCAGCAATCACAAAGACTATCAGCGAGCGGTAAGGCAGCCTGCTTTTAAGTCCATCAATCATCGGAATCACCCCACAGGAGCAGAGCGGTAAAACAGAGGCAAAAATGAAAGCACTAACTGATGATTTCGGCACAAAACCTTGATAATTTTTAAGCTTCGTTTCAACAATTACAGCAAAAAACACACCCACAACAACGATAATAAATGTCTCGATCATGTATTCGTAAAACAGAAACATGGCTTTAGGCATATATTCATAAACTATGCATTCACTACGGTTTTGCAGGGTAATATTGTGATAATAGCTGTAAATTTTATCCACAATCAGGGTCACAATGGAAAACCAGACAAAAAACACAAATAGCTTGGGAGCCTTCCCATTGTATTGTTTTTGGGGCAGAGTGTTAATCTGGTTAATCGTTAAACTGTCCACCTAAGATGATCCTCAATGCCAGATATACCATATGCGAGCTTGTCGGAGCATTAAATAAATTCATACCAGCATATGATACTTTGATTTTGTAGTACTTTTGATAGTTAAACTCTACACCAACATCAAGCTCATCGCTGGTATCAAAGTCAAAACCGGAGCCGTCATTTTCCTGCTTGCTCAGAAAGGCCATATAATAATCGGCAAACGGATTGACATATTGGTTGGCCTGCCAGTTAACGCCAAGTCTGGCAATTTTTCCCTGATGCAAGTTGAACCTTTGAATCAATCCCCAGGAGAGATTCTCGAAGACAGGAGATGGTAATTCCTCTTCGGTGTAGTTGAAAGCCAGTGCGGTTCCAGCTCTTAACCAGAAGTTTTCAAACAGTTTACCTCTTATATCAACCACCAAAGCCGGCATCAGCTTGTTGTCAGAGTTCAAAATTGCAATTGCTTCCACTATGGTAGAGAGCCGATTTTCAAAAAAGCTTCCATCAAAATTTATTGCAAAGCTGTGAGAACGCAGAGGTTCAAGCTCTGGCCATGAAAGCAGGTAAAGGAAATTCAGTCGAATCGAGTCGCTTAAAAATGCAGTCAGATCCAAACCCGCAAGATAATTTTCCCAGGTGTTTTCAGAAACCAGTTTCCACCCGTTGGTATAGGAGGTATAAGCCATAAACATGCTGTTGCTGGCGTTTCTCATTGCATTGCGATTGGCCACACCACCAAAAACATTAAATGTTAATGACTCAAATCTAAACCCTAAAGTAACCCCCAGCATAACCTGATCCAGCAATGCCGTGCTGCCAAAGCTTACACTTTGCACACCTGCAATAAGACGCATGAATTCAGGATCGTATTCAAGCAGAAGCTGATTCAGTCGAAAATCATTATGTCTGGCAAACTTTTCTTCCCAGCCCGGAAACTTAAAACGCCATTCGCCTTCAAACAGAAAAGTCAGATTTTCGACAATGTACCAGTCCAGCATTGCTCTTGCTGCCAGGGCATAATTGTTTTTAAATACTCTGTCATCCTCCGACTGTGGCATATTCTCACCAAGCGATGCCCCCATATAAAACGCACGAAATTCCGCACCTAAAGATAGGTTGTCGTTAACATCATACAGATGCGAGGGCAAACCGCTGTTGCATGTTCGTGCCTGTGCAAGTGTGGCAGATAACAATAGCAACAGTAAAAGCAGAGTGGAGAGTGAAGTTTTGCAATTAATCATTTTTCCCATCTCCTAATTATTCTCTGCGCCCTGCAAAACCCACTGTAAAAACAGTTGATATTTGTTGCCGGTTTCTCGCCATAATAGCGGATGCCTGCCCTGCCCGGCTGCCCAAGATAAAAAGCTGTCGTTGCCTTCCGGGTCATCCAGATCCACATAGCGCATCACTTCGCTGTAGTCACTTGTCTGGCCCGAAAGATCCACCCCCCAGCCTCCGCCGGCATGGCATCTGGCACAGTCGGAGCCTAGCATAGGAACAATGTTTGTCTTAAACGAGACTACCTGAGTGGTGGCTTCTTCTTCTATTTCAGGCTCAAGTTCTATTTCCGGTTCAGTATCAAGATCATCATCTCCATCAGTTTCAGGTTCCAGATCAAGATCGCCATCCGGCTCTTCTAATTCCTGTTCCAGCTCGAAATCACCGTCTTCAGCATTATCGGGCGCACATGCTCCAAATTGTTCCATGTGGCAATTGACATCAGTGGGACATGTACCAAGTCCGGTTTCACTATTAACAAAGCATTTGCTCGTTTCTGCCATAGTCAGATCAGGACACAAGCAATTGATAATTGGACAATCTGAATCTGTTCGGCAATCACCATATTGGTCATTAAACGAGCAGCTTGCACGCGCTCCTTCGTCAATCCATGCAGCAACAGTTTTATATTCAGCGGAATCATCATTCCAGATGGGTGGATGCTCGAAATCGCCAATCGTATAATTCAGCAAAATACTGTTTGCCGAATTCTTCACACTGACATATTTCAGAAGTCGGTCAAAGTCATCATTGCTGCCAGAAAGCTTGACCCCGTATTCACCGTTGCTATGACAAAGCGCGCAGTCTCTTTTAACCAAAGCAACAACAGTTTCATCAAAGCAAACGTTTTCCTGAGGCAGACTTATCTGTCCACAGGCCAAGAGCATAAACATCAGTAAAATAGCGGGCAGTTTTATTTTGTCCAATGTTTCCAGAAACATTTAACCGCCCTTCACAATCTGGATCGTACCTTCACTGATCCCCTTTTTTCGGCAGTCTCTCCATGCACGAATGCTGCCGGTCTCGGCAGTCAACTTCCCCTTGATAACGCTTTTATACCTGCCACGTCTGACCTTTTTCCATTTTGTCTGCTCAATGATTTCAACGTTAACAGTATCAATGTTAACCTGATTATCTTTTAAGACACATTTGCGATGCTCCCATTTTACAATGATGGTAAGGGTAAACTCCCCGTTGGCATCTGCCTTAACGACATCCTTCGGTTTAAAAAACATCTCGCAAGCAAAAACGTTTTGATAGAGAAACAGAAACATCATGGCGAAAACCAGAACTCGTACAACGCTTTTCTTTAACCGCAACATCCTTAACCTCATAAGAGCATGATTAAACAGATTTTCCAGACTGACTATTAGAGAAGCCGAAAAAGATTGTATTTTGCGGGCAAACGTTTTCACATTGCCTGCAATTGATACATTCTGCAACAGATATAGTAACAGGAGTTTTTCTCTCCTTTAGATAAATAGCATCAGTAGGACAAACTTTTGTGCATTTTCCGCAACCGTTACAGCTATCACTCATTCTGATTTTAAACGGAACAATTTTTGCCATAATCGCCAGAAGCGCACCAATAGGACAAATATAGCGACAGAAAGGTCGCCCGATAAAAATGGAGGCGAAAATCGTCACAACCATAAAACCAATCAGAAACCATGAACCATCTAGATTGAAAATAACCTTAAACGGCCCAATGTGTCTGAACAAACGAAACTCAAACAACAAAGGTGCGATAATAAGCGCAATCAGAAAAACATACTTCAGATATTTCAAGGCTCTGTCCAGTTTTACCGGCACCTTAACGGCCAGCGATTCCCGATGCACCAACTCCTGTATCGCTCCCTTGGGACAGATCATCGAGCAGAAAAAACGGGAGAACAAAATCGCACTGCCAAGTATCACGCCAAGTTTTATCAGATGCATGGTAACCGGGTGACTTTTCTGCAAACCAATAATAATCATCTCGATAGAACCCGGAGGCCGGGGGCATGACCACTGTAAAAACCCAAACAGGGCCAGGCAGATAATCAGATAAGTTAAACGAATTCCCTGCATTGGTTTCAGTACAAAAAACATGGGTGCAAGAAGTATAAAAGTCAGAAACCAGACATATTCCATTTCCCAGAAATCATAAGACTCCGGTTCTAAAAACAGCAAAGCAATACCTGCAAAAGCCAAAACTGATGCAATTATTGTTACTGCCATATTAGTTTTTAAGTTTTTCATAAAACACCTTTGCCGTGTTTAAAACCACCACTTCGCACAAATTTATTTTCGCCTAAGTACTACGAACACCAGATTGACCAAAACATCCAGCCAATATAGGACTTGGAACTCTTGTATTCATGAGTTGCAATTTACTACAGAATAGACAAATTCCCTGATGAAGTTGTCTATAAAATACAATAACTACACTAAAGTTTCAAATATATTATGGATAAGAAACACCAATGCGCACAATTTTGCCATAACAGGCAGTTTCCCCTATGATAATCATCAGTTTTAAATGTTTGGTATTATAAATGGAAGCAGTCAGACAGGCTATTTCTCTTCAATTCGCCGAAGTTCTTCTTTAAGTATAACTTCCGAATTTTGCACAGCTTTTTTATACCAAAGTGTTTTTAACTTCAAAGTTTCCTGCTCGGACAAGTGACCCCTGCCAAGTTGCAACTCTTCACGTCTCAAAAAGAATCTTTGCAATGTCAAAGCCGAGGCAACCGAGACATTATAGCTTTGTGAAAAACCAACCATCGGCAGAATAAAAACACCATCGCAAGCTTTAACTTCTTCCTTTTCAAGACCTTTTAACTCATTACCGAACAGCAAAGCCACTTTGCCTGAAAGGTCTAAAGATTCCAAACCTTTAGCATTGTCATCCAGATAACTGGCATATATTTTATAGCCCTCTTTTTTAACCGCATCAAAGCATTCACGCCAGCTTTTATGCATATGGATGGTCAGCCATTTGTGGGCACCCTGGGTAACTTTTTTCGAAATGGTGCCATTGTCGTCGCTTTCCAGAGGGACAATATGTGCGTCCTGAATGCCAAAAGCATCCATAGTCCGCATTATAGCCATGTAATTATGGGCCTTATCCAGACGATCAATAATTACGCAAACGTCACGTGTGCGCTGTTTAAGCACCTCATCTATGCGTTGCATTCTCGTTTCAGACAGATATTTTTCTAACAGTTCAATCTCTTTCATGTGGCACAAGCTAACTCAGTCATTAAATTTTCGCAAGATTTCATCATTTTTTTTTGCATTTATCTTAATTTGAGACATTTTTTCCAACAAAGATAAAAAAACTATCAACTGCACTTGACATTCACTGTAAAAAGTCTACTTTACTTGCATGATGGTGCAAACGTGCAAAGGAGTTGTCAATGTTGCCAAAAGATAAATTATGTACACTGGGAGATTGCATTACATTCCCGCAGGATATTTTTAAAGCCTTATCCGACCCCAACAGAACAGTTATTCTGCAACATCTGGTAGCAAGCGGAAAAGAACATACCGTCACCGAACTCTCCAATTGCTGCCCCATTGATCTCTCGGTAGTTTCCCGACATTTGAAGGTGTTAAAGGAAGTTGGGATGGTGGAAGGCACAAAAAAGGGAAAAGAAGTTCATTACAAAGTACAAACAGCAGAAATAGTAGATTTTTTACGTAATTTAGCCAACGCACTTGAAAACTGCTGCCCGGTTAATGAAAGCGCTGTGCAGGAATGTATATCATCCCTCACCACTCTTAAAACAGAGCAGAAGGTAAGCACAGAAGGAGACAACAATGGATAACAGCAAAGCAGATAAACTGAGAGCCACAGTAAGAAAAGATTATGCAGCCGTAGCCAATTGTGGAGATGTTCTGCCCGGTTGCGTGCCACAGGGAAGTTGTTGTGGAGGCACTTCTGTACAAGACCTGTTATCCGGCAAATTGGGTTATTCAGAGTCAGACTTAACATCCATTCCAGAAGGAGCCAATTTGGGTCTTGGATGTGGCAACCCTCAATTAATTGCCCAACTGAAACCCGGTGAGGTCATGGTGGATCTGGGAAGTGGTGCAGGTTTCGACTGTTTTCTGGCCTCACCGAAAGTCGGCACAACCGGCAAGGTGATAGGCGTGGACATGACACCCGATATGTTGAGTAAGGCCAGATCAAATGCTGAAAAAGGCAACTACAACAATGTAGATTTTCGTTTGGGCGAGATAGAACACCTGCCAATTGCAGATTCCACCGCAGACATAATTATGTCAAACTGTGTTGTCAACCTCTCCCCGGACAAGCAACAAGTCTACAAAGATGCTTTCAGAGTCTTGAAACCGGGTGGACGTTTAGCAATGTCCGACGTGGTTGCCCTAAAGGAATTACCTGACAACATCAGACAGGATTTGCATATGTATTCAAGTTGCATTGGTGGCGCCTCACTTGTCGATAATATCGAACAGATGTTAAAAAATGCCGGTTTTACTAATATCAAGATAGCAATCAAACCCGGAAGTCGAGAGCTTATAAAAAGCTGGTCGCCGGATACCGACATGGAAAACTATGTTGCATCAGCTAACATAACAGCAAGCAAACCATTGTAGATATATCAGAAAACGGTAAACATCATGTCAGAACATCACAATCATCACAGTCATTCACATAGTAATTCACACGGCCATAACCACAGCCACATAAATGAAAATGTTAAAAACGCACTCTGGGTGGCACTCGCATTAAACCTTGGTTTTCTGATTGTCGAACTAATAGTAGGGCTTATGACAAACTCGCTGGCCCTGCTGTCAGATGCGGGCCATATGGTATCAGATGTCGCAGCTTTGGCTCTGGCAATCTTTGTCCAACGCCTGACAAGGGTCAGACCGGGTGGTTCGTTTACCTTCGGCTTAAAACGCGCGCCTGTTCTTGGGGCATTTGGTAACGCTCTGACATTGCTCATTATTGTCTTTGTTATTTTTTGGGAAGCCTTTAACCGCCTTGCAAATCCTCCAGATATTCCCGGTATGCCGATCCTGATCGTAGGTGTTTTAGGTCTGTTCATCAATGCAATCTCTGCCTGGTGGTTGCATCG
>Ga0070728_10004608_pt1 | contig 14170 bp, 12 predicted proteins | sample tdDd471_FD_66723 | JGI IMG/M metagenome (GOLD analysis project Ga0070728, IMG submission 66723) | Marine sediment microbial communities from the Atlantic coast under amendment with organic carbon and nitrate - tdDd47.1 | ecosystem: Environmental > Aquatic > Marine > Coastal > Sediment | place...
GATTTAAGCACCTATCAACTGCATATCGATTTTGGTTTTAATATTTGTATTTTGTTATTATTTGTTGTAGAATAGGAAAATCCAAATTGAAGGAGGCTGCCATGAAATTTAAGCTGGTTGCGATTATCTTTTTAGCCACTGTTTTATATACTGAGACAGCGGTTGCCGGTTGCGCTCAGGGTTATGTCCAGTGCGGGAATTTCTGTTGTCCATCCAGCAATAAATAGGATGTTGTCTAAATGTTAAAATTTAAAAAGGCAGTAATTCTCAGTATATTAGCAATATTACTAGTTCTCGCTCCTCCAATATATTCCTACTTCTCAACCGCCAGTTGGGAAGGGGTGATACAGAACGTATACCGTCTTGACCCTATGCGCCCACCAAGATCTGGATATGGGCCCGGATCTGTATATTCGATAGATTTTTTTGGAAATATTGTGAGACAAGTATGTAACATGGATAATTCCATTACAGTGATGCAAAAATCAAAAACGGTCGAAACAAATGTAGTATCAAATTTTATTATTTCTCTTGGATTAAAAAGTAAATTTTCCAAATTGCTAAAACTTGATGGAAAATCAAATAGCGAGCGAAAAGTCAATATTTCAATCAAAGAGCCTTATTTTTTCGAACTGGATGCGGTCAATACCAGCAGAATACTTGATAGTACTCCCGATGGTAAAAACTGTATGAAAGAAATAGAAAAGTACATCGATAAGACTTTTTGTATTGTGCAAAGTTTTAAGGTCCTGAGGGCTAGCACCAAATTTGATATTATAGATTCTGCAAATGGGGTAATTGTTTTGGACGATACTGACGAATCGAACAATTTATTTCAAAATATTTCCTTAGAAATAGGATTAGGTAATAATATAAAATCAAGTGGAAATTCTTTGCTATTTGGATATGAAATGCAAAAACGGTGTATTCGACGTGAGGGTCAGACTACTATTTTTACACCAAATACGAGATGGTGGCATATGATCGCAATTGTCAACGGATTATACTGGATTAAAGAAAGAATTTCTCAAACTTTCTAATTAGACAAAAAGATTTCCTTCATGTGTTTGCTTGGGTATGCTTAGGGTATTCGCTTGTAAGCAACAAATCTGATCTTCGCGCTGTCGCGCTCCGTCTGCGGAATGTCCCGCTCCTCGACCGCCTCCCAGACCGCCGGATCGATCTCGGGAAACACCGTGTCGCCGTCGGGCTCGGCGTCGACATGGGTGACATAGAGTCGGTCGGCCCGCTCCATCGCCTCCGCGTAGAGTACGCCGCCGCCGGCGACGATGATTTCCCCCGCCCCCATTTCGCCGGCCGCCTTCCGGGCCGCATCGAACGCGGCGTCGAGCGTCGCGACGGTCTCCACCCCTTCGGGCTTAAAACCGGAATCGCGGGTGACGACAATGGTATGCCGTCCCGGCAGAGGCTTGCCGATCGACTGGAAGGTCTTCCGTCCCATGATCATGGGCTTGCCCATCGTCGTCGCCTTGAAGTGCTTCATGTCGGAGGATAGCCGCCAGGGCATGCCGTTGTCGCGGCCGATGACCCGGTTGCGCGCCATCGCGACGACGATCGCGATCCGCACGCCGTCCACCGTCAAACCGCCACCTCGGCCTTGATATGCGGATGCGGGTCGTAGCCGACCACCTCGAAATCGTCGTAGACGAAGTCGAAGATGCTGCGGACCTCCGGGTTGATCCGCATCTCGGGCAGCTTGCGCGGGGGCCGGGCGAGCTGCTCGCGGGCCTGCTCGAAATGGTTCGAATACAGATGCACGTCGCCGAAGGTGTGGACGAAATCGCCGGGCTCGAGACCGGTCACCTGCGCCATCATCATGGTCAGAAGCGCATAGGAGGCGATGTTGAACGGCACCCCGAGGAACACGTCGCCCGAGCGCTGGTAAAGCTGGCAGCTCAGCCGGCCGTCCGCGACATAGAACTGGAACAGGCTGTGGCAGGGCGGCAGCGCCATGTGCTCGACATCGGCCGGATTCCAGGCCGAGACGATCAGCCGGCGGGAGTTCGGATTGGTGCGGATCTCGTTCTCGACCCAGGCGATCTGGTCGATCGTTCCGCCGTCGGGCCGCGGCCAGGAGCGCCATTGATGGCCGTAGACCGGGCCGAGATCGCCGTTTTCGTCGGCCCACTCGTCCCAGATCCTGACCCCGTTGCGGTTGAGATAGGCGATGTTGGTGTCGCCGGCGAGGAACCACAGAAGCTCGTGGACGATGGATTTCAGGTGCAGCTTCTTGGTCGTGACCATCGGAAAACCGGCCGCAAGGTCGAAACGCATCTGATGGCCGAAGACCGAGCGGGTGCCGGTGCCGGTCCGGTCTCCCCGGTCGGTGCCGTTTTTCAGGATGTGGTCGACGAGGTCGAGATAGGGCCGCATGTCGGGGGTCCGGTCGTGTGATTCTCGGGACCGGATAATAGACCGGGATAGCTGTTATCGGGAGAGCGCCCGCCGGTATTTTTCTCGGGGAACGGCCGGCGGGCCCGATTCGGCGGGCGTCAGTTCAGCACGCCCGGCCAGTTCTTGTCGGCATCCTTGATGTATTTGGCCTTGCCGGCGCTCCACAGCTGGCGCACCTGCTTGTTGTAGTTGAGGAACAGGCGGCCGCCCTCGATGGTCCAGGCGGTCGGGTCGCTCTTGGCGGTATAGCCCTGCGACACCGCATAGGCGCAGTAGCCGCCATATTGCGGCGCGTATTTTTCCGGATTGGCCGCGAACAGCTTGCGGTTTTCCTCGCTCGAGAACCGCCACTTGACCCCGGCATAGTCCTCGGTCAGCGAGCTCTTGCCGCGCACCGGCTTCTTCAGCGCGAAATAGGCCACCGGATCGTAGCCGCCGATCGCCACGCCGGACGTCCGGCCGGTAAAGACCTTGGCCTTGCCGGCCTCGGCCGGATCGGGAGCCGAAAGCCCCACGCCGGCGACCACTCCCATCATCAGTCCGACGAATACCCGCCGGTATCTGCGCATGCTCAACCACGACATCGGCTTCGAGCCTCCCGAAGGTTCGCTTTCCCTACATCCCGGAGACATCGTTATCCGGCGGCCGGATCACAACGACCTTCTTCTTCTTTTTTTTCTTCTTGGCATAGGTGACGGCGCTGTCGGCCACGGAAACCGGCGCCGCCTGCGCCTTTCCGACCGAGAACGGGGTCGCGGCGGAACCGGCGACGATCAGCGCGAACGCGGCCATGGAGCCCACGATTTTCATGGTCATATCGACCTCCTGTGTTGCATCCAGCCCGCTCCTGAATGGACCATCGGGGAGCCGGCGCAAACGCAAATCCCCCTCAATTTCCCGTGACAACTCCCGATGGAGCCGACCCCTGATGCGGCGCAAGTGACTTGTGGTGCGCCTCCCGACCGCCTATATATGGAAGTGCCGGCTTGACCGGCTATGGTGATAAATGGCCTGCGTAATAAACCTATCGGACCCGGGGGCGGTACCCGGCGCCTCCACCACAGCACGGACGGACGCGAATGCGGTTCGGATCCGTGTTGCGGCGGGGGCGAAATAGGATCGACGAGGGCGTAAAGGTTGAGCTTTTGCCCGGTATGGTTCCACCGTTATCGGACCACAACGATAGTTGCGAATGACAACTATGCAGAGGCGCGCCTCGCTGCGTAAGCAGTGCGGTAGCTTCAATCAAGCCCTAGCCGGTATGCTCGGTTAGGCGGGGTTCCGGGAGCACCTGGCAACAGAAGCTCCCACTTATCATTTGCCACACTCATCGCGTCCGTTATTCTCAGCCGAACCGAATCCGTTACGTGAACCCGGGAAAGTCATGGCCGAGGACCTGATCAGATACGACGTGCTCGTGCAGGAAGCCCTGCGCGGGGTGGTCCGCAAAGTGGTCATGGAAGCGGCGAAGGTCGGCCTTCCCGGCGAGCACCATTTCTTCATCGCCTTCGACACCAAGGCGCCCGGGGTGCGGATCTCGCAGCGGTTGAAGGAAAAATATCCCGAGGAGATGACGATCGTCCTGCAGCATCAGTTCTGGGAACTGGTGGTGCACGAGAACACGTTCGAGGTCGGCCTCTCCTTCGACGGGATTCCCGAAAAGCTGTTCGTCCCCTTCACCGCGGTGAAGGGCTTTTTCGATCCCGCGGTGCAGTTCGGCCTGCAATTCGAGCCGGAGGAGCCCGACGAGCGCGGCTCGGGCGTGCCGGTCTTGCCGCTCGATGGAACCTCCGCCAACAACGAGGCCGAAATCCTCGACGCCGGCATCGAACCGGCCGCTGCCGAACCCGGCGGCGACGCGGGCGACGCGACCCACCCCGCCAGCGCGGACGCCGAAGCCGAGACGGAAGAGGCCGAGCCGGGCGCCGACGTGGTCAGTCTCGACTCCTTCCGCAAGAAGACCTGAGCCCTCGACGGAAGGCGCTCCATATGGCCGGCAATGTCGTCAATCTCCGCCAGGCGCGCAAGCGCAAGCGGCGCGCAGACAAGGACGCCAAGGCCGACGAGGCCCGCCGCCTGCACGGCCTGAGCAAAGCCGAAAAGACCGCCTTGCGCTCCGAAAAGGACAAGTCCGTCCGGCATCTCGACGGCCACCGCCTGGGCGGTCCGACCGAAGGGCCGGAGGACGGCACCGCGGCCGAGTGACGGCGATCAGGCTGGAAATTGCTCCGAATGGAAAAACGGTCCTTCAGCCTCTCGGGCCACCGCACGTCCGTCGCGCTCGAACCGGAATTCTGGCTGGCCCTCGAAGAGATCGCCAGCACCCGCGGCCGGACCCTGAGCGGTCTCGTCACCGAGATCGACAGTACCCGCGAGACCGGCAATCTCGCCTCGGCGATCCGCCTGGCGATCCTCGCCCACTACCGCGCGAAATCTTCGGATTCTATCGATCCAGCGTGATCCGGGATTTCGGTCGGCCGACCGGATCGCGGACGACCGGCGCGGTCGTCCGGCTCGGCGTGGTGACGGCGCCACCGCGATTGCCGGAGCCGACCAGATCGAGCGGCGCTCCCTTGCGTCGGCCGCCGGTCCTGGTTTCTCCGGGCTTGCTGTCGCCCGTCTTGCTGTCATCGGTCGACGGCGCCGTGCCGCCGTCGTCCGTCGCTGTCCCGCCAGCGCTTCCGGTTCCTGTCCCGCCATCGCCGGTTTCGCCGGTGTCTGTTCCGCCCGAATCCGTCTCGCCAGCCTTTCCGTCATCCGTGCGGCCGGATTCGAGGCCCGACTTGATTTCCCGGGCCAGCGCCGAACGCCGCTTGCCGGTTTCTCCGTCGCTCGCGCCGGTGGCCCCGGATGCGCTTGAGGTCGTGTCTGATTTCTCGCCGGACGCCGTGCCGGATGACTCGCCAGTAGCAGTGCCGGACGCCGTCTCCGACGTCCCGCCCGACGATGTCCCGCCCGACGATGTCCCGCCCGACGATGTCCCGCCCGACGATGTCCCGGTTGACGATGTTTCAGCCGACGACGGTCCACCCACCCCGGTGCTCGCCGTTCCGGTATCGCCGGACGTCTTCCCTCCGGTCCCGTCCGCGCCCGTGGCCGAGGTCTCGACGCCGCCGTCCGCCGGCGCGGCTTTCGTCGTCTCCGTTCCGGTGCCGCTCTCCGCCTCGCCGATCGCCGTTTTCTTCGTCTCACCTCCGGAGGCCGCGCCCGCGTCCCCGCCGCCCGCCGCGTCGCCGCCAGCCGTATCGCCGCCGCCGGCCTTGCCGTCCGTCGCCGAACCGCCATCGGTCCTGTCGTCGCTCTTGCCGCTCCCCGCATCCTTTTCCGGCGCCGTTCGAACCGGGATTTCGCTACGCCGGCCCGGCCGTGTCGGACGGGTTTCCTCCTCGAGCCGGGAGCGGATCTCGCGCGACTTGGCGATGGCGTCGGCGCCGCGCCGCGCCAGCCGGATATTGCGCACGAAGCGCTCGCGCTCGAGGATGTCGGCCTGCATGATCTCGATCTCGCGGACCTTCAGTTCGAAGGCCCGCAGGGTCAGGTAGGCGGTCAGCGGCGCGATGTCGATGCGTCGGTGCGGATCGCCGATCGGACCCTCGAACACCAGCCCGACCTGCGGTTCCGCGCCGGTCACCCGGTTCTCGCCGGGATCGATCTTCATGGTCCAGTCGCTCTTCAGCCGATTGCGTTCGAGGTCGAACGCCGCCGCGACGAACATCGTGGCGCTGTCGCCCTCGAACGACACGTTGCGGGTTCTCACCGTGCCGCCGGCAAGCGCCAGAACGCCCGATCCCTGGTTGAAATTCATCACGCCGCTGTCGAGATGGCCCTCGAAGGCGGTGCGGATCTTGTCGGGCTTGAGTTCGAGCCCGGCGTCCATCGCCCGGATCACCGAATTGAAGGCCTGCGGATTGACGTAGCGGATCTGGCCGTTGCGGACGTCGAACGCGCCGGACCCGGACAGCCCGCCGACGATCGCCGAGATCGACCGTCCGGTGCCTTCGAAATTGAGCGTCAGGTCGATCGCGCCCGTCGCCACCGGCCGCCCTTCCCGGGTCCAGGCGAGGTCCTCGATCGACGCGCCGACCAGCTTGATGTCGCCATTGGCGACCGCCGAGCCGCCGCTGCGCCTGAGCCGCACATGACCTTCCACCGAGCCGCCGACGGCCTCGGCCTTGAGATTGTCGATGGATAGCTCGTTCGGCCGCAGCCGGAAATCGAAAACCGCACGGCGGACGCCCGCGCCGAGCGGCAGGTTGACCGTATCGGCGGCGATTTTCACATCGGCGGAAATCCCCCCGACCAAGGGCGGTCCGAAGCTGGCGGTCGGCCACATGCCCCCGGTTCCCGAGGCGCCTTCGGACCAGGCGCCGGAACCGAGAATGAGTTCGCTGAGCAGGCCGATGTCGATCGTCTTCGTCGTCAGTTCGCCCGCGACGTTCGGCACGTCGCGATCGAGGTCCAGCGTCAGGTCGCCGACGACGTCCTCGCCGACCAGTTTTCCGGTAATGGTCGTGAAGTCGAAGCGCTTGCCCTCGGCCGAGACCTTCGAGGTGAATTTTACCGGCACCTTGCCTGTCAGGATCGGAAGCACCTCGCCGGCCAGGAGCGCCACACGGGAGACGTCATCCGTTTCGAGATCCACCCGGCCGTCGAACCGCGCCGGCCGGGTGACCGGCAGCGAGACGTCGCCCGCGGCCTTGACGACCAGGCCCTCGATATCGGCGCTCGCGGTCACCTTGAGGACATCGGCGACCCGGCCGTCGAAGGCGAGCGCGACCGAGCCGGCGCGCGCATCCCCGAGCGGCACCGCCGGAATCCCCAATTGCCGGATCAGCGTGACGCCGTTGGCGTTGTCGAGCCGGGTGCGGAAGGCGAGCGAGCCCTCCCGCCAGGTCTCGGGCGATCCGCCGAAGGCCGCGGCGAGGTCGATCGCGGTTCCGCCGGCGTCGCCCTTGACCCGGAAGCCCGCATCGGTCTCGCCGTCGAGCCCGCGCGCCTCGAACGTCGCCGTCAGCCTGACCGGGCCCAGCGAGGCCTCGGCCCTGGCGAAACGGGCGATGATGGGGGAGTTGGGCCAGACGGCGGACAACAGCCGGATCAGTTCGTCCGGATCGTCCGCCTCGAGCGAACCGGTGAGCTTGCCGTCCGGCGCCTCGAGCACGTTGCTGACCTTGCCGCTGGCCGCGATTCTGACGCCGGCCAGCCGGGAGACGTTGAGCTTTCCGATAGTGAGATTGCCATCCCGGTAGACCGTCTCCACGTCCACCTGGCTGGCCGAGAGCCCCTTGTAGCGGACCGCGTCGGCCTTCAGCGTCACGCCGATCACCGGCGGCCCGCGCCCGATATGGGTCTCGTCGACGACCTCGCGCCCGGCGATCATTTCCTCGGTGCCCATGATCCAGGCCATGGCGAGCATCTGGTCGAGATCCAGCGTGTCGGCCCTCAGCGCGGCGGTGAAGCGGGTACTCTCGCGTCCCGTGGGCGGTCGCCAGTCGACCTCGCCGGCGATCCGCGCGCCGGCGCTGTCGATAGTGGTCTCGGTGAGCTTGAAGCCGCTGCGGTCGGCGACGAGGTTGGTGTCGACCTTGAATGGATTGACCCGGAGCGGCGGCAGGTCGTCGCCCCTCCGCCACCAGCCGGCGAAATCGGCCGGCAGGCGCGAATCGAGCACCACGTGCCCGTCGAAGCGTAAATCCTCGCCGGCGGTGAAGGTTCCGCTCGCCGACAGCCGCGTGTCGCCCGGCAGCAGGGCATCGAGCGAGCGCAACTCCCAGGCTCCCTTTTCGGGATAGGCCGAGAGCTTCATGTCGCGGATCAGCCCGTCGCCGACCAGGATGACGGGAAAGTCGAGCTCGACGTTGCCGCGGATCGCCGGCACCGGAACGATGGTCAGCCAGTCGACCATCTCGAGGAAGGCGCGGCGGATATCGGCCGGGTTCTCCGGTCCCTTGCCGATGATCCGGTCGAGATTGATCTGCTTGGTTCTGAACAATGCCTCGAACCGCGGATCGTCGCCGAACCACAGCGTCGCATAGCCGGAAAAGCTGTAGGGCTTGTCTTCCGGTCCGTGGGTGATGTTGAGACCGCTCAGCTTGAGTCCGTCAGCGGTGGCGTTGAAGTCGCCCTCCGCCTTCCATGGCAGGTTGCCCTCTTCCTCGGGCAGTTCCGTGTCGGACGGAAGCTCTTCGCCGAACAGCCGCGTCAGCGAGAACTTGCCGGAATAGTCCGGCACTCCGTTCTTGTTGGCCATGTGGCCGTCGAAGGCGATCGCGACCGGGAAGTTCGCCGGCAGCACCTGCGCCTTGATCCGCAACGTGTTGTTCGCCAGCCATCGTCCGGTGGCTAGCTTTACGCTGTAGGGCGAGCCTTCGACGAGCATCCCGCCTTCGAGCTTGAACGGCCCGAGCAGCGAGCTGGCGTCGACCAGCAGGTTGACCGACTTGCCCACATAGGAGCGGCCGGTGCGGCCGTCGGCGATGGTGACCGTGCCATCGGTGATCTCTACGTCGTTGAGCTCGATGGCATCCGGCTTGACCGCCAGCGCCGCCGGCGACGGTCCGGTGCCCTGCATCCAGTCGAGCTTGCCCGCGTTGTCGAGCGACAGCCGCACATTCGGCTTCTCCAGCTTCATGTCGATGACCTGGATCTCGCCCTTGAGCAGCGGCGTCAATTCGATATGGACGGAGAATTTCTCCACCGTCATCAGCGGATTGTCTTCGGGGCCGACGCGCACGTCGGTGAAGGTCAGCATCGGCGTGGGCAGGATGCTGGCGTCCGCTTTGCCCAGCACCCTCACCTTGTGGCCGAGCATCCGCTCCGCATATTGCTCGAAATTCGCCCGATACGCCGTCCAGTCGATCAGGTACGGGCCGACAAGCGCGGCCACCAGGGCCACGATGATCGCCCCCCCGATCGTGATGTAGAGCGCATTCAGGTTCATTCTTCGCACCCGATTCCGGACTGTCGTCCGGTATTAAGGAGTCATGATGGCAGGAAGATCTTGCCCGGATTCATGATGTTGTCGGGATCGATCGCCCGCTTGATCGCCTGCATGACGGCGATGCCCGGGCCGTGTTCCTGGTTCATATACATCATCTTGCCCTGGCCGACGCCGTGCTCGCCGGTGCAGGTTCCCTCCATGTCGATGGCCCGCCGGTTCAGCCGCTCCATGAACACCTCGATCCGCTGTAATTCCTCCGCGTCGTCCATGTCGGCCATGATCGAGACGTGGAAATTGCCGTCGCCCACATGGCCGACGATAGGCGCGACGAGGCGGAATTCCTCGATGTCCTTCTTGGTTTCGAGCACGCATTCGGCGAGCCGCGAGATCGGCACGCAGACATCGGTCGCCACCCCGCGCGCACCGGGCCTCAGCCCCATCACCGCGAAATAGGCGTCGTGCCGCGCCTGCCACAGCTTCGTCCGGGCCTCCGGCTTGGTCTCCCAGCGGAAGGTGCCGGAATTGTTGTTCGAGGCGATCTCGGCGAACAGTTCCGACTGCTCCTTGACGCCGGCTTCCGAGCCGTGGAACTCGAGGAACAGGTTCGGCATCTCCTCGAGGCCGAGATCCGAATAATCGTTGCAGGCCTTGACCTGCAATTCGTCGAGCAACTCGATCCGTGCCACCGGAATGCCGCACTGGATGGTCTCGATCACCGCATTGCAGGCGTCGGCGAGCGTCGGGAACGGGCAGACGCCGCCGGCGATCGCCTCGGGAATGCCCTGCAGTCTGAGCGTGATCTCGGCGATCACCCCGAGCGTGCCCTCCGAGCCGACCATCAGCCGGGTGAGATCGTAGCCGGCGCTCGACTTCTTCGCCCTTGACGCGGTGCGGACCACGTCGCCGTTCGGCATCACCACCGTCAGCGACAGGACGTTGTCCTTCATTGTGCCGTAGCGCACCGCGTTGGTGCCCGAGGCCCTTGTCGCGGCCATGCCGCCGATCGAGGCGTCGGCGCCCGGATCGATGGGGAAGAACAGGCCGGTGTCGCGCAGATATTCGTTGAGCGCCTTGCGGGTGACGCCGGGCTGCACCACGCAGTCGAGGTCCTCGGCATGCACGGCCAGCACCTGGTTCATCTGGCTGACGTCGATGGAGACGCCGCCCACCGGCGCGTTGAGATGGCCTTCCAGCGAGGTGCCGGTGCCGAACGGGATGATCGGCACCTTGTGCTCGGAGCAGATCTTGACGATCTCCACCACCTCGTCGGTCGATTGCGCGAACACCACCGCGTCGGGCGGCTGGTTGGGCAGCCAGGTGGTGGTGTGGCCGTGCTGCTCCCTGACCGCCTGCGAGCGCACCAGCCGCTCGCCGAACCGCTGGTGCAGGATGTCGACCGCGGTGGCGATGCCCGCCTCGTTGTGCTCGAGGTTCAGGACGGGAATCTTCAGGCCCATGGAAAGTCTCCGGTTTCGGCGCGAGGTGGCCGCTTGTCTTGGGGAAAAATTGCAATGTCATTCAAAAGGTATCAAAACTGTCTTCAAACGCCAAAGCATTCCGGTCCGAATCCCCGGGAGACCCTTATGAACCGCCCTGAGGCCCCCGAGACTGCGCTGCTCAGATCGCGCGAACTGAGGGTTCTGCCCGAATGGATCGATTATAACGGCCATCTCAACATGGCCTTCTACAACGTCCTGTTCGACCGCGGCGTCGACGACGCCTTCGTCCATTTCGGGCTCGGCCCGAACTATCTTCAAGCCAACCAGGCCTCGTTCTTCACCGCCGAAGTGCATGTCTGCTACCTGCGCGAACTGGCCGAGGGCGACGCGGTCTTCTCCACCTTCCACCTGCTCGATTTCGACGACAAGCGGGCGCATTTCTTCCAGAGCCTCTACCACGCCGGCGAAGGCTGGCTCTCCGCCACCTCCGAGCAGATGTCGCTGCATGTGGACATGGCGGCCAAGAAGGTGGCGCCATGGCACCCGGACGTGCGCGAGAAGCTCGCCGCCGTCCACGCCGCCCAATCCTCCCTCCCCTGGCCCGAACGCGCCGGTCGTTCCATCGGCATCCGGCGGAAATAGAGGGCGGAGCGGTCGCGGCCGATGCTGGATTTCGCCAGAAACCTGCCCGCCGCGTTTCGAAGCTGGGTCGCGCCCAATCTGAGCTGGTTCCGGGCGAACCGGCAGCCGACCCTGTGGCTGCTCGCGATCGCGATCGGCGTCGGCGTCTCCGCCGCCGCGATCCTGTTCCGCCTCGGCATCGGCCTGGTCCAGCTTCCCTGGCTCCACACCATGTCCGAGCGGGTCGCCTCCGCCGCCGCCGCCCAGCCCTGGTGGGTGATCCTGCTGGCGCCGGCCGCCGGCGGCCTTCTGGTCGGCTGGTTCCTGCATAGGGTCCAGCCCGGCCGTCGCACCCAGGCGGTCGCCGATGTGATCGAGGCTCGCGCAATGGCCGGCCGCGGCCTCGATTTCTGGCCCGGCATCGGCAGCGCGTTCGCCACCGCCGTGTCGCTGGGGTCCGGCGCCAGCGCCGGCCGCGAGGGGCCGGTGGTGCATCTGGGCGCCACCATCGCCACCTCGCTCTGCCGCCTGTTCCGCCTGCCCGTCGCCGCCCGCAAGGTGATGCTCGCCTGCGTCGTCGCCGCCGCCGTTTCCGCCTCGTTCAACGCCCCCATCGCCGGCGTGCTGTTCGCCCACGAGGTGATCCTCGGCCACTATGCGATGTCGGCCTTCGTGCCGATCGTCATCTCATCGGCCGTCGGCACGGCGCTGTTCCGCCAGGTGATCGGCGACGTCGCCGCCTTCACCGTGCCCCTCTACCAGATGACCTCCTATTGGGAGATCCCCGCCTTCGCCTTGCTCGGCCTCGCCTGTGCCGCGGTGGCGATCCTGTTCCAGTTCGCCCTGATCGGCACCGACTACGTCGCCCGCGGCATCCGCATGCCGCTATGGCTGCGGCCGGTCGTCGGCGGCCTGATGGTCGGCGGCATCGGCATCGCCTTCCCCGAGGTGCTCGGCGTCGGCTATGAGGCCACCGACCGGGCGCTGAAGCACGATCTCGCCCTGTGGCTGATGTTCGCGCTGCTGTTCGCCAAGACCGCCGCGACGGCGATCACGCTCGCCTCCCGCTTCGGCGGCGGCATCTTCTCGCCATCGCTCTATCTCGGCGCCATGGCCGGCGGCGCCTACGGCATTATCGCCGCCTCGGTGTTCCCCGAGCTCGCCTCCTCGAACGGCCTCTACGCCATCCTCGGCATGGGCGCGGTCGCCGCCGCCGTGCTCGGCGCGCCGATCTCCACCACCATGATCGTGTTCGAGCTGACCGGCGGCTACGCGCTGTCGATCGCGCTGCTGCTCGCCGTCTCCATCGCCACCGGCCTGACCCAGGCGGTGCACGGCCGCTCCTTCTTCCAGTGGCAGCTCGAGATGCGCGGCACCTTCCTGCACGAGGGCCCGCACAATTACCTGGTCAAGAGCGTACTGGTCGAAAAATTCATGACGCTCTTGTCCGAGGACGAGGAGGTCGCGCCGCTCGATGCGGAAACCGACACGGTTCTGCGTCCCGGCCAGACGCTGGAACAGGCGCTCAAGGCGTTCGACGACACCGGCCGTTCGCGCCTGCCGGTGGTCGAGGGCGAGACCGAGCTGATCCAGATCGGCTGGGCCGACCACGTCCGCGCGCTGCGCTACTTCAATTCGGCGCTGATCGACGCCAGCGTCGAGGAGCACAAGTAGGGCCGAAACCGGGCGAATTCCCCACGAGCAATCCGCGGATTTGTTGCTATATTGTTCTTCAGACGCGCGAATCAGTAAGGAACACGAGTTGATGGCGGATCCCGCACCCAAGCAGGTACCGCCCGGTCCGGATGTCCGGTCGGGAGGCATCGCCGCGCGGGCCATGGCGGCGCGCGCCAATGCGGGATATCTCGAAGGGCTCAACCCGGAACAGCGGCAGGCGGTCGAGGCGCTCGACGGGCCGGTGCTGGTGCTGGCGGGCGCGGGAACCGGCAAGACAAGGGTGCTGACCACGCGCATCGCCCATATCCTCGCCTCCGGCCGGGCGCGGCCGGGGCAGATCCTCGCCGTCACCTTCACCAACAAGGCCGCCCGCGAGATGAAGGAGCGGATCGGCACCCTGATCGGCGGCACCGTCGAGGGCATGGCCTGGCTCGGCACCTTCCATTCCATCGGCGTCAGGATCCTGCGCCGCCACGCCGAACTGGTCGGGCTGAAGAGCAATTTCACCATTCTCGACACCGACGACCAGATCCGCCTGATCAAGCAGATCATCCAGGCCGAGAATATCGACGAGAAGCGCTGGCCGGCCCGTCAGTTCGCCGGCGCCATCGATGGCTGGAAGAATCGCGGCCTGACACCGGGCGACGTCCCCGAGGGGGAGGGCCGCGCCTTTGCCAACGGCAAGGGAAAAGAACTCTACAAGACCTATCAGGCGCGTCTAAAGACCCTGAACGCGGTCGATTTCGGCGACCTTCTGATCGAATGCATCCGCCTGTTCCGCGAGAACCACGACGTGCTCGCCGATTTCCAGTCGCGCTTCCGCTACATGCTGGTCGACGAGTATCAGGACACCAACGTCGCGCAGTATCTGTGGCTCCGGCTTCTGGCCCAGGGCAACGCCAATGTCTGCTGCGTCGGCGACGACGACCAGTCGATCTACGGCTGGCGCGGCGCCGATGTCGACAACATCCTGCGCTTCGAGCACGACTTTCCCGGCGCCACCGTCATCCGGCTGGAACGCAACTACCGCTCGACCGAGCACATTCTCGGCGCCGCCTCCAACCTGATCGCCTTCAAC
>Ga0070728_10004610_pt1 | contig 14169 bp, 13 predicted proteins | sample tdDd471_FD_66723 | JGI IMG/M metagenome (GOLD analysis project Ga0070728, IMG submission 66723) | Marine sediment microbial communities from the Atlantic coast under amendment with organic carbon and nitrate - tdDd47.1 | ecosystem: Environmental > Aquatic > Marine > Coastal > Sediment | place...
CGGGTTCGTCACCACCCAGCCGCCGTCCCGCACGGGGCGGGACGAGCCGCCGCGCCCGCCGCGTGGACCGGCCGCGCCGCCGCCGCCGGTCGCGTCGCGCTCGCCCCTGCACGCCGCGCCGACCCCGACGCACGACGCGGCAGACGACCCCACGGTCCAGCTCGACGAGCGCCACGCGCACCGGCTCGTCGGCGAGTCGAGGCAGTCGAGCTTCGAACGCGCCCTGCAGCGACGGCTCGGGGACCAGCCGGACCTGAACGCGCGACGCGAGCCATCGGGCCCCCGCGCGATCGTGTCCACGCCGCCGCCGTCGAAACTGCCCCCGCCGGTGGTCGCCGAGCGGCTGCCCATTCAGGAGGCTCCAACGCCCGAAGCCGACGCCCGCACGCCCATCCCGATGGGCGGTCCCGGGGGCGTCGAAGGCTTCGTCGCGCGGCGCCGCGAAGAACAGCTGTCCGGCTCGCGCGACGCGGTCCGCTCGATCCCCGAGGCCCCGACGCCCGCCCACCCGGTGGCGTCAGAGTTCGACGACAGCCCCCCGAGCCGCGAAGAGATCTCGACCGAGTCGGACCCGACGAGCGCGCCCGGTGGCTGGGTCCGACGCACCCGTCGCAAGCGGTCCCGCGCCACGACCGGCGACGCGCCGGCGACCCCGTCCGCGCCGTCGTCGCGCGAACCGTCGAAGGGCGGCGATCCGATGGACGCCCTGCTGCGGGCGTACCTCACCGACGGCGACGACTGACCCGAATCAGCCGCGCGCGGCCAGCCCCTGCTCGGACAGCGCGCGCACCGTCGGGACGTCGAGGCCGTGCGCATCCGCACGCGCGACCGCTCGTTCGACCCGCGCCGGCGCCGAGCGCCCTGCCGCCTGCATCGCCGCGAAGCCGCGCAGTCCGGCGCGCGCGACCTCGACCGCGTCCGCCGGGTCCACGCCATCGGCGTACGTCGCGGCGATGGCGAGTCCATCGTCCAGCGCGCGCCACGTGACGTCGGGATCGGCCTCGAGCCACGCGCCGACCGTCCGGTTCTGCGCGAACCCGAGGGCGTTCACCGCCAGGATGAACCCGTACTTCGCGACGAGCTCGCGGTCGCGCTCCGCCTTCGAGGCGAGCACGGCGACGTCCACGTCGTGGGCGCCGAGGATCTCGGCGATCGCCGCGGCATGCGGGCCATACGCCCCCGTCCGCTGGGCGACGATGTACGGCTGCCCCGCCTTGCGCAGGGTCCACACCGCGAGCACCGTCGCGTCGTCGAGGCCGAGCTCGGCGAGGTCCGAGGCGAACATGCCGTTCTGCACGAGCACCGCGTCGGCGACGCGAGCCACGGGGATGCGCGCGACCGTGTCCGCGAGGGCGCCCTCGGGCACGCTCACTACGATCGGGGTGCCCGGCCCGGTGCGCTCGATCCGATCCCGTGCGACGTCGCCCCGCCGCACCGGCACGATCCGCCGGCCCGCACGCAGGGCGGCTTCGCCGAACCACCGACCCATCTGGCCCGTCCCCATCACCACGAGATCCTGCATCGTTGCTCCGCTGGTCCGCTGGTCCGCGTTCGATGGCCGTGCTAGCACCGCCAGACGCACACCGTCGAGGCCTCATGACCATCGCCATCGTCATCACGCTCGTCTGTCTGGCCGGGCTTCTCGTCGCGGAGTCCCGTGACAGCACGACCGGGCGCATCGCGACGAAGCCGGCCGCGTCGACCGGCTTCATCGCCGTCGCCATCACCGCCGGCGCCCTCGACCACCCGGTGGGCATGGCGGTCGTCGCGGGCCTCGTCCTGTCGTGGTTCGGCGACGTCTTTCTCATCTCGAAGCGCGAGCCGGTCTTTCTCGCCGGGCTCGTGTCGTTCCTGCTCGGGCACGTCGCGTACATCGTGGCGTTCGCGATGCGCGGCACGTCGGGCCTCGGGCTCGCTGTGGGCGCCGCCGTGACGATCGCCCTCGCCATCCCCATCGGGCGGTGGCTGCTCGGTCACGTGAAGGGGCCGATGCGCAACGCGGTGCTCGCCTACATCGTCGTGATCTGCGTGATGGTGACCGTTGCGTTCGGCGCGACCTTCGCCGGCGCCCCCGCCCTGCTGCTCACCGGCGCGATCCTCTTCTTCGTGTCGGACATCACCGTGGCCCGCGAGCGCTTCGTGCAGGAGGGCTTCGTGAACCGCCTCGTCGGCCTGCCCCTGTACTACGTGGGCCAGATCCTCATCGCCGCGACCGCCGTGGCCGGAGTCTCGTGATGCCTCTCGACGTCGACTTTCGCAGCGACACGGTCACCCGCCCCACCCCGGCCATGCGCGACGCGATGGCCCACGCCGAGGTCGGCGACGACGTGTTCGGTGACGACCCGAACATCCTCGCGCTGCAGAGCGAGGTCGCCGCGCTCTTCGAGCGTGAGGCGGCCCTCTTCGTGCCAAGCGGGACGATGGCGAACCAGCTCGCCGTGCGCGCCTGGTGCCAGCCCGGCGACGAGATCGTGCTGCACGCGAAGAGCCACATCTACAACTACGAGTCCGGGGCCGCGGCGGCGCTGTCCGGCGTGACGGCGCGCACGGTCCACAGCGACGACGGCACGATGCCGGTGGCGCAGGTCCGCGCCGCGCTGCACACGACGACCGACCCGCATTTCGCGCCGACCGGTCTCGTCGCGATGGAGAACACCCACAACGCGTGCGGCGGACGCGTGGTCTCGCTCGAGCACATGGCCGAGGTGCGCGCCGTGGCCGCCGAAGCCGGGCTGCCGACGCACCTCGACGGCGCGCGCCTGTGGAACGCCGCCGTCGCCCTCGGGGTGTCGCCGGCCCGGGTCGCCGAGGGGTTCGGCACCGTGTCCGTCTGCTTCTCGAAGGGCCTCGGCGCGCCGGTCGGCAGCTGCCTCGTCGGCGACCGGGACCGCATCGCGCGCGCCTGGCGGTTTCGAAAGATGTTCGGGGGCGGCATGCGCCAGGCCGGCATCCTCGCCGCGGCGGCCCGACACGCGCTCACCCATCACCTCGCGCGGCTGGCGGACGACCACCGCCGCGCCCGCCGGGTCGCCGAGACGCTCGCCGCCGTACCCGGCGTGCACGTCGACGTCGCCGCGATCGACACGAACCTCGTGTACTTCGACCTCGCCGAGGGCCACCCGCTGTCGGGACCGACCGGCGACGCCCGCGAGGCGCTCGAAGCCGCTGGCATCGGCATCACCGGCGCCGGGCGACGGTACCGGGCGGCCCTGCACCTCGACGTCGACGACGCCGCGGTGGACCGCGCCCTGGCGACGATGGCCGAGGTGCTCGCGCACGCCGGCTGACCCCGCCGTCAGAGCGCGAGGAAGATCTCGATCGGCCGCCACACGCGAGCCGCCCACGCGGCCTCGTTGTGCGGCGCGCCCGCCTCGTGCCAGTGCCACAGCGTCTCGTCGAACGTGTACCCGAGGCCGTCGAGCAGGTCGCGCAGCTGCAGGTTCTCGCAGTAGTTGTCCGAGCTCTCGCCGTCGTCGTTCACCCCGTCCCCGTCGGCGTCCACGCACGTGCCAGCGCCACCGGAGTCGAGGTACACGGCCACGTCGACCCGCCCCTCGGACGCCCACCGGTCGAGGATCGTGTCGCCGTCGGCGCCGATGCTGCCCCAGCCGATCGTCCCGCTGAGGCTCGCCGCGAAGTCCCACGCCCCGGGGTCGTCGAGGGCGAGGTTCAGGCTCACGAGCCCGCCCAGCGACGAGCCGAGAGTGCCGACCGGACCGACCTCGCCGTACTCGGCGTCGATAAGAGGCCGCACCACGTCGACCACGTAGGCGCCGTACTCGGCCCCGAGCCCGCCGGTCGTCGTGCCGCCGATCGTGTCGGTCCCGTGCGTGTATTCGAGCATGCGGTCCACGCCGATGTTGTCGATCGCCACGACGAGCAGCGGCGCGTCGTCAACGGCGTCGAGCAGGCGCCAGCCGCCGAAGATCGCCGTCGGGTCGAAGACGTTCTGGCCGTCGTGCACGTAGAGCGTGTGCGTCCAGTCGACCCCCGGATGCCAGACCCGCACCGTGCGCCCCGGGCGACCCGCGCCGTCGACGTCGAACCAGCGCTCGAGGCGCGGCCCGGTCCAGCCCGCCAGCGAGAGCCGACCGAACGCGTCATCGACGTACTGCCGCGACCAGACGTCCTGCACCGGATCCCCGTCGCCGCGGAACTTGTACCCGGTGGGCTCGAGCGTCGCGGCGTGCGCCCAGCGGAACCCGTCGTCGACCGTGAGCGCGAGGCCCGTCCACCCCTCGAAGTCGCCGACGACGTGGGTGAAGCCCGGGTCCGTGGTCACGAAGAGCCAGCCCCCTTCGATCGGGGCCGGCCATCCGCCGTCGTCGGACATCGCCAGCATCGTGCCCTCGGTGTCCTCGCGCAGCGCGGCGAGCACGGCGTCGAGCGTGGCGCCACCACCGGCGTCGGCGCCGGTGTCGGTGGCCACGTCCGGATCGGCGTCGGTCGCGTCAGACACAGCGTCCGCCGCTGCGTCCGTCGCTGCGTCGGTCGCCGTGTCGTCGGTGGCGTCCGCCGCGACATCGCCGGTGGCGTCGACCGCGACGTCGGCGGCGGCATCCGCGGACGCATCGTCGGCGCCGACGTCCTCGCCGGAGTCGGCCTCCACGTCCGCCGCATCTGCGTCCGCCTGTGCCGCGTCGGCGTCGACGGTGGCGTCCCCGCCTGCGCCGTCTGCATCCGCCGCCGTCGCGTCCGCGTCGGGCCTCGAGCCGTCATCACTCGCGCCCGCGCAGCCCGCAGCGCCGCCGACCAGAAGGCCGATCGCGACGAGCCACGTGGGCATCCACGACGTGCGCCACCGGTGCTGCGCCCCCATCAGAACGACGAGCCGGGCGTCTCGAGAAACGCGAGCTCCTCGTCGGTCGACGCGCGCCCGAGCCGCTCGTTGCGGTGCGGGAACCGGCCGAACCGTTCGACGATCACCGCGTGCTTCTCGGCGTAGTCGAGCAGGTTCTCGGCGGTCTTCTTCAGCTCGTCCGGGGCCTCGTCACGCAGGCGCTCGAAGAGCCGCACCGACTTGCGCTGCAGCGCCCGGTTCTCGGCGTGCTCCAGCGGCAGGTACATGAAGAGCCGCTCGTACAGGTGCAGGCCCTCGTCGAACCCACGCTCCAGCGCCATCAGGCACCGGTCGAGCGCCTCGTCGTCGAGCGCCCACGCCTCGCCACCGGTGCGGTGGATGTTTCGCGTGAACTGGTCCAGCAGGATGATCTCGGCGAGGGCGCCGCGCGGGGTCTCGCGCCACGCCGCGAGCTCGCCCCGCCCGGCCGCCTCGACCGCGTCGCCGAAGCGCTCGCGGATCTCGGCGTCCGTCGCCTCGCTCTTCTGAAACCACAGCGCCATGTTGGCGCGCGGGTAGTCGTCGTCGAGGGGACCGAGCCAGTACGTGAGGACGTCTTCGGGGGTCATGCGGGCTCCTTGTCGCATTCGGGAGCGACCACTATGGGCTCGGCGTCCGCCGCACACCACCCCCCGGAGTACGATGTCGTTGGGCCTGCGCTACATGGTGGTGGCTGCGTTCTTCTTCAGCCTCATGAGCGTCTTCGTGAAGTGGGCGGGCTCGACCCTGCCCAGTCAGGAGATCGTCCTCGCCCGCGCCATCGTGACCCTCGTCATCACCGGCGTCATGCTGCGCCAGCGTGGGATCTCGCCCCTGGGCAACGCCCGCGGGCTGCTCGCGCTGCGTGGGCTGCTCGGCTTCATCGCCCTCAGCGGGTTCTACTGGTCGGTGACCCACCTGCCGCTCGCGGACGCGACGGTCATCCAGTACTCGAACCCCGTGTTCACCGCGCTGCTCGCCGCGGCCCTGCTCGGCGAGCGCCTGCGACGGATCGAGGCGGTGGCGCTGCTCGTCAGCCTCAGCGGCGTCGTCCTGCTCGCCCAGCCGAGCTTTCTCTTCGGTGGCGACGCCCGCCTGCCCGCGCTCGGCGTGGCGGTCGCCGTCGCGACGGCCATCCTCAGCGCCGGCGCGTACGTGACCGTTCGGCGTCTGAAGGACTCGGACGACCCGCTCGTCGTGGTGTTCTGGTTCCCCCTGATCGCCGTGCCCGGCACGCTGCTCACGATGTTCGGGCCGATGGCGGCCGGCCTGCCGAACCCCGGATACCGCTGGCCCGTGGGGACCGAGTGGCTGCTGCTGCTCGCCGTCGGCGTCACCACGCAGATCGCTCAGGTCGCGATGACCCGCGGCCTGCACCTCGAGCGCGCCGGTCGCGCGACGATGGTGAGCTACCTGCAGATCGTGTTCGCCTTCGTCTGGGGCGCGCTCTTCTTCGGCGAGTCCGTGTCCCTCACGGCCTTCGCCGGTGCAGCGCTGGTCGTCAGCGGCACGATCGCCGTCGCCCGCCGCCGTCAGGCGCCGCAGGGGTCGAACGCGTCAGGCAGCGGCAGCGACACCGACGCGTAGAGCGCCTCCCGCTCGGCCGGCGTCAGCGCCCGGACGACCCGCGCGTTGAGGTCGCCGAGCTCGATGGGGCCGATCTTCTCGCGCCGCAGCTTCACGATCTGCCAGCCGTTGGCGTGGCACATGCGCCGCACCTCGTGAAACTGCCCCTCGGTGAGGATGATCTCGACCCACGTGGCCCGCGATCGATAGATGTCGATGCGTGCCGCCGCCGGGCGGTACGTCACGTTGCGCCACGTGAGCCCGGACCGGATGCGGTCGAGCCCCGGGTCGTCGGGCTCGAGGTGGCCCCGCACCTTGACCCGGTACACCTTCGGCAGCCCGACCGCCGGGTCCAGCACCCGCCGCGCGAGGGCGCCGTCGTTCGTCCACAGCAGCGCGCCCTCGGTGTTGAAGTCGAGGCGGCCGACAGCGAACACCCGCGGCGCGTCGGCCGGCAGGTACCCGCCCAGCGTCGGCCGACCCTCGGGGTCGACGAGGCCGGTGATGTGCTTCTTCGGCTTGTGCATCAGCAGAACACAGGGCAGCGCCCGGTCGGCGACGACGTCCCCGGCGACCTCGATCCGCTCGCGCCCGGTCACCGGCTCGGCGAAGCGCGTGACCACGACCCCGTCGACGCGGACCTGCCCTTCGGCGATGTGTTGGCGCACGGCGTGCTTCGCCCCGACGCCGGCCGCCTGGAGCCACTTCTGCAGGGGCATCGTCCCCTCGCCCGTCCACTGTACGTCGGACACGTCGGCCTCCCGCGGGAGCACGTCGAGCGAAAAACCCACGCGGAATCGCTCGACAGGCGGCATCTGCGCGACCAGGGTGCGCGGCACCGCGCTGGTGCGGAGACCCCGGATATACACACATGCAGATCGCAAAGGACGTTGTCGTCAAGCTCGCCTACACCCTTCACGACGAAGGGGGAGAACTCATCGACGAGGGCACGGCGGAAGAGCCGCTCTGGTACCTCCACGGTCACGGCAACCTGCTGCCGTCCGTCGAGAAGGAGCTCCTTGGCCTCGAGCCCGGCGCGAAGACCTCGTTCGTGGTCTCGGCCGAAGACGGCTACGGCGTGCGTGACGACGAGGCCGTGCAGGTCGTCGAGAAGTCGCAGCTGCCCCCCGGCATGGAAGTCGAGGAAGGCATGGAGCTCGTCGCCGACATGGGCGCCGGCCCGGCCGTCGTGCGCGTCGTCGCCGTGGCGAAGGACACCTTCACCCTCGACCTGAACCACCCCCTCGCCGACGTCGAGCTGCACTTCGCGTTCGAGGTCCTCGAGACCCGCGCCGCCGAAGCCGAAGAGCTTGCGCACGGGCACGTGCACTCGCCCGGTCACCACCACCACTGACCGCGCGCCCGGGGGGACGCCAAAACTGCGCAGATCCCCTGACGTGACGCCGCGATGTGGCTATGCTCGGGGGCAGACCACGCCTCCGAGCCGACATGTCGAACCTCACTCGCGCTGTTTTCACGCTGGCCGCGCTTCTCGCGCTGCCGTCCGCGACCGCTTCTGCAGCCTCCCTCGCCGGTACGATCCGGGACGAGGGCGGCGCGGGGCTGGCGGGGATGGAGGTCCGCGTCTGGGCCAACGCCGACGGCAAGGGGTGGACGATCCTGTCCACCGTCGCCACCGGCGGCGACGGCACGTGGGGGGTCGACCCCCTGGTTGCCGGCGAGTACCTCGTCGACGTGCGCATGCCGAACGGCATGACCGGCAACTACGCCGACCGCTGGTACGACGTGGCCGAGCCCCTCGGTGACGGCTGGGTGCAGTCGGACGCCGACGTGATCACGCTCGAGGGCGACACCGCCCGCGCTGGCGTGGACATCGTCATGCCGATCGCCGGTGGGCTCGACGGCCGCATCGTCGGTGGCGGCGCACCGGCTGCGGGCATCGTCGTCCGCGCCGAGCGCGCGTCGCTGCCCGCTGTCCACCACACCGACCGGTCGGACACCGCGGACTTCGGCGAGGGCGCCCACCACGGCAACGTGTACTTCCGTGGGCTGCCGCCGGCCGACGACTACCGCTTTCTCGTCTACGACCTCGGCGCGCGCTGGGCGACGGCCGAGATCCCCGGGCCGTTCACCGTCACCGCCGACGCAAACGCGGCCGTCGGTGACGTGACGCTCACCCCCGTGCCCGACGACCCGCAGGAGCCGAACAACGGCCCGACGGACGGCGCCAGCTTCATGGGGCCGCTCGACGAGCTCCGCGCCGAAGAGCCGGTGCCCTTCGTGACGTCCGGTGCGCGCATCGCGCCCCGCGGCGACGTCGACTGGTACTGCTTCGACGCCGAAGAGGGCGAGCGGTTCCGCGCACGGACGACGAGCCGCCTGCCCTTCGACGCCGAGCGCGACGACCCGTGGCTCGACCCGACGATCGCGCTGTGGACGGGCGACGGCACCGGCCGCATCGGCGAGAACGACGACGGCGGCGACGGGCGCAACGCCCTGCTCGAGACCGACGAACTCGAGGCGGGTCGGTACTGCTTCGTCGTCTCGACCTTTGGCGACACGACGTACGACGGCACGAACCAGCAGTCGACCGGCGCCTACGAGTTCTCGGTCGAGCTCGCCAACCGGCGCCCGCGCATCCAGATCTTCCGCGATGGCGTGGCGCCGCCGCCGCCGCCGGGGGCGATGATCGTCGACGAAGGCCTCGAGCTCACCCTCGAGGCGGTGTTCTCGGACCCGGACGACGACGAGCTCACGCTCACCGTGACGAACACCGGCGCGGACGGCGAAGAGGTCACCGAAGGCGAGCTCGTCACCGCCGCCGACGCTGCGATCTACATGTGGACAATCGGCGAGCGCGCGGCGGAGCAGTCCCCGTACACCGTCCGTTTCGTCGTCAGCGACGGATCCGCCGAAGCCGAGGCCTCGGTCAACCTCACCGTCCGCGCGGTGAACCAGCCGCCGCCGACGCCGACCCTGCTCAGCCCGATGGACGGCGAGAGCATCGCCATCAACCCGACGCAGCTCATCGTGCAGAACGTCGAGGACGTCGACGGCGACGCCCTGCAGTACGAGTTCGAGCTCTACCGCGGCGACATCGACGAGGACCCGGACGAGCAGGGGCTCATCGGCGAAGGCCCGGCGGACACGACCGCGTGGCTCACCGGCCCCCTCACCGAGAACCAGCGCGTCACGTGGCGTGCCCGCGCCTACGACGGCGCGTCCGCCGCGGCGTTCAGCCCGTGGACCGAGCCGTTCACGTTCGTCGTCAACGAGTTCAACGAGGCGCCGCAGGCCCCCCGCATCGTCAAGCCGGCCCAGAACGAGTCCGTGTTCGTCGTCACCCCGGCGATCGCCGTGACCGGCGGTTTCGACCCCGACCGCGAACCGGTGACGTATCGCTTCGAGGTCGCCACGGACGCCGCGTTCGCCGACGTGGTCGCCACCGCCGAGGGCATCGAGCCCCTCGAGGGCGACGACCAGACCGAGTGGGTGGTCGAGCCGCCGCTCGAGTACGACCGCTCGTACGTCGTGCGGGCGTGGGCCGTCGATCCCGGGGGCGAGCAGAGCGAGCCGTCCGACACGGTGTCGTTCCGCGTCGCCGCGAACGTGCCCCCGGATCCGCCGGTCATCGGCGGCGACCTCGGCGCCCGCTGCATCTCGTACGCCTACGAAGACGGCGCACCGGACCACTTCGAGGTGACGACCGTCACCGATCCCGAAGGCCAGCAGGTGTCCATCCAGCTGCAGGTCCACGGGTTCGACGACGACCCGACGCAGGTCGATCCGATCGTCGACGAGACCGTCCCCGTCGCCGAGGGGACCGACACCGTGCGCGTCGACGTCGACCCGACGCTCTTCCAGGAAGACGTCCACTACCGTGTGCGCGTCCGGGCCCTCGACGAGACGAGCCGGTCGACGTGGTCCGGGTGCGACTTCTCGGTGAACACCGAGAACAGCCCGCCGACCGCGCTGACGATCATCGACCCGGCCGACGGGCAGGTGTTCCCGCAGAACACCACCGAGATCACGGCGGTCGTCGAGAACGCCACCGACCCGGACGGCGGCACCCTCGAGATCGCCTGGTGCCTCAGCGCCACCGCGGACTTCGCGTCCTGCGGCGATGACCCCCGGTTCTGGGACATCGTCTCGGCCGACGACGGCGACCGCACCTCGTTCACGATCACCGAGCTGTCGACCGACGAGGTCTACCACCTGCGTGCGTGCGCCCTCGACAACGTCGGGGTCTGCGGCCCGGCCGACGAGGTGACGTTCAGCGTCGGGTCGGTCCTGGGCGGCGCCGGTGAGTCCGGCTGCGGCTGCTCAGCGACGCCCTCGCCGCGTGCGGCGGCGCCGTTCGTCCTTGCCCTCTTCGGCCTCGTCGGCCTCCGCCGTCGCCGACGCTGACTCGCCGGTCCACACCACGCCTTCGACGACGCCGTCTGCACCGGGTGCGACGGCGTCGCCCGCTTCGTGGTCCATGAGATCGGGATCGAAGATCGGCAGCGGGCTCGGCTCTTCGTCCGGCGAGGCATCGAGCGCGACCGCCGGGGCGGCGACGAGCCCGACGAGCGCAAAAGCGAGGGTCAGAGACGTTCGGCGAAGCATGGAGACTCGGCGGGGCGATCGGGGACGCACGGTCTGCACGAGGGTAGTGCAAGACCTGTTCCGTGCATTCTGCGACACCCCCCACCGCGTTGACCCGAGCCGCACCTCTACCTACCCTCTGCGTCCGCACCGGAGGGAGACCCATGGCACGTCCGACGCCTCGATTGATCGCCGCGCTGCGCGCGACGGCCGCCCGTCTGCGCGACGGCGAACGCTTTCAGTGGACCCACATGGGCGCGTGCATCTGCGGCAACCTCGCCCACACCGTGACGAAGCTGTCGCGCGCGGAGATCCACCGCCTCGCCCTGCAACGCGCCGGCGACTGGTCCGAGCAGGCCTACGAGTACTGTCCGTCCAGCGGGCTGCCGATCGACCATGTCATCGGGCGCCTGATCGATCTCGGGCTCACGCCGGACGACCTGCGCAATCTCGAACGGCTGCGCGATCGCGCCGTGTGTCGCCGCCTCGACGGTGGTCGCCGCGAGCTGCACTACCGCAACCGCGACGACGTCATCGACTACCTCGAGGCGTGGGCCGACCTGCTCGAAGAACAGCGCATCGCCGACGCGCCGACCGAGGCGGTCGCCTGACATGACGGTCCCCCCCACGACGGGTGCACACCTCGACGCCGCTCCGGTCGCCGCTCCGACGGTGAGCCGCGACCTGATCCGCCGCGCGGTCGTGGGGATCGTCGTCTTTCTCGCCATCGCCGGCGTGCTCGGCTGGTTGCTTCGCGCGCCGATGACCGAGGCCGGGACGTGGTTCGTCGATGCCTTCGGGCTCGCCGGGCTCTTCGCGGCCGTGACGCTCGTCGACGCGTCGCCGGTGCCGATGACGAACGAACCCCTCGTGGTGCTCGCGCTGGGCGGCGGCATGGACGTCTGGGGCATCTTCGCGATCGTGTCTGCCGCGTCGGTGTTCGCCGGCCTCGTCGGCCACACCAGCGGCCGGATCCTGTGCCGCGTCCTGCCGATCCGCGACATGGTCCATCGGTTCAGCCCCGAGGCGGCCGCCTGGATCGAGACCCGGGGTGCATGGGGCGTCGCGGTCGCGGCGCTGCTCCCCATCCCGTACGCGCTCGCGACGTGGACGGCCGGCGCGATGAACGTGCCGCTGCGCGACACGATGCTCGCCAGTCTGCTGCGTGTGCCGAAGACGGCGTTCTACGTCGCGCTGCTCGCCGCCGGCTGGGCCGCCGGCGCCTGACCGGCCGAGCAAAAACGCCAACCGGCGCGAGGTGTCGCACCCCGCGCCGGTCGTCGTGTACCGCGAGTCAGCGGGGACCGCAGTCCGCGCAGTCCGTGCCGAGGTCGCAGATCGAGTACAGCGAGCCGGGGCCGCCGTCGTCGCACTCGTTGTCGTTCGACGTCGGGCAGGTGTTCGAGCAGCCCTGCATCGCCGGACGCGCACCGCAGTCGTTGCAGTCCGAGCCGTAGCTGCAGATCGAGTACAGCGAGCCGGGGCCGCCGTCGTCGCACTCGTTGTCGTTCGACGTGCCGCACGTGTTCGTGCAGATCGTCGGGCCGGCCGCCGTCGGCGCGCCGGAGCCCTGACGCGGACCGCAGTCGTTGCAGTCCGTGCCGAGGTCGCAGATCGAGTACAGCGAGTTCGGGCCGCCGTCGTCGCACTCGTTGTCGTTCGCCGTCATGCACGTGTTCGTACAGAGCGAGCCACCCTGCGGCTGACGCGGACCGCAGTCGTTGCAGTCCGTGCCGAGGTCGCAGATCGAGTACAGCGAGTTGGCACCGCCGTCGTCGCACTCGCCGTCGTTCGCCGTGACGCACGTGTTCGTGCACTGCGCGGCGGCGATCGAGGTCATGCCGAACGTGGCGGCCGCAGCGGCCACACCGGCGAGGAACGTGAGCTTGAGCGTCTTCATCATCGGCTCCATGCAGGGACGTGCGAGGCACCGTGCCCCGCGGGAGAGAAAAGGGTGTCCGGTCGTGTCGCCCGAACGGACGCGCACTTGGACGATCCCACAGGTGCGCTATTCAACGTCGTCGAACGGACGGGGACAGCGGTCGACGCACGCACGAGCGCAGCCGGTGCATGAGCACCGCCCGGATTCGCCCTCGGCCCGCCAGCCATCTGCTTCATCGCTGCATCCCGTGTCGACACTTCGAACCCGCACGTCGGGGTGACCCTCGCCACTGCGGCGAGCGCCCGAACCGGGGTGTGAACGTGTCCCGTTGACCTCTGCGACGGTACCGCACGCCGCACCACCGGTGCAACCCCGGGTTTCGCCCCCGTGGGTCACACGGCACGGCGAGCGCGTCCCCGGGCGGCTACGACGCGATCAGCTCGCGCCGAAACTCGCCGGGGGTCGTGCCTGTCCACCGGCGAAACGCCCGGTGAAATGCGCTCGGATCCGAGAAGCCGAGCAGAAAGGCGACCTCGCTGATCGCCATCGACGGATCGCGCAGCAGATCGGTCGCCATGTCGCGGCGCATCTCGTCGACGAGCTCGTTGTACGTCACCGACTCGTCGCGCAGCCGTCGCTGCAGGGTCCGCGTGCTCATCCCGAGGCGCCGCGCCACGTTCTCGATCGACGGGTCGCCGGCGCTCATCGCCTCGTGTACCTGCTGCCGGACGACGTCCGACAGGCGGCTCGAGTCGGGCAGCTGCTCCATCAGCTGCTCGGCGTGGCGCTGCAACACCTCGTTCAGCAGCGGATCGGCGCGCTTCAGGGGCGTGTCGAGCAGCGCATCGTCGAGCACGCACTCGTTCTCGGGCTCGTCGAACCGCACGGGGCAGCCGAAGAGCGCCTCGTAGATCGACGGATCGTCGGGGCCGGAGTGCGCGAACCGGATCTCGTGCGGGGTCCAGTCCGTGCCCGTCGCGCGACGGAACCGGACGACGTAGCAGGCGAACGCGAACTCCGCCGAGAACCGGCTCGCGTCGCAGGTGTCGTCGAGCAACCGATGGCGAACGACCTGCTCGTCGCCGACGCGCACGATCTCGACCTCGGTCCGGTCGTGGATGAGGCGAAAGTACGCCGCGACCCGCTCCAGCGCGTGGCCCACCGTGTCTGCGGTGATCGCCAGGTAGTCCATCACATCGAAGGTACCAAACGGCAGCCAGGTCGCGACGTGCAGCGCCAACGCCGGGTCGTCGAGGGCATCGGCGATGTCGTGCCAGACCGCCGACCATTGCTCACGGGTGATCCGGCGGTCGGAATCGGCGAGCACGGACGCGTCGAGCCCGGCGGCTTCGAC
>Ga0070728_10004611_pt1 | contig 14168 bp, 13 predicted proteins | sample tdDd471_FD_66723 | JGI IMG/M metagenome (GOLD analysis project Ga0070728, IMG submission 66723) | Marine sediment microbial communities from the Atlantic coast under amendment with organic carbon and nitrate - tdDd47.1 | ecosystem: Environmental > Aquatic > Marine > Coastal > Sediment | place...
GATGAAAAGGGAAACCTTACGTATACGCAAAGAGATACTCATTGCGATGGCACCCCGAATCTAGAATGCGAAACCCGCACCTACGAATATTTTGATTAGGTTTTGATGGCGTGTGTCGGGAGGAAAAATAGCCCGGCATGCGCTATATAAGCTTGGCCACTCGGGCAAAATTCTAGCCCAATTCACACCTACAAAATTTTGGGGTTACAACAAAAAACTACCCGCGCAAAACCGCATTCACAACTTCGTCCAGCTTGGACAAAAATCTCGATTTGTCCTTTTGTTGCATGGGTTTGGGGCCACCGCTTATCACGCCCATGTCTCTCAGGTGAGAATTCAGCTCGCGGGCAGCCATGGCGTTTCCTATGGAATCTTCAGTAAATTCGCGACCTTTCGGGCCTAAAACTTTTGCCTGGGATTTAATGCAGCGATCCGCCAGAGGGATGTCGGAGGTGATTACAATGTCGTTTGGTTGTACATGCTCGGCAATCCAGTCATCGGCAGCATCAAAACTGTTGCTGACAACCACAGACTCGATAATCTCCAGATTCGGGGTCTTTTGCCATTTGTTGGCAACTACCCAGACTTTCATCTGATAGCGTTCGGCTACTTTGTAGACTTCATCCTTGACGGAGCAACCGTCGGCGTCGATGTATATTTCTGGCATGATTAATGGCTCGCTTTGTAAAGTTCTTCCCTTTTTGCCGGGTCTTGCTTGTAAAATGCTGACAAAACTGCGTAAAGATCGGGGCGGGACTCTTGCATTTGGCAGGGCTTGTCGAAGAAATACTCTGTGGCAACTGCAAAAAACTCGGCTTCGTTAGTTGCACCATAGGGATTCAGGAAAGTCTTGCGACCTTTTTCGAGTTTTTCTTTCATCGCAAAATAGTTTTTGCTGAAGACTTCGATCCACTCTTTATATTCTGCTTTGCTGTATAATGGCGGAGTTCCATCGGCTCTGCCGTCCAGCATATCCAGCTTGTGCGCAAACTCGTGGTAGGTGACATTGTGGCCCCGTCCGGGGTGTCTGGCTGACTTTTTAACCGAGTCCCAAACCAGCACAACCGGCCCGCGCATATGCGCCTGACCAATAACCGGATCGCTTCTTTCAGGCATAATCTGCTGGTCGGAAAAGAAGCTTCTGCGCTGTGATTTTGGTCTGATGGTGCTTGGATAAACCAGAATGCTTTCGACTCTGCGATAAAGAGTGTGGGGCAGATTGAGGATTAAAAGGCAAGCTTGAGCTGAAATTAAGAGCTTAATTTCTTCGGTCATTTCCAGACCGTTGCAACCTTCCCAGTTCTTGATTCTCATGAAAACCTGTGTCAGATGTTCGAGGTGAATACGCTTTTCTTCGGGCAAATATTTCCAGTGAACCATATGTTCGTCTAAAAAATCGCGCCATTCGTCCTTGAAAGGCTCTTCAAGTATTTTGTTGACTTTTCTCTTTTCTAACCAATCAAACATCTTATGTTATATCCATTAGTTGAGGTTGAAAGTTAAAGTGAAAACTATGGATAGCATTTTGATAAATCAATCTTTTTAACTTCGCAATATTCTTCCAGATCGTCTCTGATGGACTCGAAAACGGTTTCTCCGACCATGAAATCATCAAGGTAACCGATACCGTGAGTCGAATCTGGGATCAGGTCGTTGTCATCCAGAAAATACATTACCAGCACAGATAAAAGCGAGATGGAATAAAGAGGGATCTCATTGCAGGCACCTGAAAAGTAGTCGTCAATCACATTAACGGCTAGCAAAAGCTGATCTTTCAATCTGGCATAGTTAACAGTAATGTCGTCAGATTTTGCTTCAACATTCGAGCGAAAGTCCTGTACATTCTTAATATCTTTGATGCTAATTATTTTTGCGCGATCATGAACCAGATTATGTAGTTTATTTAGTTCTCCATTACCAGCCATTGTACCTCTCCTTGAACTATTTCAGCTAACTATACGATATTTTAACCTTTTATCCAAGTGCTGATTTCTTTTCTGGCGTTTGCCCATTTATTGCTCAGGCGGGTTTCAAGAAATGATTTGAAGAGGCTGTCAAACATTTGCTGTCCAAGTTCCAACAGATACATTCTCTCGTAAAACAGGGATTGCTTTTCGTCAATCTCATCGGTCAATTCGTCACGCTCCAGGGTGACCTTGGGCGACTTGAAAGAACCAAAGGTAAACATTTCACCCTTAAGTGTCATCTTCCAGACCAGCTCATCTTTCTCGAAATATATGGTGGCCTCGTTGATTGCCAGATTATTTTGCAAGGCAGTTTTCAGCTCTTTAAAACGGCTTTGTGGGCCGGTTAAGATAATCTTTTTGGTGCCGTCTTCATCCTCACCAATTGCCTGCACGCGACTGTTGACATGTGCCACAAACGGCTCTTTTTGCTCTGCCGGGCCATCCTGATTGATCATGTATTCGGAGCTTGATTCGACAGTCATATAAGAAAGCCAGAGCAAGAAATCCTGACCCAGCCATGCGTTGTCTTTAATCAGGTCAACCACATTGTCCGAGGTGGCTTTATTGCTTTCGGCCAGTCTGCCGGAAAGCGAAGCATCAATCACCATTTCGGCACGAGAATAGGGGTGGATAGCCACAAGAGACAGACCATCGAAAGTCTGTTTGAAGTGTTTTTCAAATAATTCCAATACTTTGGGGTTTAAAGTGGAAATCGAGATCAAGTTCGTTTGCGTGTTCCAAACCACATCATGTATTGCCGGTACGGCCAATGTTTTAGACATCAGTTTGTTGAAAATCAGCTCTTTTATTTCTGATTTGCGTTGTTTGGGAACCCACTTTAGGTCGGTATGCTGTGCCAGCCACTTCTGACATTCAAGATCCAGCTGGTGTTTCAATACAGCCTGTGGAACCTTGCGCTCATCTTTACGCAGGCTAAAGCAAAGATATGGCGACCGCGAAAAGGCGTTAAGGTCATCGAAAGTGTTGACATGAATATTGTCAAGAGTGACCCAACCTATTGAATTCTCTTTAACAACATCATCAATAGAGCGAAAACCAAAATGGTTGAGCTGCTCTGTACACCACTGATCAAAGTTATCTTTCGGTGAAATTCCAACAACTTTATACTGACTAAGACTCACAACATTGGCAAGTAAACCCATATCAACTCCTGTGTCAATTTATACCAAAATAGGAGTCTGGATTCCTACCATATAATAGGATTAATTAAAAGAGAGAAATTCCAATTGCTGAAATCATCTGTTATTACAAGCACTAAGTTCAGAGTCAAATTTGGCAGCCGATCACGATCCCTGTAATCGGCCACATATTTTGGTTGTCTGACTGATTGGAATTTCTTATAAGTACAAATAATTACTGATCATATCGTCCGTTACATGATAAATCTAAAAGTTATGCCTGAATCTGAAAATTCGAGCTTGTTCCTTCGTAGGAGGCAGATTTCAAATATTCTGTCATGGCCTTGTTGACCAGGCTGTCCTCCTCACTTTGTTCCTCTAAAAGTTCAAGCCACTCCTCCTCTTCTGTTGAAGTTGAGGAAGCCTCACCTGCACCGCCCGCTGGAGGAGGACCACCACCCATTGGCGGGCGACCACCGCCATTTGCCGGACGCATGCTCTCCATCAAATTCATCATTTCGTCCTTATTTAAGGCACCATCGCCATCGGTATCATTTTCTGCCAGAAGCGCTTCGACATCAATGTTTTCACCAGATCTCTGACTTATTTTCTCTGCTACTGCACTGAATTCAGTGACATCCAGCACGCTGTCACCGTTTGTGTCATCTGCCTGAAATCTCTCGCTTGGAGACTTCATTTGTTGCATTTGCTGCATCATTGCCGCACTTGAAATACTTGAGCTAATTCCTTCAATTGACATCTTGTACCTCCTGAAAAATGTTTGAATCATCAGTCAGACAAGACTAAGAAAAGTCCTGTCCTTTAATTTCCGTCTGATGATGGTATTCGGTTTTGAAGTACAAATGTTTGTATTGTTATTGTATCGCTTTGTATGTTTAAAATATTTAACTACTCGTGGTGAACATAAAAACAAAAAAATATGTAACGTTCTGTATCAATGGTTGTCCTTGATATCATTGGCTTTACTGTAAATTTACAACCGAGAAGCATTTAAGGATTGAAGATGTATGGAGAAATAGTTGCAGGAAGTTTGACGATTAATCCTGCCTGCAGGGCAGTGACTGTTAACAACAAAGATGTTCATTTGACAACCGCGGAGTTTGATCTTTTGTACTACTTGGCCCAAAATTCGGGAGAAGTTTTGTCCAGAGACAAGATCTACTCGGAATTGCGTGGCATTGAATACGATGGCATCGACAGATCAATTGATTTGCGGGTTTCCAGACTCAGACGCAAAATCGGTGATGGAAAAAATCATCCGCGAAAGATCATTTCCATCAGAGGCATTGGATATTTATTTGCCATGGAAAAATAGCTTTTGCGATTGGTCTCATATTTTAGATTTTATTGTCAGTGCTGTGTCCCTACCAATGACGAAATTTGCCCCAAATTAACAAGATTATGCACGAAAATTCTCTCGTAAGTTGTCGATATTACTTATAATTAAATTTGAAAAATCCAAATATGCTGTTTTTGGACGGGAAAAACTTCTATAGTTTCTAATAAGGTCAACTTGGCCAGTAATTATGTTTTGATAACTTGTTGAAAATACTCATGTTTGCGTTTGGGTGTTCTTGCCTGGGCGAGAAGTATTTCTAATGATATCAACATGTTAAAGAATATGAAAGGATTCGGTGAGACGAAAAATGTAGCTTGATGTAGGCTCATGTAGCCTCATGTTCTCTGCTGTTATCTCATATATCCTCGTGTGCTCTGATGTCATACGATGTATCTCTAAAGTCTATTGCTGTATCCTCATGTAATCATAAATACGTAAATGTATCTTCCGTTTTGCTTGACATAAATCAACCTCCATGATTGCAAATAAGCATTGTAGAAACAGATTACCGGCATGATAAAAGCGAGATTTTCAGAGAATATTGGACAATGTACCATTCGTTATTCATAACAAAATTGGCGCATAATTCTTCTTGTGCATATATAAAGAAAACAATGGACATATCAACTCAATATATTGATAATACGCTAGTAAAAGTGATTAACCTCAAAATTTTCCAAAGGCTAAAATGTTGATTAACAAAGCATTTAACATCTGGTTTGTAGTAATAGTTGTTATTTCAATTTTTCTGACAAAATTCATTCCGTTTCAGTTAGATATATTTTTATTGCTGACGGCCTTGGTTTTGTTATTAGGAAACAGATTTTCCGCTTCAAAAAATGTAAATTCTGCAATTTGGCTGAAATTCTGCATTGTCGCAGCAAGTATTATATCGGCCTACAGCTTCAAACTGGTATTGCAACAGACAGATTTTGCAGACGGTGAACTTTTCGCTTTGCTACTTGTTGTGCAATTTTTGATGCTGGGTTTTGGCGCATTATTGATCTATAATAGACGTGACAAATTGCTACCGGCCACTCTTTTTGTGCGAGGTCTGAAATATTCGCTGCTGTTATTTGGTTTTGTGGTTTCACTGCTGGCCTTTGCCATTCCCTCCATTGTTGGGCCGGAAAGATTGTCCGCCACTGTCCGCACATTTGAAGCCGGCGGTTTCTGGACTGATTTCGGCTTGCGCATGCTGCCGGTGTGGTTTCGTGGTGGCAGTATAGTTTCCACCTTTAACATATTGGCTCTTGGTGCCTGGAGCATTTGTTTTGGTGGTTTGATTGCTTTGTTTATTGACCGAACAGAAGAAAATCAACCGCTTCAAAGCAGGCTTGAAAAACCTTTTGCCATCTTGATCGTAGTAGTTTGTCTGGCCAACCCGGGGCTGACTTTAAAGGATTATTACCTTTTTAAAAAGCTGAAATGTGCAGAGGGTGATGCTACACAAACCGATGAGTATATCGGCAAATTTTACCATGCCTGGGATGGTTTAAGCAGACAGGATATGGTTAGTTTCGAGCTTGATCTTTTAAAGCATACTCGCAAGTGTCTTGTGAAAACTGACTATAAAAATGTTCTGGCCGAGGTATCAGCCCGCCTGATATTGCTGGAACCTAAGTCTAACAGCCATTTGCTGACTTTCGCTTCAAGCATGTTTCAGATAAACCGGAAAGACAGTTTTACGCTGTTTGACCCACTGAGAATTGATGATGATAAATTGCAGAATTACAAAGCCGAAACTCTGGAAGATGCCTTGTTTTTGTCTCAAGTCTGGATGTACAGAAACAAGATTCAAACTGCCAGAGATATACTTCAACCGTTTGTTAAACAAATAGATCTTGCAGGCAAACTTGGTGATGTGGAAAAGGCTGCGGTGATTGATTTTGCCGAATATTGCCTCTTTACAAAACAAACGGAACAGGCACTGGACCTGCTTCTGGCCTATACAAAAAAGAACAAGGCCGATTTCAGGGTGCTGGTTACACTTGGTGAAATATACTACGAGCAGGAAAATCTGGCTAAAGCATTTGAATATTTGAATATGGCCTTTCAGAAAAACAAGTACGAGAGAAGAGTTATCTGGAACATGGTTGCACTCTACTTTTTGATGGGCGATACAAATGCGGTTGTTCCGTATGTCAAACGAATCAAGCTGCCGTTTAGTCCTTCTCAGTTGATTGGCAAGCAGAAAGGCAAAATGTATTTGCCGGGTGAGTCATTTTTGCAGCAGTACCTGATTCCCGGGCGAACCAGAGTGAGAATAGTCGCCAAAGCTACCAGTGCCAAGGGCGAATGGCCGATCATGGAGCTTTGGGTTAACGGCAAAAAATGGGGACAGGCAGAGGTGAAAAGTGAAAAAGGTACCGGCTATGCCTTCGAGTTTGAGGCTGTTCGTGGGCTTAACCGGATTACGATAAAATATACTAATGACTACGGCGACAAGCAGGAAGACCGCAACTTGTTTATTCTTGCCGGGGCTATTGAGCCGATTTTCTACGAAGGTAAAAAACGGTGAAGTCTTTCTCACAGTGGTCTTTAAACAGCTTTATACTTTTACTTTCGCAGATTGTTTCCCGTGGTGGAATTTTTATTCTTACCATTATTATCGCCAGAGTGCTAGGTGACTCTGTTCTTGGTGAGTTTGCAGCCTTGTACGCCGTGTTTTCGATACTGTTTCCGGTAGCTGAATGGGGGCAACAGACATACCTGACCAGAGCTTTGGTGACAGATGCTAAAGCGAGCAATCGGCATGTTTTAAACTCTGTTCTTGTGTGTTCTGCATTCGCCGTTTTTGCAGCAGGTCTGCTTTTTATAATTGGCAGTTTGTTGGTGGTGAAAAACTTCGAGGCTGCGCTATGGCTGGCTCTGGCTTTGTTTTTTCAATCTAACTCGCATGTCTTAAAAGCAATTTTTCGTGCCAGAGAAAAATGGTTATTAGAGGCCAACGCCGCCTTGGTAGATCGCCTGCTGATGCTGATTTTAGCCAGTGCATTTATTGCCCTTGGATATGCGACAACGGGAGTATGTCTGGCTATCTTTTTAGGTCAGCTTGTTTCATGGTGCTATGTAATAGCGATGCTTAAAAAGCATTTTGTTGATATCGAGATTTTTGCAAAGGCAGATTTAGCACCATTTAAAGACCACCTTAAAAGCGGTTTGCCACTGATGCTTACTGGCTTGTTTGCAATTGTCTATGTAAAAAGTGATCTGATTATTCTCTCGTTTTTCTGCAATCAGCAAGAGGTTGGTGCTTATGCTGCTGCCTACAATCTGATACTTATTTCAGGTGTCTTTTCGTCTGTGATGTTGTGGTCATTCTTTCCAAAACTTGCAGCTATGAAGAAAGAGCAGATAGTTAACTGGCACAACAAAGCATTTCTACAGATGGCTGTCGGGGCAATTTTGCTTTTTGTATTGCTGAATTATATTAGAGAACCACTGTATTATTTTGTCTATGCCAGCTTTTCAGGGGTGTTATTTTTGCCCATTCTGTTTGCTGCCGAGGGGGTTAATTTTCTCAACTACACCGTTGGAGTTACGCAACGCGCCTTGAACAGAGAGTTTGTTTTAGCACGGATAATGGGCTTTGGTGCCTTGATAAACATTGTCTTAAACCTTGTCCTTGTTCCAATTGTCGGGGCACGGGGCGCAGCAATTGCCACTTTAGCGACCTATTTTACAGTAGCATTTTTCAATATTCAGGCAATTGGTAAAAACTCTAAAATGCACTTGATAATTCTGGTTAGTCTCAGTCTTGTTTTGCTGTTGTGGGGCATTTTTGGACTTAGTATGAAGGGACAAATCTGATGCAGTTGATTTGCCTGCCTTCTCATAGCTGGGGACACATTCTAAAGTATGGCGAAAATGTGCGTCATGCTCACCTGCTGAAACATATGCTGCTCGATACCGATATTAAACGAATCTTATGGGCCAGCAGAGTAAGACCTGATAGAATAAAGCATAACTTTCTTACACGCTGTGGTTATGAACGAAAAATCATCGTGCCACTTCCAGGAGGCATTTTATATCGGATAACCAAATACCAAGGACGAACAGTAGATCATCGCTATTTATTAGAACATCATTTACCACATTTTGCAGATTCTCTGTTGGCGAGTGTGCTCAGACAGCTTGTTTCAAAACAAAAACAAAACTTGCGACTCTGGGTGGGTGACCCCAAGGAAAGCTGGATCAATGGTTGCGTAGCTGCAAAGCAATCTGCTTTTGATGCCATGGACGACTGGTGCTTTGCGCCAGAGTTTTTTGACCAATACCGACAGTTGGAAATTGGATATAAAAAGGCGAAAGAGTATGACTATATATTCGCCAATACGGAAACGATGCTAAATCGTTTTGCTGAACACAAAAATAAAATTCTTCTGCCGAATGCTGCCGATAAGCATCAGGCGGAGGCCAGTTTGCTAAAAGATTTGTTGTCGAAATATCCGCGACCATGGCTGGGGCTGGTTGGTAAGCAGAATGATTCGAGGCTTGATTACAGTTTGCTTGATAAGATTCTTGAGCAATTTAAAGGTACTGTTTTTCTGGCAGGCGAAGATAAAAGCGAGTGCAAAAATGCAGGCAACAAACAAAATTATGTAAAACTGGGATGGTTTGAAATGGAAAGGTTGCATTCGTTTTACCTGAATCTGGATGCGCTTATCGTGCCACGGCCAATCAGTGCCTATACGCTTTCGCAGGATTCGATTTCGGTTTACGAGGCTTTATCGCATGGGTTGCCGGTGGTCTCCACTCTCGTTAGCCCAGCGGTTGAACTTGACCATGTTTGTTATCTGGCTGAAAACCTTGATGATTGGATGCATGTTATTGACTTGGCTTTAAACGAAGATAAATCAGCAAGACAGCAACGCATATCGAAAATGGCAGAACATAGCTGGGCAAAAAGATATCAGGTGTTTAAAGAGGCATTTCTAACATGAATATTACAAGTGAAAAAAATCTCACCTTTTTTGTAATATTGGGCATAACGCTTTTAGCAATGCTGCTTGTAGCGAATGTTGGCGGTTTAAAAATTATAGGCATCTATACAACCTACCTGCTGCTGCTGCCGTTTTATTTTAATGTTCGTCAAATGGAAAATCGTGAAGAAATTCTTAAACCACAATTTTTAAACCTTTTCGCTTTTATAATTATATTCGGTGTTGCAGGGTTGAATCACTATATTGTCGACCCTGAGAAAAATCGTAACATTTTATTTATGATACTTTTGGCCTACATTGCCTTAAACAGTGGAATTCATTGGGGCGAGGCTATTGATCTCAGGAAATCTGCGAAAGCAAATTCAAGGTGGAATGGCAAAAGAGCCACACTATTGCTGGATGTATGGCTTGCGGTGCTTTTTTTTGCAACGTTTATTTACTTTGCAAAAATGGGTTCGATTCCGTGGTTTTCGGAGCAGCCGGAACAGGCCAGGGTAACGCTTGCCGAAAAAGGCGGTGGATATTTGCGGGTGATAATATATTCCGGCATCGTCTGGATAATGCTGGCCTATACCTCTATGATTAAAAAAATCTATCGTCGATCCAGATTGTTTTTTGTGGTTGTGGCAATTTTGATGCTGGTCTTTCTGGCACTTGGCAACCGCGCGCCACTGGTTACTATTGTTTGCATGTTAATGTTGATTAAGCTTGGATATACGGATCTGCTTATTAAAACTGGGCGGAAGTATTTATTATTAGCGTTTGCCGTGGCTGTGCTGATTGTGTTGGCATTTGGGCTTACTGGTACAATGCGGGTGGTTCAGGATAAAAAGGTTTCTCAATACACCGAATACAAAGAGCTACTAAAAGAGAAAGAATATGCGACGATATTCTTTAGTCAGATCTTTTCATATCTTGCTCATGGTGTGAATAACTTTGCCACGGTTTACGAGAATGTCCCTGAAAAATATGACTATAAATTTGGCGCAACATATTTTTATCCGGCATTAACAGTACTTCCCGGAAAGCAATACACCCTTGATATGCAATTAAAACATGCCTTTAATATGAAATTCTCCGGGGGCGGTCTGGTGCCGTCTACCCTAGGAGAGGCATATGTTAACTTTGGCAAGGCAGGGGTGGTTTTTGTGCCGTTTTTAATAGGTTTTGTGCTGTCTATGTTATATAAAAAGTTTAAATTGGATAAATGCAGTGGATATGGTCTTGTGTACCTCTTTTTACTGTACTATCTCTCAATTCATATGGTATCAGGCATTCTTGCTTCTTCTGTATTTTTGATGGAAGCGATAGTTTTGATACTTGTTTTCGACAAAATAGTGACAATTAAACGTGATGAAACAGAATAAAGTTACAGCAGTTCTGGTAACATGGAACAGCTCAGAAGATATTATAAAAGCTCTTGGTAGTTTGCGTTTGCAATCTAAGCCGCTGCATAAAGTGGTGATAGTTGATAATGCATCCACTGACGACACCTTGAAGCTGGTCAAAAGATACTGGCCCATAGCAAAAATTATTGAAAACAAGACAAATGTTGGTTTTGCAACTGCCTCCAATCAGGGAATTGCCCTTGCCGATAGCGAATTTGTCTTGCTGATGAATCCCGATGTTATTCTGGAGAAGCATTTCGTCAAAAGGCTTGTTTCTGCAATAAAACGTGATGAGAGGATTGCTACCGCCTGTGGCAAGCTGCATCGCTTTGCCAGAAAAAAGGGCAGGGCGGTAATAGACAGCGCCGGCATGGTTATGACTAAAAGCATTCGCCATCTGGATAGAGGTTCGGAAGCGGTTGATATGGGTCAATATGAGGATATCTCTTATGTTTTTGGCGCAAGTGGAGCCTGTATGCTGGCGCGAAAAGAAGCACTTGAAGCAGTAGCAATTGAAGGGCAGATTTTCGACGAGAGGTTTCATTCGTATCGCGAAGATGCAGATCTGGCCTGGCGCTTGCAACTTAACGGCTGGAAATGCATATATCAGCCTTCAGCCATGGCCAAACACCGAAGGTATGTTACACCCAAAAAGAGACGCAAATTGCCACAGTGGATTAATCGGCAGTCAGTTTTGAATCGCTTTTTACTCAGATCCAACAACATGACGCCGGATGTGCTTTTGAAAACTGCTGCCCGCTCTGTTGCCAGAGATATTCTTGTGGCGGGTGCCTGTATGACCATCGAACGCAGTTCATTGCCTGCATTTTTAGACTTTGCACGGATGCTTCCCGATCAGCTGGAACACCGTAAAAAAGTTCAGCAGCTTAAAAAGCCTGATGTAAATATCAAAAAATGGTTCGACAAGGACTATGTTGAACCGGTCTCATAAGGAATGAAGAGTCTCCGATGAAAATAGCAATTATGGGTACGCGTGGAATCCCCGCGCATTATGGCGGCTTTGAAACTTTTGCCGAGCAGCTTTCTGAAAGGCTTGCCAAAAGAGGGCATAAAGTAACTGTTTATGGCCGAGTAGGGCGAGTGGGAGATGCTGAATTGCCTGCCGGCGTGCGTTCTGTTCTTTTGCCCGCAGTGAGACAGAAACATCTGGAGACAGTCAGCAACACCGTGCTGTCGGGTTTTCATGCTGCATTTAATTCCTATGATGCCGTTATCATTTGCAATGTTGCTAATTCCATAGTTTTACCATTTTACAAGCTGATAAAAACTCCATCTCTGGTTTGTGTGGATGGACTGGAAGAAAAAAGGGAGAAATGGGGCCTTGTGGCAAGAATGTGGCTCAGAGCTTCCAAAAAGTTGGCAGGAACCATGTCCAGTGCTATAATTGCGGATGCCGAAGTGATACAGAAGCATTGGGAATCCAAGGCAAAAGTTCCCGTGGAAATGGTGACTTACGGCGTTGCTGACAATAGCGAAAACAGCACTGGTCAGTTGCAGAAATTGGGGCTTAAGCGAGATCAATACTTCCTCTATGCCAGCCGGCTTGAGCCTGAAAACAATGCAGAACTGGTGATTCATGCCTTCGAGAAAGTCGAGACGGATAAGAAGCTGGTGATAGTTGGAGATGCGCCTTATGCTAAGAGATATATTAGTGGGCTAAAAAGCACCAGAGACAAACGCATTATCTTTACAGGTGCCGTTTATGGCAGTGGTTACAAACAGTTACACAATAATTGCTTTGCCTATATTCAGGCTACCGAAGTTGGCGGAACTCATCCCGCACTGCTGGAGGGTTTGGCCTGGTCACCATGTGTTATCGCTCATAAAACGAAGGAAAATGAGGAAGTGGCAGCAGATGCAGCGCTGTATTTCAATATGCGTGAAGCTGATGATTTGGCTCACCAGATGAGGACGATACTAGACGCTCCTGAAATTCGTAAAAACTACATGTTGAAAGCCCGAAAGAGAATAGATTTGAAATATCAGTGGGATAGAGTTGTTGACCAGTATGAGCAGATCATCTCTGATATAGTAAAAGCATAAAAAAATCCCTTTAAGATAAAATCCTAAAGGGATGTTTCTACGACATTTCCAGTAAATGCTTTCAAGCAAAGAAAAGTTCAGAAAATACTGATATCTTTACTCTTTACCCACCATCGCGTCTACTCTTTCTCGCAATTCTTTTCCAACTTTAAAGAACGGCAAGCTCTTTTCAGGCACTTGAATTACTTCGCCTGTTCTGGGGTTACGTCCATCGTAAGCGTCGTACTTTTTGTTTACCAGACTACCGAAACCGCGAATTTCAATGCGGTCACCTTTGGCAAGTGCATCGCTCATGGATGAAAAGATAAGATTAACAACAAGCTCCGCCTTTTTCTTAGTAACATTAGCTTTGGCGGCTAGCTGCTCGATCAACTCCGATTTATTCATCGACAGCCTCCTGAGAAGTTTTTAAAAAATCAAAAGTATCCTAATTATTTCAACTGGTTTTGTCAACTCATTTTTAGTTATCATAGCTTAAAAAGCTAAAAAAATCACTAATTTTTGTCAACAGAATCACTTTTTCCAAAAAACAAGATCATGGTGCCCCTAGCAGGACTCGAACCTGCGCAAACCAGGATTAGGAATCCTGTGCTCTATCCAGCTGAGCTATAGGGGCTCTTGCCAGATCAAGGTAAATCGAATTAACCCGAAAATCTGGAAAAGTCAAGAAAAAAGAATGCTTAGGGCAATAATTGCATCGGGTCTGTAGCTTCTCTGTTGTACCTTATTTCAAAGTGCAGGTGAGGCCCGGTAGAACGACCTGTGTTGCCCACCTTGGCAATTACCTCACCTTTTCTAACTCTGTCGCCCTCGTGTACCATCATGACGCTGAGATGAGCGTATAAGGTAATAAATTTGTGGTCATGCTCTACTATTACAAGGTTGCCATAGTTACGTTGTTTGTTATTTGCATAAATTACTGTGCCAGTTGCCGAGCACCTAACTGGTGTGCCGATTGGGGCCGCGAGATCTATTCCGGTGTGGAAGTTGCCTCTTCTTGTGCCAAAGCCGGATGTTAAGACTCCCTCAACCGGCCAAAGAAATTTAACCTTGTTTTTTGGCACACTTAGTGAACTTGTTTTGCGGTTTTTGCTTTTCTTGCGCCTTAGTTTGTTACTATTGTTGCTTTTGTTGGGTTTCTTCGCCTGCTTTTGTTGCGGTATATTTTTCGCAACTTTTTTAGACGAATCTGCACCCGGTATAAATATTTGTTCACCGGGATGCAGGATGTCGGGATTTCTCAGAAAATTTGAATCTTTGAGTGTTGCAACTGAAACTTTGTAGGTTCTGGAAAGATCATAAAG
>Ga0070728_10004612_pt1 | contig 14166 bp, 10 predicted proteins | sample tdDd471_FD_66723 | JGI IMG/M metagenome (GOLD analysis project Ga0070728, IMG submission 66723) | Marine sediment microbial communities from the Atlantic coast under amendment with organic carbon and nitrate - tdDd47.1 | ecosystem: Environmental > Aquatic > Marine > Coastal > Sediment | place...
GCCTATATCCTTAAGGAATATGTGCCTGGCGTTCGTTCCTTCACCACAAGGAACCCCAATTATTTCAAAAGTGACCGTGCCTGGTTTGATGAAGTGGAAACCCTGGTTATAAACGACGTCAATGCCAGAACCAACGCATTGAAAACCGGCCAGATCGATTTGATGAGCCGTTGCGAACTGAAAACCGTTCATCTGCTTAAAAAGATGAAAGGCTTGCAGATTATCCGTCAGGATGGTACCAAGCATTATACATTTGCCATGCGCACCAACATGGCGCCATACGATAATAACGATGTGCGCCTGGCGCTCAAGTACGGAATTGACCGCGAATTGCTGCTCAATACCATCCAGCGCGGATATGGCTCGGTTGGTAATGATCACCCAATCGCCAAATCCGATCGCTATTATGCCTCGGATCTTCCCCAGCGTCAGTATGATCCGGATAAAGCCAGCTTTTATTTGAAAAAGGCTGGTCTTGCAGACACCACATTTGAGCTCCATGCCGCTGACGCCGCATTTGTCGGCGCCGTTGACGCCGGGGTCATGTACCAGGAATCAGCAGGTAAAGCAGGCCTCAAAGTGAAAGTCGTGCGAGAACCAAACGACGGTTACTGGTCAAATGTCTGGCTGAAAAAACCATGGTGCGCCGTTTTCTGGGGTGGACGCCCGACCCCCGATATGATGTTCAGCACTGCCTACGCCGAGGGTGCCGCCTGGAATGACTCTGCATGGTCCCATAAACGGTTCAATGAACTGCTGGTTTCTGCCCGGGCCGAACTCGATCAAGCAACGCGTCGTGGGATGTATCAGGAAATGCAGCAAATCGTACGTGACGAAGGCGGAGTTGTCGTGCCTATGTTTGCAGCAGACCTTGCCGCTGCAACCGATAAGATCGGCCATGGTCCCATCGCTGCAAACTGGGAACTCGACGGTTTCCGCGCCGCAGAACGATACTGGTTTAAGTCTTAGTACGTATTCGTACTTGTTTTTTCTCTGACCCTGGAGGGGAGTCAGCTTTCCCTGACTCCCCTCGCCTATTTTCACAAAGGTGGGCTCGCCAAAAAAATGATTTTGTTCACTGTGACCTGGGCAATTCACTGCCAGCGGGTGACCCATCGTCGAAATAATAGGATGGCGGCTTGCAATTAACCCCTATCTTCCTGGAAGAAATTCAATGTTTGCTGTCCCTGCAACCGTTTTCCTTGGTTTGCTCGCCGCCATTTACCAAGATTCCTGGTTTGACAAATATATATCCATTACAACTCTCAGCGCCATTTTGCTGCCGTAATTTTTAGTAGCCTATGTTCTGATTGCTTTGTTATCGATACAGATAATGTTTTTCCGTGTATCTGCGCGATCAACCATCAGATGTCATTTCTACAGAAACTGCACGCATTATTCCACCCCTGCCTAACCCTTCCCCGGGCGTGAGTCAAATGATGCGCATGATCAGGGCAACCATCATCAACGTGCTCTCTAGTCCATTTATTGAAGGTGAGGTGTGGTGATAAGTAGTCGATCTTTTGAGGCTTCCTAAAAAAGTCCTTCCCTATCCTCCGACCAATCCAAAACCCACTTTATCCAAGTGAAGAGATGTCTTTTGGAAATGTAAAACAAATGCTCGGCACAATCGGTTTAGCTTCTTCCTGTATCGTTACAGTTCTGTATCGTTGGATCGAAATCCTTTGATGTTATTCTTTGAAATGAGAAAACCAGGAAGAAAATTCAGTTTTGAAAAATGAAATAGAGAGGAGATTGCTAGGTCGAATCTTTCTTTTAAAACCGGCCAGAGTGCCTAATAATTTAGGTTATAAGGGCTCTTCTTAATCGAAAGTTAAAGGCAAATTTAGAGATTCAGAAAATTAATTTCACACACAAAAAATCATTGAAAAGAAATCGTTACGATGTATTTTTCTGAGGGTTGTAAAAAAGACAAGAAGACATCTGTATTTATATAACCATCTATCGTCTCGATACTGATTAAGCTTTGCTTGAGTTGTAGACGTTGCTGAAAGAAGTTTATAAGGACAGAGCCTGAGAAAACTCCACCTTTTTCAAGTATTCCTTGTCCCTTATCAGATGCTATCGTATTAAAAAGTTTTAAGCGCACTGCTATAGTACTTTCTACTTGAGTTGTAACGTTATTATTAGAGTCTGGGGTTCTCAGCGCAGCGTGTAAGCTGTTTCTACGAAAGATCGCTCCTGCAAGTCCAGGCATGGCTGCCGACAGGGCCAATACTGATGGTGAATTGTTCAGTTGTGTCTCCATATCGTCTATCGCATTCCCATCAAGAAAAACTGTTTGTATCTTGTTAACGATATAGTCCATGTCAAACCCAGGAAGATTAGCTAGGAATGTTCCAACGGATTGACCAGCTTCGCACTGTAAGATAATTCCTGACTGTAGTATGGGGGGATATTTTTCTATTTTATCTTTTGAGACAATGATATTTATTTCAATCATTTGTACGATGTTATCTGGGATTTCAGTATGCAACTACGACAGAACGTGATTTCTGTCGTAGTTGGTTATGTCAAATTAGCATTTAGGGGTCTACTTCATACTACCTACTGAATTAGAAATCCCAAAATTTGTCAATTTCTTCGCCCGGCATATCCCATACAACGTTGTGCGGTGGCAGAGCTTCTGTTGAAAAGAATTCCGGCAGGCGATCATCGGCCTTGGTAAAACCAGCCGCCTCATTAAATGCTTTTTCAGTTTTGAGGATGGATTTGCCGAGGCTCACCACATCATCTCCAGTGAGATTGATTCCAAAGCGGGCATTGATCAGATCAACAAGAGCTGGCAGACAGGTTTCGTCGTCAAGTGCTGCAAATGCAATGAACAGACACATCCCGGTAGAGTCGATTGCAGCGGTGGCGATCTGCAAATTTCTTGACAGTTCAACCTGGCCTTCATTAGAAAGCGGGTCAACAGAACCACCTACATTGAGAAGATTGCTGGTGATAGCGTACCCCATTGTATGATCGGCACCCATGGTAGAAGTTGCATACGTAATGCCGATACCTTTAATGGCGCGCGGATCGTAAGCAGGTATCCCCTGATTTTTAACGACTGGCACCCTGGTAACACCAAATGCTTTACCAACAACAGCTGTACCAGCACCTATAATACGTCCAAGCCCTGTACCTTTTGCTACTTCTTCCCGGAGAATGCGACAGACTCCTTCACCATCACCAAATTCTAGAACTCCTGCTTCCATGGCAACAGCAAGAGCAACAGGAATCTCAATGCTGTCAATACCAATATCATCCATCAGGTGATCTGCTTCTGCAATGTGGTCTAGGTTATCAACACAGCAGTCAGCACCTACAGCCCAGATAGTTTCGTATTCGAAGCCTGAGGTTTTATAGTTTTTCTTGGCATCGTTATATATCTGGGAACATTGAATAACACAGCCCTGGTGGCAACCATGCTTTGGTTTTCCACCCCTTTCCTCAATCACGTCATGCATGGTCTCTCCTGAAATTTTCTCGTGTCCATCAAATTGACCGAGACTAAAATTTCTTGTGGGGAGTCCACCGGATTCGTTGATGATGTTGACCATCACGTCGGTACCATACTGGCCAAGTCCCTTGCTGACTGGGTGATCAATGAGTGCCTTGGCAAAAGCCCTGTTTGCTAGCTTAAATGCTTCCGGGTCAGCAACATCAACCTTGCCTTCCCCAGCATCGATTGTAATGAACTTCACTTTCTTCGAACCCATAACAGCGCCAAGTCCACCGCGTCCGACTGAGCGGATATGGCTATCTGGATCTTTTACTGAAATATTTGCAGCAGCCATTTTCATCTCTCCGGCAGGGCCAACAGCAATTATGCCTTTTTTCCTATCCGCTCGGGCCTCAAGAGTTTCCACAACCGCAAAATTTCCTTTTCCGATCAATTCTGATTCTTCAGCAATTGTAACTCCATCTGCAGATATGTTAATTCCATACCACTTATCATCACCAGGTTGGCCTTCAAGGACAATGGCTTTACACCCCAAACGGGCAAGAAGTTGTGCCGCTGTTCCGCCGGCGTTTGACTCCTTAATAGTTCCAGTAAGGGGACTCTTGGCACCCATTGAAATTCGCCCTGAGTTAGCCGCCACAGTTCCCGATAGCAGACCTGGAGCGATGACCAATTTGTTATTTGGCCCAAGCGGATGGCAGGTGGGAGGGACTTCAGCCGCCACAATTGTTGAAGTAAGACCTCGGCCGCCATGCCCTGCCCAGCTTTCAGGCACATCCTCTATGCTACTTGAAAGTTCACTCATGTTAATTCGATAAATTTTGTCTGCCATGTTGCTCTCCAGTGAAAATGAATATGATTCTATGTCCGGTTCTTTGATGGTCACTTACATACCACCCCTAACAATCGTGGTTATTTGACATCCTAGCGGTTGACAACTCGTACCTGTGCAAATTGGCGATGCCCTTCAGCCGACCCATGAAATCCGAAGCCGCTCTGTTTTGCGCCAACCCAGGGAACTTCCCCTCCACCGCCAACACCTTGATTGACACCAATCATGCCTGCTTCCAGACGGTCAGCCACCTCTTGTACACCAGCGTTACCAAACACTACGGCGCCAAGGCCATACGTACTGTTGTTTGCGCGGCTGATTGCTTCTTCTATGTCAAGAAACCGGCCGATACAAACCACTGGGCCGAAGGTTTCCTCCTGCTCTATCCGCATCTCAGTTGTCATGCCCGCGATTACTGTGGGGGTAATATAATGGTCAGGGTGGTCAACTCCGCCATACAGCAATCTCGCTTTTTTATCCACAGCATCTTTTATATGTTCTATGATTTTAGAATGTTGTTTGACATTAATGATCGGGCCAATATTAACACCGTCCATATCCCAGGGGCCAACTCTGTATTGGGCGGCGAGTGTGGTGACATACTGTTCAAATTGGTCTGCAACTTCTTCAGCCACGTATATGCGTTCTGTTGAGATACACATCTGACCTGTATTTTCAAAGCTGCTTCCTATTGCAAATCTTGCTGCTGCCTGTAGATCAGCATCCTTCATAACAATCATAGGATCATTACCGCCTAGTTCCATAACAAGTCTTTTAAGAGATGGGGCCGCTTGTGCCATAATATCTCTTCCTGTTGCCTGGGAGCCTGTAAACCCAACCACGTTGATTTCACTCTGGACAAGCATTTTTCCTTGGCTGCCATCGCCATGAACAATTTGTAGAAGATCCTGCGGTAATTCTTTATGAATGATATCGAAAAAAGCCTGAGCGATCAGAGGGGTCTCTTCAGAAGGTTTCCAGACAACACTGTTTCCGGCCATTAGCGCTGGCATCAAGAGGTTATTCGCCATGGCGAGTGGGTAGTTCCAGGGGGAGATAATTACAGCCACTCCCAGCGGACCATATTCAATGGTCGTTCCACCAGTGTTCTTGCTTCGAAAAGCTTCAAGGGCAGAGCTTGCCATATATGGACCGCCCCAGATGGTACCTTGCACTTCAGATGTTGATCTTCGTATATCTTTCCCCATTTCTCTACTGAGAAGTTCTGCCAGACTATGCAGCGATGATTCGGCCGCAGAATACGCTTTCTGAATCGACGTCAAACGGTCTTCAAGCGATACTTGTTTCCATTTGGCTGCAGCTATTTTTGCCTTTTGAACAATTTCATTTATCTGTTCTTTATTTGGTGTCTGAACTTCGCCAAGCTTGTGACCGTTGCTGGGGTCATATGAAATGATTGTCTGACTCATTGTCGGTTCCTCTTGTTAGTTGTGCAAAATGTATCTGCTTGAAAAGCAGTGCGAGCGAAATCTTAAACTGGCTTATATAAATCGCTGCATTATTGAATCTATAACGGCGTCGAAGTTTTCTACAGTTGCACCTGTTTGCTGGCAAATTTGGAGTGCGTAACCTCGTTGCACTGGGTTTTTCAGATCACTGAACCGTGCCATTCTATGACTCCTTCTCCCTACACAAAAAAGCATCTGTTCACTGGGGTCAAGTTCCAGAAAATCCCGGATAGGTTGCATCATTTTTTCCTTATCATCTGGAAACACGCCATCGACTTCCACAAATAGATTCAGTACATGGTCGCTGCGTATCGTACTCGTAATCCCATCAAGATTTTCAAGGAAGTGTAGGAGTTCTCTTGCCGTATCAACTTCACCCATTTTATCGAATTCGCCTGCTTCGAACTGTGCGGTAAGGGGAGCGGAAGGTGGCAGCGCCAAGGTCCGCAGACGAATAAAATCAGGATTGATTTGATTTATGGCATCAGCCGTTTCTCTACTATTTTCCTCTGACAGTTTTTTACCACCGAGCCCTGGCATGAAATACTCAGACAACTCAATACCTGCTCTTTTTAGCTTTTGCCCCGCAAGTATTTGGGTGGCCTTGTCCACACCTTTTTTCACCCTCTTAAGTACCTGGTCTGAACCTGATTCCATACCGATATGGATTCTATTGAGTCCAGCTTTTGCCATGGCGCTCAGATTCTCGTCGCTGATTTTGGCAATCGTATGGGAACGAGCGTATGAAGTGACACGTTTTACCTGGGGAAATGACTCCTTAAGATGTCTCAGGATACGAATGATATCTTCCGGTTTTATAACAAGGCTGTTACCGTCCTGGATGAATATCGATTCCATGCCGCTGGCAACAAAGCTTCTGGCTGCGTGCAGAGCTTGGATATCACTTTGACCATCATCCAGTACAAGATTACGAAGATCTCTTGAAGATACGGCTCCAACTGAGTTTTGAACGGATTGAACTTTGTCTACATAGAAACGGACAGTGTCAATGTCTCGTAAAACCTGGTCTACAGGACGCAAGCTGAATTTAGTGTCTTTGTAGAGTCCACAAAATGTACACTTATTCCAAGGACAATTGCGGCTGATCCTGACGAGTAGACTTTCTGCTTCACTTGGCGGGCGGATAGGCCCTTGTTCAAAGCCTTTATATGATTCGATTGTTTTCATGTTATGTATATCTCCAATTAATTAGGCCACTGATAAATATAAAAGAATCACAATCAGTTACCCAGACCTATCGGTAGGTAGGTGTGTTGGACAAAAAAAAGTCTACGCTCTGAAACTTGAGATAACTACCTCTGTTGCCTCCAAAAATTTTTCAGTTCCACCAAAGGAACGAGATATCGTCTGTGCCCCAACTAAAAATGAAAAAAAGGCAAAGGCTGCTTCCTCGTCACTTCCTTCAAAGTTTAGTGATTGTTCCAGCCTTCCCTGCTCAAAGACTCCGGCAAAGATAGACATTGTATTTTTTATGGTATTCTGGAGGATATGGCTTGAAGTGTCATGTAACGTGTTGTTGTTTGAGCAAATAGATCCTACGAGACAGAGTTTTTTATTACTTAGTCCCTCTCCAAATACAGCACTTAGTCTTCTTAGCTTCTCAGGTGCAGTTCCTTTACCATCAGCAATCTGACGATACCTGTATCCATAGGAGACTTCGCAGCGCTTGAGCAGTTCATCGACGAGATCTTCCTTCTTGGGAAAATGGTGATGAATACTCGCTTTGCGAATACCAACGGCATCACTGATATGTTTATAACTCATGGCATTTAACCCAACTCTCTGAACGAGATCATCTGCCACTTCGAGTATTTTATTTCGAGTATCATTCATAAGGAATCCACCCTACCAGAAGGTAGGGTACCGTGTCAATGAAAAACAAAAAAAGTCAGAATTGAGCAAGCAAGTAGCATTAGCAAAGAGATACACGGAACATCCTCAAGATCTGAAATTTGAAAAAGCAGGAAAGTTTGAGTTGGCAGTCTCAACGGTTGTGTTCACGCGCGCGGTTAACCACGTCGTCGTGCAACACTTTGTTGGCCATTGTTTCATTCGGTTGGTTGCTTTAGGTGTGCATGAGGATCCGTAGCGACCGTCTCAACTTACTCAGTCTTCGATAGCTGGGTTCATTGAGTAGGTGCCCATGTGCGATGCACTCGCCAAAATGTGCCCCTTCATTGCCTCCAGAGTGTCTTGACCGGTGAAATCGCCTTGAAGTCTCAGCGTTTCGACATCAAGTGCAAAGACCTCGAAGTGGTAGTGATGCACGATACTGTCATTCCACGGCGGGCAGGGACCGTCATAGCCGCCGTAGGTGCCTTCCATCTCGGGGTCACCCGCGAACCATCCCGTGTAGTCGTTCTTGCCGGTCACGCCGTGTGGGGTTCGACCTACTGATTTGCCTCGCGGGGTGATTCCCCGACAGGCTGCACCCTCGTCCAGGCCGGACACTTCGGCAGAAATATTCACTAGGACCCAATGAAAGAAGTTCACGCGCGGCAAATCAGCGGGAACCATCTTGCCTAGTTGATTTACGTCCTCCCCTGACGACGGGACGTCTGGGTCGTGACAGATGATCGCAAAGGATCGCGTGCCCGCGGGCACATCGGACCATCGAATAGCAGGGCTTATGTTGTCACTTGGAGCAAATTGGCTGTCGGTTCCCGGACGACCAAAAGCGAATTGGGCCGGAATGGCCGCACCGTGGGCCCAGGAGTCAATGTGGACGGTAAATTGTGTTTTCATTGTCTGTGTTCCTCTGTTCTTGTTTTGTGCTATATGTTAAACAATAATTCTACAGGATTGAGCAACGTATTCTTAATTAGTCCAACAAGTTATTATCTAGAGACCGGACATCATTCAATCCGAGGATGATTGGACAGGATAATTTTACTAAACCACTCTGTTTCTAAACGGATATGATGCACTGATCGAATGATATCAGGAAACCCGATACCGTCTACATTATGCATTTAGAAAGCTATTGGCTATATTAAGCATCTAGCAAGACGAAAAAAATTAGGCTTTCCCTTTGAAGGTTTAGTCCAAGATGTTTCCTGTATCTCTTCAAATTAGGACCTGCAAATCATTCCTCGACTCAAAACAGTAACTTCACAGTTTGTATACGTAGCAACCCTACATTCGATAACTTTCGTTAGAGCTTCCCTCGTGTAACCTTTATCAAAAATCACACTAATAACCTGCCATGTTTCTTTCTACCATACTTGCCATGGCAAAGGTAACTCCTTGACATTGATAGGTGATGTGACAAGGTGTTGGCTGTGCATCGTACTCTTTTTCAAAAAAGATACTTGTGGTGAAACTCTAAATGTTCTGCAATGAAGCTTGAAATGAAAAAGTAACTGTGATCGTACCCTTTTTGCATTCGCAGTGTAAGTTTGCTGTCATGTATCTTTGCCGCAGCAACTAAATCTTCAGGGTAGAGTTGTTCCTTTAAAAAACCATCTGCATCACCTTGATCCACTAAAATGGGGAGGGTGCATTGCCCATTTCGAAGAATCTCACATGCGTCATACGCTTTCCAATCCTCTTTATTTTCTCCAAGGTAGTTCCTAAAGGCCTTTATTCCCCAGGGACAACGACTTGGGTGAGAAACAGGGCTAAACACTGAGATTGACTTATATTGTCTTTGGTTACGCATGCCGACAACAAGGGCTCCGTGGCCTCCCATACTATGTCCTGCAATGGATTTCACAGTGCTTACTGGAAAATTCTCTTCAACGATTTTGGGTAGTTCATAAACCACATAATCATACATGTGATAGTGAGTATTCCATGGTTTCTGGGTGGCATTGAGATAAAACCCTGCACCGTGTCCAAAATCGTAGTGTTTGTTTTCATCATCGGGTACCTCTTCACCACGGGGGCTTGTGTCTGGGGCAACAATGGCAATACCAAGTTCAGCGGCTTTTTGAAAGGCACCAGCCTTTTGCATAAAGTTTTCATCGGTACAACTAAGGCCCGAGAGCCAGTAGATTACAGGAACTGGTGTGTCTGTACTTGCCCCGGGGGGAAGATAAATGGCAAAACGGGTTGTACACTGAAGACGTTCTGAATGGTGGGTAAACTGTTTATGGTAACTGCCAAAAACCTTAGCGGAACTGTATTCTTCTATCTGCATAAATCCTCGTTTCTCTTTTGGAAAGGGCGAAGATCGGCGTCTTCCCAAAAGAGGTGTGAATGCTTTACTTATTCATATGAATGACGGTGCGAATACTCTCACCTCCATGCATAAGATCAAAGGCTTTATTAATATCCTCAAGGCCCATGGTATGGGTGATGAAATCGTCTAGTTGGAATTCACCGGCCATATACCTCTCTACCATTTCAGGAAGCTGGGAGCGTCCTTTGACTCCACCAAATGCTGACCCGCGCCATACCCTACCTGTGACGAGTTGGAAGGGACGGGTAGAGATTTCTTGACCAGCACCAGCAACACCGATAATAACAGACTCACCCCAGCCTTTATGACAGCACTCAAGTGCCGAGCGCATGACATTGACATTACCAATACATTCAAATGAGTAGTCCACTCCTCCATTAGTCATCTCAACAATGACATCTTGAATAGGTTTATCAAATTTTTGTGGGTTAACACAGTCGGTGGCACCAAATTTTTTGGCAAGATCATATTTACTCTCATTAATATCTACACCGATAATACGTGTAGCACCTGCCTTTTGGGCCCCAATAACGACGGCGAGGCCAATACCTCCTAGGCCAAAGATAGCAACGCTGTCACCTTTTTGAACCTTGGCTGCATTCACCACAGCACCCATGCCGGTGGTAACGCCGCAACCAAGGAGACAAACTTTTTCAAGGGGTGCCTGTTTGTTAATTTTGGCAAGGGAAATTTCTGGAAGAACTGTGTACTCAGAAAAGGTTGAACATCCCATATAGTGGTAAATTGGTTTACCATCTTTATAGAATCTGGTGGTGCCATCTGGCATTAGTCCTTTGCCTTGGGTTTCTCGCACGGCACCACAGAGGTTGGTCTTGCCAGAGAGGCAAAATTTGCAATCACCGCATTCCGCCGTATAGAGGGGAATGACATGATCCCCCCTTTGCAAGGTAGTGACACTTTCGCCTACCATTTCAACTATACCACCACCTTCATGGCCGAGAATGGCTGGGAAAATACCTTCCGGGTCGTTGCCTGAAAGGGTAAAGGCATCAGTGTGGCAAACACCCGTGGCAATTATTTTCACGAGGACCTCTCCCTTTTTGGGGAGCATAACATCGACTTCTTCTATGGAAAGTGACTCTTTTGGGCCCCAAGCAACAGCAGCGCGTGATTTTATAAATTGATCGCTCATAATGTGTCCTTTGTTATTAGAGAAAAATCAGGCACACATCTATGCCTGACTGTCTCACTACTCTAGGAGTAACTTAGGAGGATGTCAAACAGCAGTGGGGGATGGTAAAATATTGAGTGCGGCCGGGCAAGGTCGTGTAGTCCTGCTGGAGTGAATCCCGTCCCGGAAGGTTGGCCAGAGACCCGGTCTTGTATGACGTTTCTGCTCGTTGTGGCCCACAGATTTACCCGCCGGCTTCCTCCAAACACTACCTCGCAGCAATGCTTCTTAGGTCGGTTAGTGTTTTAAGTTGAGAACCTAACTCAACACAGAATTACACACAGAGGACTTTACCCCCATTAGTTCACGTCAATGCCGGGTGCACACAAGTTACTCAACACTAACAGCGGGAACAGCCCCGCTACAGGTTTGCATTACGCAATATTGCCAACTCAAATATTTTGCTTTTTCTTCAATTTCAAATTTTTACATTCTTCCTGTATCCCCCGAATTGACTGACAGCAAAGCATCCAGTTCTGAGCAGCAAGTAGCTTCACAGGAATAGTCTAAAATTGAAGCTGGTAGAATATCAAGACCTTCGAGATGGCAATATTAACGCGATGATCAGCGGTTTATCCGGTGCATTATTTTGTTATTAAAATCATGTAGCAAGAGCTAAAAAGCCAACTTGACATCTTTCTGTCTACTGTTTTAGAGGTACCATTTCCCATGCCGAGTGACTTAGCGAAGTAGACGAACAGGTTTCTAGCGATAGCACGCGCCAACGATCATAGGGTGAATAAGTGCTGGAAGACTCGATACCTGAGGCCAAGCAGAGATCGAAACCACGCAGCATCAATTGTCCCTTTTCTGTGTGATCAAATTTTTGCAAGTCAGTCGTCTCATAAAAAGCTCCGCGTTCGTCGCACGGACGGAGTAAAACGGACGTTCCAGGCAAAACGGTATTATTTACACCAAAGGCCGTCACACAAACGTCCGCGGCAGGGAATACTAGCTGGCCTTTACTGGTGTAAATGACAGCACTATCTGATGTTGCAAAAGGTTTGCAGTTGTGAATAAACAAGGGTAGGTCCACGCGCAGTATGTCGCCTGTTCCCAAAATATCAAAACAATAACCATCGTCCGGACGATCTAAGCGATCTTTAAGGCGCACATGGATCAAATCCTGATTCGCTGCCGTTGCATTGACAGCAATAAATGCTGCCAAAACAATTATACATTTTCCAATCGTTTTCATATTTTTCCTGTATATGTTCGAGATTTCTTCCTCTCTCCATCCATCGTTTAACGAGTTTGGGGTCTATGATCACCGGACGGGACATGGAAATGGTCTGATATTTGTATCGTAGTAACTTGATAGCCAAAGATAATTGGACTAATGCAAATCTAGATATTAACCATCTTCCAGTTAGTCGCAAACTTGCTCATTTTTCTCTCATCATTTTTCGCGCGATACTGTTTTCCTATCTGGCGTTAAGTTTGATTCAGTTTGGCCTATTCGGTTTCAAGCCGACACCGACTGACAATCAGTTACTATCGGGCAGACTGCCTGACAATCCAACAGAAGGTTTTCTGGTCTTGATCACCGGTCCCGATTCACCAGAGAGAAGTAGGTTTTTCGACATTACCAATTGAAAATGATCTTTGATGGGGCAGATTTTGGCATAAGACGTTTCTTTTAGGGGAGTACCAAGTATTGAATCGACATCTTGCTCTTTTCAAGACGCAGATATCCTGGCCAACCCGTCACCGAGTTACTTACAAACCACCAGATCCTGTCAATCAGCCACTTTTAGGAGGTATCATCGTGAGCCGATCTGGCAATGGGCTTGACATATACCAGTCTTCCTTCACCACAGTGCGGACGCCAGCAGTTTGCCGCACTGTTCGAAGGGTATATCGTTCTGGTTGCAGAATCGCGCTTTCAGGCTGCTGCGTTGAGAGTAGACAGCGGCATGGACAACGCCGCTGTTATGACCGGTCTAATGAGCGGAAAAGCTCCGTTTCCTTTTCAATCACCAGTACCGACGAACCCGGATTGCGCCGCCTATGACAACATAATCAAACAGCTGGGCTGTCATGGTGGGAGTTTTTTATTATTCTTTCTCCGGATCGACATCGAAAGTGATATCGATTTCGTTGCCATCCTCATCGAGGTACCGATCATTGTAGAGGTTGTGATCTTGAATCTGCTGTATGAATTCAGGAGTTTCCTGATAGCGAAAGACCAGGTCGGTGATGATTTCAAGAGAATCGACATCTATCCGGGAGGTCTGGAAGGCGACGACGGTTTCCGTTTTGCGGATGAGTCTGGCGGTGAGGTCGATCTTTTTTCCCTCCGTTGTAGTAATGGTAATATGATATTTGTGTTCATCGAGCGACTTGGATGGGGCGGCAATGGCGACACCACCCTTGCTGATATCGATTGCCTTGGCCACGACATAGGTTCCCTTATCGCTTTTCAGGAGCGCCTCACCCTTGATGGGTACCCGTACATGCATTCGCCTGTAGTTCATTTCTTCAACCATTGCCTCCTTAACGTAATCCCCTAGAATCTTCTGTTATGATAGCGCAATTATCTCTTTTAAAACAGAGATCATAACACGTAAAGCAAATCTGTCAGGCTTCTCGGGGATTATCGGCCAGAATCACATAGCTTTATTATTGAGAAGCGAGGACTGCTTAAATATATACAGGAAGCACCTCAAGTTTAAGTCCTAAGGGCTTTTTGAGAGGCGTGACCTGGCAATCTTAACAACTAAAATATGACAACGAAAGTATTCGTCTTACATTCCATTTTCCCTAAATGGAGTAACTTTTCAGCATAAATTCTGTTTGAAATGATTGAATATGAAAATAGAAAAATGTGTTATTGTTATATGTGGTTGAAATAACAACACTTGGGTAACGACTAAAATGAAACTTCTTCAACTTATTTTCCTCAATATTTTTCGTCATAGAATCCGGTCTATGATTGGCATAGCAGGGATTGTTTTTGGCGTGGCTGGGATGCTCACCGTTTTATCGATCATCCTA
>Ga0070728_10004616_pt1 | contig 14157 bp, 15 predicted proteins | sample tdDd471_FD_66723 | JGI IMG/M metagenome (GOLD analysis project Ga0070728, IMG submission 66723) | Marine sediment microbial communities from the Atlantic coast under amendment with organic carbon and nitrate - tdDd47.1 | ecosystem: Environmental > Aquatic > Marine > Coastal > Sediment | place...
ATGTCGCGAGGCCTGACCAATGAACGCACCCAACGCCGCAAGGAATATATGACCGACGACAAATTCCTGTCGCCGTACCTCTACTATTTCCTGCCATGGAACCTGTACCGCATGTCCCGGCTGTTCGCCGGTCTGGAACTGGATATCCCGGACGGTGGTGAAATAGCCGATCTTGGTTCCGGTCCTTTGACCGCCGTGCTCGCTCTGTGGATGTCGCGCCCACACTTGCGCACCCGCAAGCTCAACTTCACCTGTCTGGACCTCTCCCCCAAATCCATGCAGACAGGTCTCAAACTTTTCCACGCCATGGCAGGGAAGGATTCTCCGTGGCGTATCAAAACCGTCAAAGCACGGTTCACGGATCGACTCCATAAAAAAGTCGACCTGCTCATGGTCGCCAACGCGTTCAACGAGCTGGACTGGTCAGGCCGTACCACGCGCCCACAGGCTGAAATTTTGTCAAAGCACCTCGTGAATTCGACCAAAGACACTGGCCGTATCCTGCTCATCGAAACAGGCGTCCGCATGACCGGACGTATTATCTCTGAAATGCGCACACAGATGCTCGAAAAAGGCTTCAAGCCCATTGCACCTTGTCCGCACTGTGAAGAGTGTCCCATGCCCGCCATGACTCAAAGCGCCCCGTGGTGTCACTTCAACTTCTCCGTGAAGGATGCGCCGAAATGGCTGGAAAAGATTTCAAAGGATGCACAGCTTGAAAAGGACAACGTCACCCTCAATTTCCTCTACCTCTCGAAAAAAGGCAGTGAAAACTGGGGAGCGGTCCGGGCCATATCTGAACCATTCAAGCTGCACGGCAACAGGGGCCAGTACGCATGCTCTGATCGAGGGCTGACCCTTATTGACATTCCCCCGAAGACCCGGTCACTGTTCCCAGGCCAAACTTTTGTTCCGACATGGCCTGAAAAGCCCAAGACCGACCTCAAATCCAAGGCGATTATTCTCCCGTACACGCCCAAACCGACCAAAAAGAAATGAAGATCATAGACCTCGGGCTGATCAGCTACAAAGAAGCCGAAGCCCTGCAACTCAAGACGTTGGAAGCGGTTATCGCCGGTTCCGAAGACAATACCGTGTTCATCCTCGAGCATCCCAAGGTTATTACGCTTGGCCGTCAGGGCGGAGCCGAGAACCTGCACATGGACGAAGCTCTTCTTGCCGAACACGGTATCGAACTGGCACAGACCACCCGCGGCGGAAACATCACCTGTCACTTTCCGGGACAACTCGTGGCCTACCCCATCTGGCGGGTAGAAAAACGTCCCGGCGGCATGAGAAAGTTCTTCCACGACATGGAAGAGGCCGTCATCAACACCTGCGCGCATTTCGGCGTGCAGACCATCCGACGCCCCAAACATCCCGGAGTGTGGGTGGACGAAACACGGAAAATATGCTCAATGGGCATCGGCGTTCGTCGCTGGGTCACCTATCATGGTCTGGCCCTCAATATCGGCAGCGACGTCAGCCTGTTCAACGCCATCACACTGTGCGGCATCCAAGGGGCGGTTCCTACCTCCCTCTCGGCAGAGGCCGGACACGAAATAGATATGAAGGACGCCAAAAATGTCTTTGAAAAAGAATTCCGAAAAGCCTTTGCGGATTCCCAAATGGCTACGCATCAAGCTGCCAAATAACGAAAATTTCACCAACACTTCCGGTTTGATATCTGACCTGCACCTGAACACGGTCTGTCAGAGCGCCAAGTGCCCGAACAAGTGGGAGTGTTTCTCCAAGAACGTGGCAACATTCCTCATCATGGGCTCAATCTGCACACGCAACTGCGCCTTCTGCAACATCGTTTCCGGCGATCTCGAACAGCTTGATCCAACGGAACCGGCCCGTGTGGCCGAGGCGGCCAAACGCCTCAAGCTCAAGCATGTGGTCATCACCTCCGTCACCCGCGACGACCTGCCTGACGGAGGTTCCGCCCATTTCGCAGCCACCATCAAGGCCGTGCAGGAAGTCATGCCCGATTGCACCATTGAAGTACTCATCCCGGATTTCCAAGGTGACCAGGACGCACTCAAAACCGTACTCGACGCCCGCCCCAACGTACTCAACCATAACCTTGAGACCGTGTCCGTTCTCTATGACGACATCCGGCCACAGGCGAATTATCGTCAGTCCCTCGACGTGCTGGTCAACGCCAAGCGCATGGCCCCGAACATTCCCACCAAGTCGGGCATCATGGTCGGTCTGGGAGAAAACGACGAGCAGATCATGACGGTTCTCGACGATTTCGCCGCTGTGGATTGTGACATCGTCACCATCGGCCAGTACATGCAGCCCAGCCGGCAGCATCCCATGGTCAAACGCTATGTGGAGCCAGAAGTTTTCAACATGTACGCCGAGGAAGGCAAAAAGCGCGGCATCAAGCACATGTTCAGCGCACCGCTCGTCCGGTCCAGCTACAACGCGGCCGACTTCGTGTAGGCCTCCGGCGGCCAGGGCGCTGCCCTGGACCCGCCAGAGAACCTTTTGAAAAAGGTTCTCTGGGCTCTCCAAAACTTTATCTGTCGCCTTCGGCGAAGGTTGCCTGCTGCGGCCCCATTAAGCTCACCGATTAAAACACGATGGCGCACCATGCTTAATGCATGGTGCGCCGTTTTTTCGACTTAAAGAAAGTTTACTTTTTTAGTAGCGCTTCAGCATAATTGCTGATTGTCAAATTTTAATTCATAACACACTAGATTTTATCGACAACACAATATATATGTGCATACATTATTTTGCCATAAACTTGTGAAGGTTGTCAGATGAAATATCTTAGATTTGTACTGCTTTCTGTTTTCCTTGTCGGTTGCAACACGACGAAGGCCATACGCACGGCAACACCAACCATGCTTTCGTCAACGGCATCCCCCGCCTTAGAACTCAACATAGATGATTCTTTTAAATATCTCGGTATGACGGATATTCCCAATGAGTTATCAGATGATCCACATCTTCAATCCTTCGAATGCTTCATATACATCGACAAAAGGACAAAAAAGTACCCCGAAAAAATGCTAATTTTCACTTTCGCAGATTGCGACGCCCGATATTACTGGACTGGATTTGAGCTTGACCAGCCGCTCACTTGGACAAAAACATATATCGCAGATGTCTTTTTTGATTCGGTCATAAACTTCAGACACACAGTCCCACGAGATTTTGTAACGGACCATTTGGTATCGAAAGGATATGATTTAGCCCCGAGGATGCTCTCCAAATACTATATTCACAATATGCGTCACGGCCAAATATGCCGCATATCATATTGGGAAGCCGTTGACTCGCATATATACAACCGCTTAGCTGAATGGAACGAGGAACGATTTGGCGGACCACATAATGGCCTTTCCTACCACGCTCACCCTCCTGCCAAAGACCTTGAAATCTTTTTAAACAACTTCAATGAAAGAGCTGATAAAGCCGTCAATGTCAGTCAGTCTGAAAGAAACGGATATTGGTAAACAGCATAATTCAACCACATCAATACAACCAATCGCGAATACGTAGATCAATCTTCGGGATGCCTCGATAGCGGTCGATCTTCGGGGTGAAGGCGAACCGCATGGTTCTGCCTTGAATTTCTCTAGGGAGGCTACCGCCCATGCGCCATGCTTTGCCGGGGAGCTTGGCACCAGTCTCTTTATCCTCAAGCACAAGTTTGACGTGCTCACGTTCCCGACCAAAAGTTCGATGCTCGGCGACGGTGACAGGCTGAGTGGCAAATACCGGCTCGGGATTACCCATGCCGAACGGCTGGAGAAGCTCCAACTCCTGAAGCAGCGTATTATTGATGTTGGAAAAACCGAGCTCGTGATCGAGCTTGAGTGTTGGCGTCAGAGGATCAGGACCGAGCGTGTCGATGACATGCTGGTTGAACTGTTCACGCAAGTCTGCCAGATTTTCAGGCTTGAGAGACATTCCTGCCGCCTGCTTGTGTCCACCAAATCCGACCAGTACACCGTTGACCGCTTTCAAGCCTTCATACAAATTGAATTCGGCGATGCTCCGGCCTGACCCTTTGAGCAGTCCTTCGGATGCTTCAGGCGAACACAGGATGAGTGTGGGGCGGTAGAATTTCTCGACCACACGAGAGGCTACAATGCCGATGATACCGGGATGCCAGTCTTCGCCGTACAGCACCAGTCCGGCCATATGGCGCATGGTTTCCGCCTGTTCAAAAGCCTGATCTGCGATCTCCTGCTCCTGACGACGACGCTCCATATTGATGGCATTCAGCTCCTCGGCTATGGGCATGGCCGCATCAAAATCTTTGGACAGCAAAAGGTTGAGTGCCTTGGTCGGATCCCCCATGCGTCCAGCGGCATTGATGCGCGGCGCGAGGTTGAAACCGATTTGTCCAGCACCAAGTTCAGCAGTGCGTTCATAGTCACTGACGACCTTGAGCGCGGCCATACCGGGACGTTTGGCCTCCTTGATAAGGAGCAAACCATTCTTGACCAAAATACGATTCTGCCCTGTCAGTTTGACGATGTCGGCGATGGTACCGAGCGCGACAAGATCAAGCAACGGCCGAACGTCTACGGGATCACCTGGAAGCAGTTTGTTCAGGGCCACCATAAGCATAAAGGCCACGCCAACTCCGGCGAGATCGTCACACGGCCCCCCGTCTTCAAGACGCGGGTCACAGACAGCATGGGCATCGGGTAATTCGTCACCCGGCAGATGGTGATCCGACACAACCACGGTCATGCCGAGTTCACGAGCACGGGCCACCGGTTCCATGTCGGAAATACCACAGTCCACGGTGAGTAACATGGTCGCCCCCTGTTCGTGCAACTGCTCGACGCCGGGGACATTCATACCATACCCTTCTTCCATACGGTTGGGCAGGTGATGCATAATTTCCATGCCATGCATGGCGAAAAATTCCTTGACCACAGCCGTAGCCGTGATGCCATCCACATCATAGTCACCCCAGACCGCAAGGGTTCGGCCTTCGGCCAGACCATGAGCAAGAACCTCGACAGCCTGCGTCAAACCGGGAATTTCGGCTGGATTGACCATGTGACGAAGCAATGGACTCAAAAACTTGTCCATATCCTCTACATCAGTCAGACCACGATTCCAAAGAATTTCAACAATCAATGGGGACACAGACAGCTCCTCTGCAATCGAAGCGACAGAGGCAGGTGCGGTTTCATCACCGCGAGGTTTCCAAATGCAAGGCAATGTATATTCCAGAGGGGTTAGGAAAGTGTTTTCACAAATTGCTCGATATCATCGGATTCGAACATCTCTTCGGCGGTTTCCATGATGTCATCCATGTCCACTTCTACGTCTGAACACAATTGTTCGACCTTTTCGGCATAGAAGCTTTCAGGATCTTCGACGGTGCGGGTCACGGCGTCGGCCAGACAGATAATATTGGACTCAAGCGAATGTTCCGGTGCCAACGCCGGTGAATGGTGCCAGTTAACCGGCTCCACCAGATCAGCTGGCAAATTCCAGGATTTAAGCACCAAAGCGCCGACAACGGCATGATCCACTCCCCAGTAATCCTCTTCGGCTACGGAATCGATCAATTCTTCATCTTCGGCCAGTTCACGAATGGCCTGCCAATCATCAGGCCGTTTCAGAGCGATAATGAGTTTGCCGACATCATGCAGCAAACCGGCAGTGAACATATTATCCGGTTTTCCCACGTCAGTCATACGGGACAATTCCTTGGAAACCATGGCCACCAGAAATTGATGCGACCAATATTTTCCAAGATCAAAATCTTCCGGGACGGTATAGGCTTTGGTCAACCCGTCCATGCCCAGAGCAAGAACAATGTTACGAATTTCGGCCATGCCAAGGACTGCGGCGGCCCGAGTGACAGATCGGACCTCGGCCTGCAAGCCGTAGTAGGCGGAATTGGCAAGACTCAGGATACGGGTCGTCAACCCTTGATCAATGCTCAAGGTCTCACCCACGTCCTCCAGGGAAGACATTGACCTGTTGCCTGTCTGGACAAACAGTTTTTGCAAGACATCTGGAGAAAACGGTAAATCTTCCCGCATTCCCGGAAGCTCACGAAGGAAATCCTGAATTCTATCCTGATTCATGGAACCTCCTGCTCACCCGCCATATGACGGATTCAACACCCCGTTAATCCAGTTTCATGGAAAGAGGAGCTCCGCCCGCCCCACTCGCTTTTCCCGCATTCTCGCCATCTTGAGAGGCTCTACGGGGCTGAGACTCAATGGACACACCAGCCCCTTCTCCTTCCTTAACGTATCCCTGCGTTTGAAGATAGGCCCAAAATTGCTTACTCGCTTCAAGATCCGGATTGACGTCCAAACTCTTGATCAAATACTTCTTGCACTCATCCACATTGCCCTTTTCAAAATAACACCGGGCAATATTATGGAAGAGGTGCTCGTCATTCTTCACCAGTTCTTCTGCCCGCAGATAATATTGCAAGGCCTGATCGTACATCTTGTTCTTGCGCATGTTAATGCCAAAATCATTGAACAGATGCTTGTGCTCGGTTTCGAATGCTGCTTCCAGTCCGACCAGTCGTTCGAAAATATCGTTGGCCTTCACCTGATCGCCACGATCAAGATAGGTCAGTCCCAGGCCAAAGTTGGCGCGGACATTTTCCTCATCAATAGACATGGCCTGTTGATATTCGAACTCCGCACTGTAGGCCGCTCCCCGTTCACGATGTTTCTCGCCGCGCACGATAGCCCCGTCCATCTCCTTGATGGCCGGGTATACTGTGCTGACATAGAATTCGGGTTCAGGATTGAACTTGGTGAGAAAATCGTCGCGCTCGATTTGTCGTTTGGGACCGGAGGGAACATAGTTCCTGTTCAGGGGTTGGATCGAAATCTGACCATCTTCCAACTCTTCAACATCCCAATAGGTCTTCTGAATTGTCCGTCGTTGCGTAGTACCAGTGCCAACCTTCGCGACAGTCTGAGTGGAAAAGATACCTTTGATCTTTTCCGCTCCATCACGAACGATCTCCTGCTCGGTCCCTACTCTTGATTCCTGATCGGACATCAGACGCTCCTACTTGGCCTGCTCCATCTCCTCGACAATCGCCAAAGCGGCTTTCCGTGGATCAGCTGCCTGCGTGATAGGCCGTCCCACCACAAGGTAGTCAGAACCTCTCTGAACGGCCTGCGCGGGGGTTACCACTCGCCGCTGATCGCCTGCGTCTGCCGAAGCCGGTCGGATACCGGGGGTCAGGCAGATAAAATCATCCCCGCAAGCCTTCTTGATCCGCTCGACCTCAAGGCCGGAACAGACCACTCCATTTAAGCCATATTGCTCGGCTTTCACAGCCAGGTCAAGGGCCATTTCCGAGGGGGCCGGCGCATTGGCAACAGGCAAATCACCTGCGGCCATGCTAGTCAACATGGTCACGGCAAGCACCATAGGTGAATCCTGCCCCGGCGCGACGCCTTCAGCGCATCCGGCCATGGCCGCCTTGGCCATACGCTCACCACCCAGGGCGTGAATGTTGACCATGTCTGCACCGGAACGAACCGCAGAACGGACCGCGCCCTGCACAGTATTGGGAATATCAAAGAATTTCAGGTCCAGAAAAACCTTGAAGCCCATCTCCTTGATACCGGAAACAACCTTTGGCCCCTCGGCCGAGAACAGTTCCAAACCGACCTTCATCCATGGCACGGCTCCCTTGAGAGTCCGAGCCATGGCAAAAGCGGAATCCGCATCCTTGTAATCAAGAGCAACAACCAGATCAGCCATCGTCTTCCCATGTCTTTTGAATATTGCCCAGAATGCCGGGGCGCAGCGGCGGCTTGCACCGACCCGCGAGATACACAGACTTCAACTCTTGATATGCCTCGTCCAAATCGTCGTTGACCACCCAGTAGTCAAACCACTTGGCCTGAGAAAGTTCACCTATGGCGTTGTTCAATCGGCGTTCGATGGAATCGGCGGAATCAGTGCCGCGACCTTCAAGTCGACGCACAAGTTCCTCACGGGACGGCGGAAGCAGAAACACGAACGTCCCTTTATAGAACGTCTTCTTGAGCTGTTTGGCTCCCTGTACATCAATGTCGAACAGTACGTCCCGACCGGAATCGAGCATCTTTTCCACCGGCTTGGTGGCCGTACCATAAAAATTGCCGTGGACTTCAGCCCATTCGCAAAAGTCTCCCCGGCTGCGCATGGCCACGAAGACTTCACGAGAAATGAAATTGTATTCACGCCCGTTCTGTTCCTCACCACGCGGTGCACGGGTGGTATAGGACACGGAAAATCCAAAATCCGAGAATTCTTCCCGAAGCATGGATATAAGCGTGGACTTGCCGGTGCCGCTGGGTGCACAAACCACAAGGACCTGTCCCAGCCTGAATTTATGATCTTCTTGCTTCACCTATTCTATTCCCCCTCGTCAGCACTGAACCGCTGACCAATGGTTTCCGCCTGAATGGCTGACAGGACCACGTGATTGGAATCAGTCACAATAATGGCCCGGGTTTTACGTCCCTGAGTGGCATCGATAAGTCGTCCATCAGCGCGGGCGTCTTCTCTCAAACGCCGCATGGGAGCACTGGACGGATTGACGATGGAAATGACCCGATCAAGGACCACGAAATTACCAAAACCGACGTTGAGTAATCCCTGTTTCTGCATAGCTTCCTTCCGCTTTTCAGAAAGTATCTATTCGATGTTCTGAACCTGTTCGCGACACCGTTCCAGCTCGGCCTTGAAATCAACAACCAGTCGACTGACCTCAGTATCCTGAGCCTTGTTGCCACAGGTGTTGATCTCACGGAAAGTTTCCTGCACCAGGAAATCGAGCTTCTTGCCCACGTTCCCCTTGGAGGCCAAAACTTCGCCCAAACGATCCAGATGAGCATCCAGACGGGTCAACTCTTCGGAGACGTCCAGCTTATCCGTGAGGTACGCCACTTCCTGAAGCATCCGATCCTCGGAGAACTCCACATTGGCCGAATCGAGCATATCAATAATACGCTGCCTGAGAGAGGTTTTCTTGGCTTCAAGGATGTCGGGAATACGTGTCGCCACCTTCTGTGCGAGGTCGCGCAAGGTATCCATACGGGCAGAGAGATCATCACCCATGGCCTCACCTTCCACCGAACGGGAATCAACCCAGTCCTTGAGAGCGGCTTCCAGGCCGTTGGTCAGGCTTTCTGCCAGGCCGGGGTCCGGCTCGGAACCGTTGTCGCGCCACAGTGACGACATGGACAATACCCGGCTGTAATCCGGCTCGAATTTCTCACCACGAGACTGTGCAAGTTTTTCCATCTGCTCAAACATGGCTTGGGCCATGGTCTCGTTGAAAGTCATGCCGAGGATGCCGGAATCCAGCACCTCAAGATTCAATGATACGTCCACCCTTCCACGGGAAGCGTAGGTACGGACGATTTTTTCCCATCCGTTTTCAAGGGAACGGAGGTAACCTGGCATACGCCATTTGACGTCCAGATAACGACCGTTAACACTCTTGATTTCCCAGACGTGGGTCCAGGCGTCTTCGTTGGTCTCGAACCGGCCAAAACCGGTCATACTTACGGGCATATTTTTCTTCCTTTATTCTTGGAAGCCGCGTGTTGTCGATAGAATTACGTTTGCGGCTTGCTCAGCTTGTTTTTATACGACTGACGCAACTTTGTCAGCCGGGATTTCATGTCGTCACCGGCGTAATCAGGGAATGTCCATGGAAAGACAACCCATTGTTTTTTCTGCCAGATCATCGTCAAGTCTGCCCATATCCCATTTTTCAGGTAAATACGGTGCGAAAAATTCTTACCGGTTGCCAAAACAAGGCTCTGGAGTGAGATGAAACCGGGATCAAGATTAAACAGCCGATTACCGCCTTCGGCATACTGCTGTTCCAGTGTATTGGTGAACAGTTTAATATCCGCCAAATCATCCAATGGGTGCAACTTTTGAAAGGACACAATCCGGCGGGTAATGGGGGTACCAAGCTCCGCGTCATAGTATCCGGTCTGATCAAAAGCGAATGGCTCGCAGACATCGTCCGCAGGCCCAAAGCGTTCTTCCAGCGTCTTGAGCAATTCCGGCCAGAAAATATCCCAGTGCGCACTCAATATGGATATGATCAACAGCCCCGGTTCGGGAGTTTTCGGCGTACTCATGCGATCTCCAACGGTTCAACCAGAATCACGTTCTTCTCCAATCTCACAGGACGTGCTCGAACCAGAGAGCGAGGCTTGGCTCCCACAGGCAGAGCAATAAAACGGCAGGCCGCATAGTATTCACTGACCCCGCGCCCCTTGTCATCCTGAATAAGCACATCAAGATGCGGTTGATCGAGCAGATCATTCAAGAATGCCTTTTTCTTGGTATTCACCAATTCACGCAACCGAGCGGCACGGGCCTTGCGGATGGGGACGTCAACGGAATCCGTCATATCGGCAGCCCGTGTTCCCGGTCGCTCGGAATAGGGGAAAATATGCCCGTAGGTCATTGGCAGGGAACGGCATAATTCCATGGTATTCTCAAACTGCGCCTCGGTCTCGCCGGGAAATCCGGTAATAAAGTCCGCCCCAAGCCCCATAACAGGCCAATGCTCACGCAGTCGTTCCAGAAACGTCACTGCTGACAATGGATCATAATGCCCACGCCCCATGGCCCGGAGGACATCAGGATCACCACTTTGCAAAGAAAGGTGCAGTTGCGGACAAACCATGGATGACTGGTTCAGAACATCAAGCGCCTTGTCCGTGAGTTGTCCCGGTTCGACGGACGAAATACGGAACCGTGCACGACCAGCCCAATCCAGACCAAACTCGGCTTCAAGGCGGGATATCAAATCCCAAAAATCAATCTTCTCGTCCAATCCACGACCGAAATGACGCAGGTTGATACCACTCAAAATAAATTCACGAAATCCCGCAACCAGCAAACGGGACACTTCATCCACGACCTCATTCACAGGACGGCTGATGGATTTGCCACGCGTTGTCGGAATGATGCAATAGGTACAGTTATGCGAGCACCCATCCTGCACCTTAACCACAGCCCGAGCGCGACCATAACCATTGATGGAAAATGGCGCGAAACCGGGTTTGTCTGAATCAGGCTCACTCGTACCTTCCGGCCCATTGAGCAACTGCGGCTTGTCCTCTTGGGACACCACACGAACCACACCGGGCAGTTTGCCCAACTCTTCAGGCATAATCTGAGCCGCGCAACCTGTGATGATGATCTCCGCCTCAGGGTTGTCACGATGAAACCGGCGCACAGATTGGCGCAGGTCGGCCACGGCGTTGGCAGTTACAGCACATGAGTTAACCAAAATAAGACTGGCTTCCTGAGGGGTATCAACTTCACGGGCGTCACCCCCGGCCCATGCTTCACCGATGGAACGGGTTTCATATTGGTTGATCTTGCAACCCAGGGTAGCGGTATAAAAGGTAATCATGATATGCTCTGGCACTCGTTTGAATAAAATATAAACTTTTTTGCCGGGATCGAACCGATGAACAAACTTTTTCTTCTCATGGCAATAGCCGTCATAACCATGGCCTGTACGCCCTCACCCAAACACGCCGGCAATCTGTCCATGACAGTCAAGGATTATCAGGCTGCGGTGACCTATTACGAAGATGCCCTGAAACAAAATCCCGATTCCGTCATCCTGCTGACCAACCTTGGTCGTGCGTACTACAATCTGGGCGAATACGACAAGGCCGGAAAGAAGTTCACCGCAGCCACCCAGGTACAACCGGGCTACCCTCAGGCCGTCTTTTATCTGGGGCTGACGACCTTGGCACAGGACGACCGAGCGGCCGGGTTCGGCATACTGACCAACTTCCGCTATCCAGGCAAGCCCGAAGTGACCCGATCCGTCACAAGTATGGCCCGCCAGCTCTCCGGCAACACTGAAGCCACCACCGACTATCTGATCGACAAAATGATTCAAGCGTGGACCGAAGGCATGACCATGGATAAACAGGTAGACTTCAAATAGGGAGAAGACCATGCGTTATCTGTTCTACATTCTTACACTTACCCTGCTTTGCTCATGCAATACCAGCGTGGGCGTGGGTATGCATACAGGAACCTCACGGGTCGGCGTCGGAGCGGGAGGCGGAAGGACATCGGTTGGCCTCGGAGCCCATACAGGGGCTGGTGTAGCCTTCACCGCATACAAAGATTTTTTGCCCAACGGTCCCAACGACATCTACGTCAGCAACAAAAAAGCCGTCATCGCCATGAGCAATGGTGACTATGATACAGCCAGCAACACCTTTGAAACCAATCTGCAAAAATACCCAAACCACCCGGATGCGACATACTACCTCGGACTGACGCGCATCTATCAAGGGAAACGGGATGAAGGATTTGCCCTGCTCAAATCATATCGTGACCCGGACAACTACCGAATGACGAGCGAAGTACAACGATCTGCGGCGTACCTGGAAGAAAAGCCGGAACTGACAGCCAAGAAAATTCACGAAGTCATGAACAAGAACCGAAGTGATGGATACCAAAGGGAGATGCGGGAACGTATGGATCTACGCCCGTCACGCTGGTGATCAAAGCGGCTTTTCTATGACACCGCCACCAAGCACTACATCGTTTTCATCATACACCGCAGCGACTTGCCCCGGTGTAGGCCGTGTGTGGGGTTCCAGAAATGCAAAATGTAACTTGCCATCCATCAACGTCACATGACTCGGCTTGGCCTGCTGACGATACCGGGTCTGGACCAAAACAACTTCGGGCCACGTATCCATTGCGGTCATGAGATTAACCTGACCAGCCACGCATCCGTCCGACGCCAGTTCCGACTTGGTGCCAACAATAAGCACATTCCGCGCTACATCCTTGTCCAGCACATAGAGAGCTTCTTTCCATGGAATGCCCAAGCCACGCCGTTGTCCCTGCGTATGCCGCCACAAGCCTTGATGCTCACCAACCACAGTGCCGTCCGTAAGCTCCGCAGGACCAGGACCGGGCATGACTCCTCGGCCTGAAAGGAATGCCTGATAATCATCATTGGGCACAAAACAGATTTCCTGACTTTCACCCGGAACAGGTGGCGTCAACCCTTGAGCGGCCAAAATGGCGAGGACATCCTTCTTCAAGGTTTCCGCCAAAGGAAACACTGAAAGCCGCAACGACTCAATCGGAACAAGCGAGAGGAAATAACTCTGGTCCTTGGTCCGGTCCGCACCGCGCACAAGCATACATCCCAAATTACCCCGCTCTTCCATCTGCACATAATGTCCAGTTGCAAGCCTGTCCGCACCCAGAGCACGAACAGCATCGAAAAGAACCCCGAACTTCATGCGAGGATTACACAGCGCGCATGGGTTTGGCGTCAGCCCTGCTCGGTAATCCTCCTCAAAAGGAGCCACTACCTGCCTCTCGAACTCTTCGTGCAGATCAAGTGCGTGAAAGGGAATCTCTAGTTGCTTGCAGACTGTAGACAACCCTTTCTCAACACTTTCCCACGCAGGACTGGGCGGCAAAAAATGACCATGCACAGCCATAAGCTCATGCCCCTGCTCCTTGAGCAGAGCCAGAGCAAGCAGGCTGTCCATGCCTCCTGATACGGCAACGGCTATTGTCATAATAGTGCCTCCAACCTCACGTATCCTCTTCGACTTCAAAGAGGGACACACTGAAAAACAAATTGAATCTTCGATGTAATTTTATCACAGGTGGTTCAAATGAAAAAGCCGGTTGTAAAGCAACGTTCACAACCGGCTGTCTCAACATCAATGTTGTACTTACAACTCTGCCATTGGCATTGGGTCAAGATTTCGTTCCAGGCACTCGGCCACGGACAACATATCTGCTTCGCAGAATGCAGGACCCATGAACTGAAGACCAACCGGCATGCCGGAATCCTTACCAAGTCCCACGGGAAGACTCATTCCGGGCAATCCAGCCAGATTGGCGGAAATGGTGAAAATGTCCATAAGATACATCTGCAACGGGTCTGCCTTGTCGCCGGCCTTGAATGCCGTGGTAGGACAGACTGCACCGGCAATAAGATCGCACTGCTCGAACGCCTTGTCGAAATCCTCGCGCAAGAGACGACGGACCTTGGCGGCCTTGTTGTAGTATGCATCATAATATCCACTGGAGAGTACGTATGTCCCCATGATGATACGACGCTGGACCTCGTCGCCAAACCCTTCGGTACGGCTGGAG
>Ga0070728_10004629_pt1 | contig 14128 bp, 9 predicted proteins | sample tdDd471_FD_66723 | JGI IMG/M metagenome (GOLD analysis project Ga0070728, IMG submission 66723) | Marine sediment microbial communities from the Atlantic coast under amendment with organic carbon and nitrate - tdDd47.1 | ecosystem: Environmental > Aquatic > Marine > Coastal > Sediment | place...
ACATCAACCGTGTCGCGGACGCGCTCGGCACCGACCTGGAGCCGGACATGCCGCCGCGGTCGTAGGGGTGGGGGCGGTCCGCGCGAATCATGCGGCCTAGTCCATCACCTCGGGCACGATGTTGAGGTCGGCCCACGGCGGCCGTACGTATCCCTTGGACATTTTTCGCTCGGGGAGATCGACAGGGCCCGGAGTCTGATCCTCGTAGGGGATCTGGCTCAGGAGGTGGGTGATGCAGTTGAGGCGCGCGCGCTTCTTCTGGTCGGATTGCACGACGAACCAGGGCGCCTGTTTGATGTCGGTGTGCGAGAACATCAGGTCCTTGGCAATCGAGTACTCGACCCAGCGATCCCTGGATTCGAGATCCATCGGGCTGAGTTTCCAGCGGCGCACGGGATCATGCATGCGGCGTTGGAAGCGGCGCTCCTGCTCATCGAGGCTGACCGAGAACCAGTACTTGATCACGATGATTCCGGAGCGCACCAGCATGCGCTCGAACTCGGGGCAGGACCGCAGGAACTCTTCGTACTCGTCGTCCGTGCAGAAGCCCATGACCCGCTCGACGCCGGCGCGGTTGTACCAACTGCGATCGAACAGGACCATCTCACCGGCGGCCGGCAGGTGCGGCACGTACCGTTGGAAGTACCACTGGGTCTTCTCGCGCTCGGTGGGAGTTGCGAGCGCCACCACGCGGCAAACGCGAGGGTTGAGCCGTTGCGCCATGCGCTTGATCGTGCCGCCCTTGCCCGCTGCATCGCGCCCTTCGAAGATGACCACGACCCGCAGGCCCTTGGCCTTGATCCACTCCTGCAGCATCACCAGTTCGACCTGGAGATCCGCCAACTTCTTCTCGTAGACCTTGTTGGGGAGCTTGGGCAAGTCCTTTTGGGGGCTGATCTCCTGCGAACCCTTCTGGCTGCGGTGCATTGCGGTTTCTTCGGCTGTGTCGCTCTTGCCGCCGCTCGCACCCTTGGACTTGTTCTTGCCTTTGCTCATCGTCCTCGCCTTTCTAGCCTGATGTGTTCACGGCGCCGTGGGCGCAACGGAAGTGACTTGTTGGTGCAACATACGCTCGCGTCGAAGCAGGAACGAAGCGAGGTTCAGTGATCTCTTCTGGGCGAGTCCAGCCCGTCGAGTTCAACTCGATCAACGGAAGATGGCTCAATGAGAGCCCTCGACGGCGATCGAGGCAGAAATCGGCAGGCTGGGCCGTCAAGAAACCGCGTCGTCGTGAATCCATCAGGCTAACGCTGGGCTTTACCGTGATTGCGACGTTCGCGCTTCATGATCTTGAGCTCTTTGTCCCCGCTCACCACGATGTCGGGATTCGGAGTGATATCGAGCGAGCGACTGCGGCCCCGGAACTTCATGGATCTCAGGATGAGCTTCATCGTTTCGAGGCGCGCAAGGTGCTTGTTGTCGGAGCGGACGATATGCCAGGGGGTCCGGTCCGTATGCGTCTTGCGCAGGAGCTCGAACTTCTTCTCGGTAAACTCATCCCACAGATTCTGCGCCTGCAGATCGACCTCGCTCAGCTTCCAGGCTCGCAGCGGATCGTTCTTGCGCCGTTCGAACCGCTTCTTCTGCTCCTTCTTGGAGACAGAGAAGTAGAGCTTGATGAGTGTCGTCTTGCCGTCGGCAATGATGCTCTCTTCGTAGTCGAGCACGTTGCGCATAAAGCCGCGGTACTGGCGGGGGGTGCAGAAGCCCATCACCGGCTCCACCATGGCTCGGTTGTACCAACTGCGGTCGAACAGAACCATCTCACCGGCATGGGGGAACTGCTTGATGTAGCGCTTCATGTGGAGCTCGGTCCGCTCGTACTCGCTGGGCTTGCCCAGGGCCACGACACGGTAGTGTTTTTCGTTCATGTAGCGCGTCACGCGGCGCAACGTGCCCCCCTTGCCGGAGGCATCGCGGCCATCGAACAAGAGGATCGCCTTGTGGCCGCGTCGTTCGAGGTGCGCCTGGAGTTTGATCAGCTCCGCCTGGTAGGGCTTGAGCGCTTCGGACTGGAAGTAGCTCTGCAGCGCGGAGCGCAGAATCCGTTCCCTGTTCCCCCGAGGCATGCCGCGAACGAGCTTGCGAAGCGCATCGCGATCGGGTGCCTCCCCGACATCCATCCCTTCCAGAATGGTTCTGATCTTGGCTGTGAGTCGATCGGGATTGGGAGTCTTCATGGTGCTGCGAGAGATTCTAGCGACTTGCCCAAGCAGGCTCCGCAATTGAAACTCGGGAACCGAGCGGATGCATGACACCGCGACTTCGCGTGCATGCGCGTTCACCCGGCCGCCGCCCATTCGAGCGCGCCCGTTGAGCGCGTCCGTTGAGCCTGTCTGGGGATCGATGACGGAGAGCCGCTAGGATCGATTCATGCTCAGGGGATTCCATTGCCGCGATCGGGCGATCGATCTCCGAAGTCGGGAAAGTTTTTGCGGGCATTTGCTGGTCAGGCCCGGGCGCGACTTGGGACAATGCAACCCAGGAGGAACGCATGTCCAGAGTGCGCTTTTGGTTCTCGGTCGGCCTCGCGCTGACCATCGGTTGCATGATCGGAAAAACGGTCGACATCGCATCGTCCGATGCGCAGGACGCAGCCAAGATATCGCCGGTCAAGCCGCGCGCCCGCAACTTCTACGTGCCGAACAGCGAGGAACTCGGCCCGGATGAGATGCGCATCGTCGCGTGCGGCACCGGGATGCCGACGGCTCGCCCCAAGCAGGCGGCCAGCTGTTGGCTGGTGGAACTCGGAAACGGCGAGAAGTTCATCTTCGATCTCGGGACCGGCTCCGCCGAGCGCATCTCGGCCATGCAGATTCCCTACAACTACCTCGACAAGGTCTTCCTCAGCCATCTGCACACCGATCACTTCGGCGACACGATGGCCCTGTTCGTCGGCGGTGCGCTTGCGGGCCGGCAGAAGCCGCTCCGCATCTGGGGTCCGAGCGGGGATACGCCGGAGCGCGGTACGAAGTACGCGTTGGAGCACGTTCGCAAGGCGCTCACGTGGGATCTCGACGGTCGCATGGGCCTGACCGATCCCCGCGGCTATCACCTTGAGGCCCACGAGTTCGACTACAAGGGAGTCAACCAGGTCGTCTACGAGGAGAACGGCGTGACGATCCGCTCCTGGCCCGCGATCCACTCCCTCGACGGGTCGGTGAGCTTCAGCCTCGAGTGGAACGGACTCAAGTTCGTCTTCGGCGGCGATACCTATCCCAACAAGTGGTACGACGAGTTTGCCCGGAACGCCGACGTCGCCATCCATGAGTGCTTCATCAGCGTTCCGGCGATGATCGAGAAGTTCAAGTTCACGCCGCAAAGTGCTTTGGCTGTCGGTACGCAGATTCACACCGCGCCCGAGGCGTTCGGCAAGGTGATGAGCATGATCAAGCCGCGCATGGCAATCGCCTATCACTTCTTCAACGACTACGACACGTCCGGGGACATTCTCACCCGTGTTCGGACCACCTACGACGGGCCGCTCAGCCTCGCGACCGACTACATGGTCTGGAACGTGACCAAAAAGGACGTGCGCGTGCGTATGGCGATCGTCGACGAGGACGTCTGGCCGCCGCCGGCGACCGAGAAACCTCTGGCTCCGGATGCCAGCACGCGAATCCCCTACTCCAAGTTCGTGGTCGGCGGCAAGCTCGACATGAGCAAGGTCCTTCAGCCCATCTATGACGAGACCAACAAGCAGTACGGAACCAACGAGAAGCAGGACGACTAGGAGTGGTGGAGTAGGCGCACGGAGGAGCCGGAGCGGGACCGTGCGCCGAAGCCATCGTCCCGTTGTTGTTTGTCGCGCCGCTGTTTGCTGCCGACATCAAGAACAAGGTGCCGGACCCAAAGTCCGGCGGCGAGCTCTACGAGTGGGATGAGCCGATCCGTGCGAGCGTCTGCGACGGCGTCTCGTCGAATTGCGAGCGGTAGTCGCCGGCGAACCGACCGAGGTGCTCGAATCCCCACGAGAGTGCCACCCCGGTCACCGAGACTCGGCCGTCCAGCCTCGCTGCGCGGAGGTCCCGCCGCGCGCCGTGCAGTCGTCGCGCGCGCACGACTTTCTTGGTGGATGCTCCGTACCAGACCGTTACGGAGCGGCGCAACGTCCGCTCGCTGACGCCGACAGCGTCCGCCAACTCACGGACCGTGAACGCGTGGCGAGGCCGGCGGTCGAGTGCGGACTCCACGCCCCGGACGATTCGATCCAATGCGCGCGCCGCGTCCGCCTCCGCAGGTCCAGTGTCGGTCGCGAGGGCTTGGATGAGCACGCGGACCAAGCCTATCTCCAGCTGGTTGTTCCACCGTTCGACGTCGAACTCAGTGGCGTGGCCGCAAGGACCCGCAGCGATCTGGTTCCACGCGATTCGCAGCTGCCGCATCGCGTCGTCGTTGGGGCGCATCCATCCCTTACGCATTGCCGCGTCCACCGTGCGTTCGAGTCCGATTCCGTGCGCAATCTGGCGCAGGTGCCTTTCGTTGACGCTCAAGCTGGAAATCGGGAAACCGGCGTCCGAACGGACCGTGAACTCCTCGTTCGGTCGGACGATGGTGACGAGTTCCGCCGGACACTCGCGTCCGCGGAATGTCCAGCCCAGCCCCGGTTGCGCGGGGATGCAGAACGTGGGGCGCGCGGGGCCGGCCCCGCGCTGGATCAAGGCGCGGTCGGTGCGGCCCCCTTGCAGAAGGACGGGACCGTCGCCGGCGACCACGTGTTCGCCGACGAAGCGGCCGCCCTCGACCTGCATGAGGTCGATGTCCCAACCTTCGACGAATACCGCCATCTGGTCGGAATCATCGAACGTCCGACGCTGCACGAAGGGAGAAGACGAGTGAGGATTCACGATGGCCGGTTCCGGATAGCAGGAGGGTGCAGGTGAGCTTAGCATTCGCCACGTGTCGAACAGCGCACTGAGCGACGACGACACGCGAGGACAACACATGAACATTCGGAACACCGTCACTCGAATCGTCGGGATCGCTCTCGGCGTGGCGCTTTTCCTCGCAGTTGCGAAATACTGGGATGGTGAGATGTCCCCGGCGCAGGCGCAGGATCCGTCTCCCGTCGCGGCGACAGCGAATCGGGACGTCTACTACCCGGGGACCGAGGCACTGGGTCCGAACGAGATGCGCGTGATCTGCTGCGGGTCGGGCATGCCGATGCCGCGCCTCAAGCAGGCGGCCGCCTGCTTCCTGATCGAGCTCGGCAACGGCGACAAGTTCATCTTCGACATGGGAACCGGCTCGATGCACCGGCTGTATGCCCTCGGGATTCAGCTCGACTACATCGACAAGGTGTTCTTGTCGCATCTGCACATGGACCATGCGGGCGACTTGCCGGCGTTCTACATCTACGGGCCGCAGAACGCACGCTCCGTGCCGCTGCGGGTCTGGGGGCCGGGTGGCGGAGGCACAAGGCCGGAGTGGAGCACGAAGGCTGCCATGGACCACATGCAGCAATCGTGGGCATGGATGACCGGCACGCTGAAGGGGCTGATCGATTCACGTGCGCTCAGCATGGAGGTCACCGAGTACGACTGGTCGAAGGTCAACAACGTGATTTATGACGTCAACGGTGTGGTGATCAAGAGCATCCCCGCGATCCACCTGGAGCAGTCCGCCAGCTTCATCCTGGAGTGGAACGGTCTTACGCTGGCCTACTCCGGTGACACGCTGCCGAACAAGTGGTGGATCGAACACACGAAGGGTGTGGACCTGTCGATCCACGAGTGCATTTTCACTCCCAACATGGCGATGGAGAAATGGGGCTTCTCCGCTCCGGAGGCGTTGAACGCCATGACGACGGTCCACGCCAACCCCGGGTTCTTTGGGAAGGTGATGGCGATGACGAAGCCCAAACACGCAATCGCCTATCACTTCCAGAACGACGCAGACACGCTTCCGCGGGTCATGAAGGAAGTCGAGAAGTACTACGACGGCCCGGTGGACTACGCGCAGGACTTCATGGTGTGGAACGTCACCAAGGACGGTGTCCGCACGCGCATGGCGGTGCCGAACACGGAGGCTTACCCCACGCCTTCGCTGGTGGAGAAAAAAGTCGAGGGGGGCGCAGACGCGTACCAGACACCCGATTCGGTACTCGCGGGATGGCCGGCGGAATTCAACCAAATGACCGAGAAGATCTATTCGGACTTCAACAAGGAGCACGGCACGAACTTCAAGTTCAAGTTGAACAAGAAGTAGGGAGGAGCGATTCGCCCGTCTACGGAAGCTGCGGACTCGCGACCGCGTCACGTCGCGGGGGCACTCCCCGCTGATCGAGCGCACGATTGAATCGGGCATAAGCGAGCGTGGCGTCGGGCAATCCGAATTGCACCAGGTGGCCCTCGAACGATCCGCGGCCTACCTGACGAAAGTCGAGATCCCAATCGCGGGCCGTATTCGCCAGAAGATCGAAGTCGCGGAATAGCATGCTCGATGCGCTACGCGACCTCCAGCGGAGTTCTGTCGGACTCTTGATGCTCAGTTCCGGACTCCCCGGCTATTATTCGTGACGTCGCAGGATCCGGAACATCGAAACGAGTGATTCCGGCCGGTAACGGCAACTCGAAGTCGTTGCCACCAACTCCTGCGGATCACTCCAACACAGGAAAAAACCTCCATGCATTGCAAATCCCTACGTGCTGCGTTTGCGGCGGCGCTGATCGCCGCCCTGGCGCCCGTAACGAGCGCCCAGGACCAGATCGTGCACGACTCTGAGTTCTACGTCCTCGAGGCGCAGAACGGCGAGCGCTGGTCGGCCGAGGACGGCAGACTTGACCAGCGGCTCGCCGAGCTCAAGAAGAAGTACGGCCGCCCGCCCAACATCGTTCACATCATGTGGGACGACACGGCGTATGGAGACATCGGGATCCCCGCCATCCAGAAGGTGCGTGGCCTGCACACGCCGCAGCTCAACACGATGGCGGAAGAGGGCATCCTGTTCACGCGCATGTACACCGAGGTCGGCTGCACGCCGAGCCGCGCCGCCTGCGCTACCGGGCGTCACGCCGTGCGGGCCGCGATGTACAACATTGGCATGCTCCGCGAGAGCCACGGTTTGGCGGCTCGCGAGGTGACGATCGCGGAGGTGTTGTCCAAGGCCGGGTACGCCACGGCGTTCTACGGAAAGTGGCATCTCGGCGACATCGAGGAGAGCTACCCGCACAACCAGGGCTTCGATGAGGCGTTCTTCGCCGGATACAACCAGGTCCTCTCGCTCTGGACACCGTTGGCCGAAGGCGCCAACGCAACCATGGGGCTCTTCGAGGGCATGCTGCCGAAGGATCCGTACAAGCTGGACGACACGTTCATCACCAAGGGCTGGGTCCAGGTGGCCGAAGGCACCAAGGGCGGGTCGACGCGCCAGTGGGGGGATAACTCCCACGAGAACTACATGAAGATCGATCCGGAGGCGCAGCGCCGGACACTCGAGTTCATCGAGCGCCAAGCCAAGGCGGGCAAGCCTTTCTATGTCGCCAACTGGCCCAATCTCACGTCGTTCATTCCCAACCCGAAGAAGGTCTCGGCCTCCTGCAGCATTTTGCAGGATGCCCTGGAGAGCAACATCGACCCGTTCGTCGGGAAGGTCATGGCGAAGTTGAAAGAGCTCGGGATCGCCGAGAACACTTTGGTTGTCTGCATGGCAGACAACGGCCCCATGACGCACAACCCTCCTCCGGGTCTCGGCATGGCGGAGACGATCTTCCGCGGCGGCAAGGGCGACTTCCTCGAGGGAGGCGTACGCGTGCCGGCACAGGCGTGGTGGCCCGGCACGATCGGCCCGAAGCAGATCGTCGGTGACATCGTTCACGAGACCGATCTGTTCACGACGTTCGCACGCTTGGGGGGTGCCATGCAGCACATTCCGGGCGACCGCATCATCGACGGCATCGACCAGACCGCGCTGCTTCTGGACGGCGACACTCACGGCCGTCGTGACTACGTATTCATCTACGCCGGACCGCGGCTCGGCGCGACCGTCAAGGGGCACTACAAGCGCCACTGGATATCGCCCGACCCCGTTGGTGACGCGAGCGGCATCCCCTCGGCGTTCTTCTTCCTGCCGGGCGACCCGCGCGAGAAGACACCGATGCTCGTGAACCTGATCCACCTGAAGGCTCCGTTCGCGAAGATGAAGCTGCGCCACGACCTCTGGAAGCGCAAGTACCCGGACAGCAAGGAGCGCCACGGCATCCCGTGGACCGGAATCGAGAACGCGACCCCTGAGATCAAAGCGCTGGCCAAGCCGTCCATCGACAAGTCGAAGTTGCCGTTCGATCCGCTTGAGTACATCGAGCACCTGGACGAGCTACCGTTCGATCCGGACGCCGATCCCGGTGTCGGGAACTAGGCACTAGTGAAGAGCGGTTCGCGGTTTGCGGTTGGCAGTTTGCCGCCGCTACAGGTGCGGGCCTGCGGAGAGTTCGAGGCGCTACCGGTGCCTATCGGGGCGCCTCGAACTCCTCCAGCGTGAACGGCGCCGGGCGGGGCAGCCCCTTGCGGATGCGGACCGAGAAGTCATTGGCGTTGTCGGCTCGCTCCGCGCGGGGATTAACGAGGCTGAGCTCGCGCAACTCGGCGAACGGCTTGCCGGTGTCGATCACGCCCAGCTCGTAGGCGTACTCGTCGACGTAGCCGCTGAACAGCACCTTCCAGTTGTAGTGCCCGCGTCCGTGGTACGCGTGCGTCCGCTCAAGGACGCCGGTGGTGCAGTTGTCCTCGATCGCGTTGTACCACTCGGGTGTGCGCGCCAGCTCGTTCACCTTGTCGATGTAGCTGAGGAACAGCTTGCGTTGATCCACGACCGGTATTCGCGTGCGGTAGATGCGTACTTTCTCCCGTGGCTCCCGGTAGTGGGTGCGCAGTCGAATGACATCGCGCTCATCCGCCATGATGTAGATCAGCTCGAATTTGCGGAACATGCTGCTCAGCATCGACCCGGCCTCGTTTCGCTCCTTGCGCATCTCGATCGAGCAGGCGAGGTGTTGCCCATCGGCAAACTCGAAGCTGGTCATGATGTGCGCGATGGCCGGGCTGCCCCATGTGACGGTCACGAGATCGACGCCCTGTAACTGGTCGAGGTCGAAGGTCTTGTCGTAATAGCGGGGGGTGAAGTCGGTTTCCGTGCGGTACTCGAAATTCCGGATGTTCCGGATCTCGACCAGATTGCCGTTCACCGTCGCCTCGGGAAGAACAGCGAACTCGGGCGCCCAGTCGCGGTCGTGGGAGGGTGGAATCGAGAAGTACGACGTTGCGAGCACGGCAAACACCGCCGCGAATGCGAGCAGCGCGCGCCTGCGAAGCTTCACTCGTGCGAAGAGGAGGATTGTCCCGATCGCGAAAGCGCCGGCCATTGCGCCGCGCACGATCTCGCTTTCGATGTTGGAGAACCACAGGAAGAGCGTTCCCCAGACGGTCATGACCGCAACAACGAGGCAGAGGATCCCGATCCCCAGCACGGTCAGGCGGCGGCGCATGGTCGAAGTTGCGTGTTGGGACGTTTCCACGCCGGGATTGTTGCGGAGGGTGCGGCAGGAGTCCAATCGCGAGTCCCGACGCAGCGGACGGGCGGATCTCGAAGCGAACCCGGACGGGAGCGATCCTCGTTTCGGACATGCGCGGAACTGACGTCCCCGGCGTTACAATTCGTCCTGCCGGAATCCGGCAGGAGGCTTCGCATGTCGGCCGACACCCAAGGTCCCGTCCGCACATTCGTTCTGGTTCCCGAGCGCGATCTCGGTCACGCCATCGCCAAGCGGTTGCGGGAGGAGCCGGGCATCCAGGTCATCGGTGTCTCGACCGACGCCGACAAGGACGCGTACCGCATCTTCGATGCCGATCCCGATGTGATCGTGGCCGACTTTGAGGCGGGCGGGTTGGAGTACCTCTACTCCGAACGCCTTCCGCCGGGCGATCACCGCGTGGTGTTCTTCGCGCCCAAGTCGGAGCATGGCTGCGAGGCGTGCTACCAGGCGCTTGTCCACGGTGCGCACAGCATCATGTGCCGGCCGCTCTCGGCGGACGAGGTGCCGCACGCGGAAGAGCTTCGCCGCTCCGTGCGGGACGGTGCATTGATGCGGCCGGCCGATTGCCCGGCCGTCCAGCGTCTGCGCGACGAAGAGGCCGACTAGTTCGCGAGTTCCACTCGCACTGCGCAGACCTTGGTCTCAGGGATCTTCGCCACCGGGTCGTAGGCCGCATTCGTGAGCACGTTCGTGGGTGCCTCGTGGAAGTGGAACGTCATGCAGACGGTCCCCGGCGGAGAGACTTCCGTGACGAGCGCGCGGGCGGTCACTTCGCCGCGGCGCGAGGTCACGCGGACCTGATCGCCGCTCGCGATGGCGAGAGCGACGGCGTCGCGCGGGTGGATCTCGACGAGCTCCTCGCTGCGGAGCAACTCCAGCCCCGGGACGCGACGTGTCATGGTCGCGGTGTGATAGTGGTACAGGCTGCGTTCCGTCGTGAGCACCAACGGATACTCGGCGTCGGGCTCCTCGTCGGGAGCGCGGTACTGCAGTGGGACAAAGCGACCCCGCCCGCTCGGCGTGGGGAACTTCTCCGCGTGCAGATATCTGGTTCCCGGGTGGTTTGCGTCGGGGCACGGCCACTGCAGGCCGATCTTCTCGATGCGGTCGTGCGTGATGCCGCCGTAACTCGGCGTAAGTGAGGCGATCTCTTCCATCGCCTCCTCCGCGGTTTCAAAGTCGAAGCCGGGGGCGCCCATGCGTTTCGCAATCGCGCAGGTAATCCACATGTCGTCGCAGGAGTCGCCGATCGGCTCGATGGCCTTGCGTACCCTCTGCACTCGACGTTCGGTGTTCGTGAACGTTCCATCCTTCTCGGCGAAGCTGGCCGCCGGCAGGATCACATCCGCGTACTCCGCCGACTCGGTCAGGAAGATGTCCTGCACAACGAGGAAGTCGACCTTCTCCATGGCTTCGCGTGCGTGCGTCGCATCGGCTTCGCTCAGCGCCGGGTTCTCTCCGATCAGGTAGATGGCCTTGATCGGGCCACTCGTCACGCCGCGCAGAATCTCCAGGTGAGTCAGGCCGGGCACGGAATCGAGTTCGACTCCCCATGCCTGCTCGAACTTCGCCTTCACCTCCGGCACGTCGACCTTCTGGTAGCCCGGATACACATTGGGCAGCGCGCCCATGTCGCAGGCGCCCTGCACGTTGCTTTGCCCGCGCAACGGATTGACGCCGCCGGAAGGGATGCCTACGTTGCCCGTGAGCAGCGCGAGGTTGCTCGTCGCCAATACGTTGTCGGTCCCGTGCGTGTGCTGGGTGATGCCCATCGCGTAGAGGATCGCGGCCGGCGAGTTCTCCGCATACATGCGCGCAGCTTCGGCGATCTGCGCGAACGGCACACCGGTCTTCTCCTCGACGTGCGCCACCTCGTATTCCGCGAGCGAATCCCGAAACGCCTCGAAGTTCTCGCAGCGCTCCGCGATGAACGCCGGATCGTGCAGCCCCTCGTCGACGATCACGCGCATCATGCCCATGAGCAGGGCCACGTCGCTGCCGGCGCGGTTCTGGATAAACAGGTCGGCGTGGCGCGCCAGTTCGATTCCGCGCGGATTGACCACGATCAGCTTGCCGCCCTGGCGCAGGGAGCGCATGACCTGCAGCGCGACGATGGGATGCGCAGCACTCGTGTTGGTTCCGATGGCGAGGGTGCAGCGGGAATCGCCGAGGTCGTGGGTCGAACTGGTCATCGCGCCGCTGCCGAAGCTCTGGACGAGGCCCGCCACCGAGGGCGAGTGGCACAAGCGCGCACAGTGGTCGATATTGTTCGTGCCCATCACGGCGCGCGAGAACTTCTGGATGACGTAGTTCTCTTCGTTGGTGAGCTTTGCGGACGCGATGGCGGCGAACGCATCCCCGCGACTGTCGGAGAAGCGGTCGGCAATCAGGTCGAGCGCTTCGTCCCAGGACGCTTCCTCGAGTTCGCCGTTGCGTCGGATGAGCGGGGTCTTCAGGCGATCCGGAGAGTTGGCGAAGTCGAACCCGAATCGACCCTTCACGCAGAGGCGACCCTCGTTGGACGGGTTCTCGCGAACGCCGCGTGCCGATACGAGCTGGTTGTCGCGGACACCGAGATGGATGCCGCAGCCGCAGCCGCAGTACGTGCACGTGGTGATGACTTCGCGCTCGGGAAGCTCCATTCCGGTGAAGGAGAGCGACCCCGTCGGGCAGCGTACGACGCACTCGCCACAGGAGACGCAGTCGGAGTCGATCCACTGCTGCCCCGGCGCGCTGCCGATCGTCGTGTCGAAACCGCGGTTCACGAAGTCGATGGCTTTCACGCCCACGATCTCGTCGCAGGTGCGGACGCAGATGCCGCAGAGCACGCAGATGTTGGGATCGAACTCGAAGAACGGGTTCGATGTGTCCGCGGGCAGCGTGCGGTCGGGGCTGCGCAGGCGGCGGAGTTGATGGTCATCGATCTTCAGGAAGCGCGCGATGGTCCGCAGTTCGCACGCTTCGCCTTCCTCACAATCGACCCGGCCGCGGTGGTGGTTGACCAGCAGCAGTTCGACCGCGCCGATTTGCGTCTCGCGGACCGCGGTCGTGTCGGTGCGGACGTCGGCACCCGCCGCAACGGGTGTGTTGCAGGCGGTCACCATCCGCCCATCGACCTCCACCATGCAGAGGCGGCAGACGCCGGCAGGCACGAGGTCCGGATCGTGGCAGAGGTGGGGGATGAACGTCCCGTGTTCGAGTGCCGCCTCCAGCACCGTTGCGGACGGGTCCACGGCGACGGTCTTGCCGTCGAGGGAGAGTTCGATCTGGTTGGCTGCGATCTCGTTCACGGCGTTACGTCCACGGCATTCACGGTTTCGACCGCGTCGAAAGTGCAGGTGTCGCTGCAGACGCCGCACTTGGTGCACACTGCGGCGTTGATGACGTGGAGGTGCTTGCGGTCGCCGTCGATGCCCTCGACCGGGCAGAGCGTCGCGCACGCGGTGCATCCGGTGCACTTCTCCCCGTCGATCTCGAACGCGATGAAGTCGCGGCAGGCCAGCGCGGGGCAGATTCGCGATTCCACGTGTGCGACATACTCGTCGCGGAAGTAGCGCAAGGTCGAGAGCACGGGATTGGGCGCCGTCTGCCCCAGGCCGCACAGGGAGCCGCGCATGACGTTCGTGCTCAAGCCCTCGAGTAGTTCAATGTCGGATGCGGTGGCCTTGCCCTGCGTGATGTCTTCGAGAATGCGCAGAAGCTGCCGTGTGCCCAGCCGACACGGTCCGCACTTGCCGCAGGATTCGTCCGCCGCGAAGTCGAGGAAGTAGCGGGCGAAGTCGACCATGCAGGTTCGTTCGTCCATGACCACGATCCCGCCGGACCCCATGATCGTGCCCGCTTCCTGGAGCGACTCGTAGTCCACCGGGATGTCGAGCTTGTGCTCGGGAAGACAGCCGCCGGAAGGACCACCGGTCTGCACCGCCTTGAAACGATGATTACCCGCGACTCCGCCGCCGATGTCGAAGATCATCTCCCGCAGCGTCGTACCGAGCGGAACCTCGACGAGCCCCGGCCGCTGGACGTTGCCGACGAGTGCGAAGGTCTTGGTGCCCTTGCTCTTCTCCGTGCCGTACTCGGCGTACCAATCGGCGCCGTTCTGGAGGATCAGTCCTACCGAGGCCAGCGTCTCGACGTTGTTGATGACGGTGGGGCAGCCCCACAGACCGCTGACGGCGGGGAAGGGGGGACGGGGTCGCGGCATGCCGCGGTGTCCTTCAAGCGAAGCGATCAGCGCTGTTTCCTCGCCACAGACGAACGCGCCGGCGCCCACCTTCACGTGGACGTGGAATGCTTGTCCGGGGCCCCGCGCGTCGGGTCCGAGCAGTCCGGCCTCTTCCGCTTGCCGGATCGCGATAGCAAGTCGCTCCAGCGCAAGCGGGTACTCGGCGCGGCAATAGATGAAGCCTTCCGCCGCACCGATGGCAACGCCGGCGATGATCATCCCCTCCAGCACCGCGTGCGGGTCGCCCTCCAGCAGGGAGCGATTCATGAACGCGCCGGGATCGCCCTCGTCCGCGTTGCAGATGATGTACTTCGTCTCGCCGGGTGCCTCGATGCAGAAGCGCCACTTGCGAGAGACCGGGAACCCCGCTCCG
>Ga0070728_10004630_pt1 | contig 14128 bp, 12 predicted proteins | sample tdDd471_FD_66723 | JGI IMG/M metagenome (GOLD analysis project Ga0070728, IMG submission 66723) | Marine sediment microbial communities from the Atlantic coast under amendment with organic carbon and nitrate - tdDd47.1 | ecosystem: Environmental > Aquatic > Marine > Coastal > Sediment | place...
TGCAGCATCAGCGTGAACCCGACGACCGAGAACACCAGAACCCCCGCCGCGAGCGGCTGGATCGTGCCGTTGAACATCAGCCCTACCGGCGCCGAGAGCAGCGCCGCCCCGACCGTCGACAGGGCACCCATGATCGAGGCCGCCATGCCTGCGATATGGCCCATCGGCTCCATCCCGATGGCGTTCAGGTTGCCCAGGGTGGTTCCGGCCATGAAGAACAGGCAGGTCTGCCAGACGATGAAGACCCAGAACAACACGTCGAGCGTCAGGCCCATCCCGGCCGCCGCCAGCATCAGGCCAGCCAGCCCGATCTGGATCCCCAGCGACCAGGTGACGATCCGGCGCATGCCCACGCGCACCACGATCGCCGCGTTGAGCAGGCTGGCCGAGCCCGAGATCAACGCCACCACCCCGAAATAGATCGGAAAGTTCTCGGCCCGGCCGAAGATCAGGTCATAGACCTGCTGAACGCTCAGGATCATGGAGAACAGCGTGGCCAGGCACAGCGTCTGGACCACGATCGACAGGCGCACGGTGGGGTGCGTCGCCATTTCCCGCAACGCGGCGGCCAGCAGCGGCGCGCGGAACGCGCGGCGGTTCTCCCGCGGCAGCGTTTCCGGCAGGCGCAACTCCATCCACAACATCGAGACCAGCGAAAACAGGATGAAGGCGAGAAAGATGCCGCGCCACCCGGCCAGCGCGATGATGCCCGCGCCCATCAGCGGGGCGAAGGCCGGGAAGATGGTGAAGATCATCATGGCGATGGAAACCATGCGCGCCATCTCGCGCCCGGAATACAGGTCGCGCACCACCGCCATCGCCACAATGCGCGGCCCGGCCGCACCCAGCCCCTGTACCAGCCGCGCGGCCAGCACCACCTCGAGCGTGGTGCTCCACCACGCCACGAAGGCCGCCGCGATGTAGACGATCCCGCCGGCCAGCATCACCGGCTTGCGCCCGAAGGCGTCCGACAGCGGCCCGGTCACGAAGGTTCCCGCGCCCATGCCCAGCACGAAGGCGGTCAGGATAATCTGCGCGCGGTTGACGTTATCGGGGCTGAGCTGCGCGCCGATCTCGGGCAGGGCGGGCAGCATCGCGTCGATGGAAAAGGCGATAGTGGCGAACATCATCGCGATCAACGCGATGAATTCGGTCCGCGACATTCGGTTTTGCATGGGAACTCCACGGGGCTACCCGGTGGCGGTAACATGGCGTGTCAGCGGATGCCATAGGGGCCCGCCCTCACTCGGCCGGGGCGTGTTTTCCGTGCGGTCGATCGTCCTCGTTGGCGGCCGGCGCCTCGGCCTCGGTTTCGACGGCCTCATTCTGCTGCGGGTGGTGCGGGTGGTGCGGGTGGTCGTGATGCCCCAGCCGGGCGATCAGCCACTCGGCCTCTTCCTCGCGCTTGCGCATGTTGTAGACGGCGAACTCATGGATCGCGACGGCGAAGATCCCCAGCCCGACAAAAATCAGCGCGGTCGCCGCGATCTTGCCCACCACCGTCGCCGGTACGAGGCTGCCGTAGCCGACGGTCGAGATCGTGACCACCGTGAAGAAATAGGAATCAACCCAGGTCCATCCCTCGATATAGCGGAAAAAGACCGTCCCCAGCGCCAGGACGGACACCAGGCTGAAAAACAGCGTCAGGGACTTGAAGTGGTTCACTGTGCGATCTGCTCCTGTATCTCCTTTATGACTTTCTGCCACAACTCGGCCGATTGTGCACCCGGAACGGCATGTTTGCCCGCCACGATGAAGGTGGGGACCGAGTCGACCCCCATCTCGCGGCTGTGGGCGTCACGGCGGCGGATCTCGTCGCGGTCGGCGTCCGAGGACAGAAGCTTCATCACCAACGAGGCATCCATGCCCAGACTGTCGGCCAGATCGCTTAACACTTCGTGATCGCCGATATCGCGCCCGTCGACGAAATAGGCGGTGAACAGCGCCGCTGTGGCGGCGTACTGGCGCCCCTCGATCCCGGCCCAGTGGATCAGGCGGTGCGCATCCAGCGTGTTGGGCGTGCGCTGGATCTTGTCGAGGTTCAGCGTCAGCCCGGCGGCCTCGGCATGCTCCACGATCGGGGCATAGGCGCGCGCCGCACCCGCCTTGCCGCCGAACTTGCCCTCAAGATAGGCGCGCCGGTCCATCCCGCCCGCCGGCATGTCGGGGTTGAGCTGGAACGGGTGAAACTCGATCACGAAGGGATGATCGGGGATCTCGGCCAGTGCCCGGTCAAGGTTCGCCTTGCCGATATAGCACCAGGGGCAGATCGGATCGGAAAGGATGTCGAGCTTGACGGTCTGGTCGGTCATGCGGGATCTGGGCTCCGGTCGGGGAAATAGGCAGGCAGCGCGCGGCGCAACAGCTTGCCGTTGGCGCCACTGGGCAGCGCGTCGAGATGAACAAAGGCGCGCGGCTGCTTGTACCGCGCGAGCGTCCCGCCCACATAGGCATGCAACCCGGCTTCGTCCAGTTCCTTCGGCCCGGTGTAGAAGGCGACGATGATCGTGGTGTCGCGCTTGATCTCGACCTCGGCGGCGCCGACCTGGTCGATCCCGGGATGGGTGGAGAGCGCGGATTCGACCTCCAGTGGCGACACCCGGTAGCCACCGGCGTTCATCATGTCGTCGGCGCGACCGAGATAGGTGATCTGCCCGTCCACCGCCATCGCGCCCTGGTCGCCGGTCAGGAACCAGTCGCCGCGCATCCGGGCCGCCATTTCCTCCGGCGCGTTGAGATAGCCCAGCATCAGCCCCGGATCGCCCCTGTGCACCGCGATCACGCCCGGCTCGCCCTGGGGCACCGGCTGGCCATCCTCGCCCAGGATCGCCACGCGGCGGCCCTGTTGCGGCTGGCCCAATGCGGTGCCGCGCGCCGGATGCGCCGGGCTGGAGGAGATAAAGGTGGAGCATTCGGACATGCCAAAGGCCTCGTGCAGCCCGGTCCCGGTCATCTCCTCCCAGCGGCGGTGCAGATCCTGCGACAGCTTTTCCCCGGCGCTGAACCCGTGGCGCAGATCCGGCAGGGCGAGCGCATCTCGGTCGCGCAGCATTCGTCGATAGACACCCGGTGCGGCGGCAAAGAGCGTAGCGCGATGTTTGCGCAGAAGCTCGGGCAGGGTGGCGATGTCACTGCCCGGCGCGGGGATCAGCGCGGTGGCGCCGATGGCCCAGGGGTCCATCAGCCCGGTGCCCAGCGTATAGGTCCAGTTGAAGGCGCCGGCGTGACACAGCCGGTCCTCGGCCGTCAGCGCGTACCAGCCTTCGACCATCATCTGCCGCGCCCAGATGGCGCGATGGGCATGGGCCACCGCCCGCTGGCTGCCGGAAGTGCCGGAGGTAAAGACGACATAGGCCAGCCGCTCGGGGTCGCCCATCGCCCAGTCACACGGCGGCAGGGCGCGCATCGCCTCCAGCGCCGCGATGTCGATCTGCAGCGGGTGATCGGCACAGGCGATCCCCGGGTCGCGCAGGACGGCAGCCGGGTTGAGCTCGGCGATCATCTTGGCGGTTTCCGGCGCGGTTAGTTGCGACGAGGTCGGCACTGGCACCAGACCGGCGGCGATGGCGCCGAGATAGGCGATGGGAAACTCCACCGTGTTGCCCAGCCGCATCAGCACGATCTGCCCCGGCTCCAGCCCGGCGCGCAGCAACCCGGTGCCGGTGCCACGCACCGCGCGCTCCAGCGCCGCATAGGTCCAGTCGTCGGAGCGCCCCGGGTGCAGCACCGAGAGCGCGCATTTGTCGGGCGTGTCCGCGGCCCGGCGCAGCACGAAGGCGGCCAGGTTGAACGGGGCGGGGCAGGGCGGCGGCGGGCCTTGGTAGAATATGGACAACATGGCAACTGGCTAGCCCGGCCCCGTGCCCGTTGCAAGCCGCCCGAGGCACGCCTATAGAGGCGGAATGACCGCGCGCGACCCCAAAGCCATCATCCGCATCGCCCGCAGCGGCGGCCCGGAAATCGAGGCCGAACCGCTGGATCTGGGCGCCCGCGTGCGCGAGCTGCGCAAGGCCCGCAACTGGACGCTTGAACAGGCGGCCGGCCAGGCTGGGCTGGCGCGCTCGACGCTGTCGAAGATCGAGAACGGGCAGATGTCGCCAACCTACGAGGCGCTGAAAAAGCTTGCCGTCGGGCTGGAGATCTCGGTGCCGCAACTGTTCACCCCGCCGCAGCGCGAGCAGGTGAACGGGCGCATGGCGATGACCCGCTCGGGCGAAGGCGCCGATTATGCCACCGCCACCTATGAGCACGAGTTGCTGGCCGAAAGCCTGACCAAGAAATCCATGCTGCCCTATCGCGCCCGGGTGCGCGCCCGCAGCATGGAGGAGTTCGACGGTTGGGTGCGCCACGATGGCGAAGAGTTTCTCTACGTGCTGACCGGGGTGATCAAGCTCTACACGGAATTCTATGAGCCGATCGAGATGCGCCGGGGCGACAGCGCCTATTACGACGCCGCCATGGGCCACAACGTGATCTCGGTCAGCGAAGAGGATGCGACGATCCTCTGGGTGACCTCGCTGACCTGAAGCGGCGGTGTGACCCGGCGGCCCCCGACCGGTGCCCCGCGGCTGTCATCCCGGGCCTGGCGCGATCTCCCCACTCACTCCTCGTACCACCAGACATCCGGCATGAAGTCCATCCGGTCGCCATAGGCCGGCAGGCGGCCGGGGTACTTCATTTCCCGGATATGGGCGATCCGTCCGACGTCGTACTGCCAGATCGGGATCACGTAGCGCCCGGCGGTCAGCACCCGATCGAGGGCGTGGACAGCGGCGACGAAATCCTCGCGCCCCTCGGCCTTTAGCAGGGTGTCGATCAGCGCGTCGGCGGCGGGTGAGGCCATGCCCATCAGGTTGCGTGTGCCGGGCTGGTCCACGCCCGCGCTGCCCCAGTAAAGGCGTTGTTCGTTGCCCGGCGACAGCGACAGGTCGCGGCGAAAGGTGGTCATGTCGAAATCGTACTCCGCGATGCGCCCGGCATATTGCGCATCGTCTACCGTATCGACCCGCAGCGTGATGCCCAGTCGCGACAGCGCCGAGGCATAGATATCGACGACGCGCTGCATCTCGCCGTCGCCCTGGCGCAGCAGGACGGAAAAGGCGAAGGGCGCGCCGCGGGCATTGCGCAGGACACCCTCCTGCACGTTCCAGCCGGCCGCCTTCAGCATCGCCATCGCGCGGCGCAAGTTGGCGCGGTTGCGCGCGGTGCCGTCCCCCTCGGGCAGGGTGTAGCCTTCGATCGCGCCGGGCGGCAGGCTGTCGGCAAAGGGCGCCAGCAGGTCGCGCACCTTGCCGGAGGCGGGGCCGGGACGCATGGCAAGCTCGGAGTTGGAGAAATACGAGGTGATGCGCGGCTGCGCCCCGCCGGTCATGGTGTCGTTGATGTATTCGAAGTTGAAGGCCAGCAGCATCGCCTCGCGCACGCGCCAGTCGGCAAAGGCGCCGCGCCGGGTATTCATCACCAGCCCGGTCATGCCCGAGGGCCGCTGGTGCGGGATCTCGGATTTCACGATATCGCCGCGCTGCACCGCCGGGAAATCGTACTGGCGGTCCCATTTCTCGGCGTTGAACTCGCGCACCGCCGAAAGCGCACCGGCCTTGAAGGCCTCAAACAGAACGGTGCCGTCGCCGTAGAATTCGATCCGCATCTCGTCGAAGTTGTTGGTGCCGCGCCGGAACGGCAGATCCGCGCCCCAGTAATCTCGATCGCGTTCGAGGGTGACAAAACGGCCCGGCTCGTAATCGGTCACCACGTAGGGGCCGGTGCCGACGGGGATCTCGTCCAGGCCCGAGGCGGCGAAATCCTTGCCCTCCCATTGCGCCTTTTTCAGGATCGGCCGCATGCCGGCGATCAGCGCCAGTTCGCGGTCACGGGTGGTGAAACTCAATCGTACGGAACGCGGCCCGGTTTGTACGATGTCAGCGACCTGACCCCAGAACCCGCGATAGCGCAGATGCCCCATGGTCCCCAGCGTCTCGTAGGACCAGATCACATCCTCGACCGTCACCGGGCTGCCGTCGGAGAACCGGGCCTCCTCGCGCAGGGTGAACTCCACCCAGGAGCGGTCCGGCGCGGTCTCGGCCGATTCGGCCAGCAGCCCGTAGAGCGTGAAGGGTTCGTCCCAGGACCGGCCCATCAGCGATTCGTAGCCCCAGAATCGCAGCTGCCAGGGTGCGGTTCCCTTCTGCACGAAGGGGTTGAGCGAGTCGAAGCCGCCGGTATTGCCGAACACCACGCGCCCGCCTTTGGGCGCCTGCGGGTTGACGTAAGGAAGGGACACAAAATCAGGTGGGAGCGCCGGATCGCCATACATAGCTATGCCATGCACCGGCGCGGTGGCGGCGGCCTGAACACTGAAAATCAGGGCGATTCCGCTCAGGAATGCCCGCGCCAAAGGAAAGAAGCCCGGTCGCACTTTGGAAACAATCCCGATCTGCCCGTGTTGTTTGTGGTGACGCTAACGGGGGATTCGCGTGTTTTCAAACTTTTAGCTTGGAGAAACGCGGAGAATTGCTTATAAAGACCTCACTGCTCGATAGGTTTCTTGCCTGTATGAAACCTGCCTCAATAACTTAACGCCCGCCTTGTGCGGGCGTTTTTTTAGGCACATCCCGCCGCGCCCCGTCCCGGCAACATCGTGCTGCACGCGCTCACCACAGGGTCATTTCCACAGCATCGAATCGCCGTTTCCCCGCACCGCTTTCCCGTTTAATCCGCAGGTGCAGCATGGCAGGATGCGCGCAACGCAAGCAAAGGGGAACAGGATGTCACTGACCGGAAAAACCGCCATCGTCACCGGATCGAACTCGGGGATAGGGCTGGGCGTCGCCCGGGAACTGGCCCGCGCCGGGGCCGATGTGGTGCTCAACTCCTTCACCGACCGCGACGAGGATCACGCGCTGGCCGCACGGATCGCCGAGGAGACCGGGGTGACCGCGCGCTATATCAAGGCCGACATGTCGAAGGGCGCCGATTGCCGCGCGCTGATCGAACAGGCCGGCACCTGCGACATCCTGATCAACAACGCGGGCATCCAGCATGTGGCGCCGATCGACCAGTTCCCGGTCGAGAAATGGGATGCGATCATCGCCATCAACCTCAACTCGGCGTTTCACACCACCGCCGCCGCGCTGCCGATGATGCGCAAGGCGGGATGGGGCCGGATCGTCAACATCGCCTCGGCGCACGGGCTGACCGCCTCGCCCTACAAGGCGGCCTATGTGGCGGCCAAGCACGGCATCGTCGGCATGACCAAGACCGTGGCGCTGGAAACCGCGCGCGAACCGATCACCGCCAACGCGATCTGCCCGGGCTACGTGCTGACCCCGCTGGTCGAGGCGCAGATCCCCGACACCATGAAAGAATACGGGATGAGCCGCGAGGACGTGATCAAGAACGTCATGCTGGAACGCCAGCCGAGCAAGGAATTTGCCACCGTCGAACAATTGGGCGGCACCGCCGTGTTCCTGTGCTCGGACGCCGCCGCCCAGATCACCGGCACCACGATCAGCGTCGATGGTGGCTGGACCGCGCTTTGACCGAAAAACGGGTCATCAACCTTGCGCTTCAGGGTGGGGGCGCGCATGGCGCCTTTACCTGGGGCGTGCTCGACCGGCTGCTGGAAGACGAGACGCTGGAGATCGCGGCGATCACCGGAACCTCGGCCGGGGCGCTGAACGCGGCCGCGCTCAAGGCCGGGATGGTCGCAGGCGGGCGCGAGGGCGCGCGCGAGAACCTCGACTGGCTCTGGAGCCGGATGGGCGCGGTGGGCGACATGCGGCTGAGCAACTGGGCCGGGGTTCTGGAACCGGCGCAGATGGCCTGGGGGCTCGAGTATGCGCTGCCGATCTCGCTGGCCGATACCTGGACGCGGCTGGTCTCGCCCTATGCCTATGGCCCGTTCTACGTCAATCCGCTGGAACCGGTGGTGCGCGCGATGGATTTCGACCGGGTCTGCGCCGAGGCGGCGCCGGAGCTGTTCATCTGCGCCACGCGGGTCCGCACCGGCAAGATCCGGGTGTTCTCGGGGCAAGAGATCGGCACCGATGCGGTGCTCGCCTCGGCCTGCCTGCCGAACCTGTTCCAGGCGGTCGAGATCGAGGATCCCGAAACCGGCGAGGTCGAGGCCTATTGGGATGGCGGCTATACCGGCAACCCGGCGCTGTTCCCGCTGTTCCAGCCGCATCTGCCGCCCGACGTGGTGGTGGTGAACATCAACCCGTTGGAGCGCCCCGAGGTGCCCAGGTCACCGCAGGAAATCGCGAACCGGATCAACGAGATCAGCTTCAACTCATCGCTGCTGCGCGAGTTGCGGGCGATCCATTACGCGCAACAGGTCATGGACGAGAACGCGCTGAGCCGTGACAGGGTGGCGCGGATCTTTGTCCACATGATCGCCGATGATGCGCTGATGCAGGAGCTTTCGGTGGCGACCATGGTGCTGCCGACCCCGTCGGTTCTGGCCCGTCTGAAAGAGGCCGGGCGCGTGGCGGCGCAGACATTCCTCGACCGAGACGCCCCGAATATCGGGCAACGCCACAGCACCGATCTGGAACAGATGTTCGGCTGAGCCGGCTCAGCGGATGCGCACCGGCTCGTCCTGCTCAAGATAGGATTCCTCCTCGGGCGTCAGGTCCACCTTGTCAAAGCCGGTAACCATCGGCCGGACGTGGGCGCGAAACGATCCGCCCACCGTCAGCAGGTAGACATGCGCCAGCACGAAGGCGGCGATGGCAAACCCCGCCAGCAGGTGCAGGTTGGCCACGATGGTCAGCCACAGTGTTGCGTTGGGCACGCTGCTGTCCCAGAAATTGTAGGTCAGGTAGATCACCCCGGTGACCCAGATCGCCGGGAACAGCACCAGCTTCAACGCCAGGTAGGTCAGCGCCTGCAGCGGGTTGTGCTTGCGCCAGTAGGCCTTGCGATAGGGGTGCTTCTCGCCCTTGAAAATGCCCCAGGCATAGAACCGGGCGACCTTGAACAGCCCCTTGGTGGTGGGCACGTAATGCACCCAGGTGCCGGTGGTGATGTGCCAGAAGATGGCAAAGACCCAAAGCACGATCAGCGCCAGCGCGGCGACGATATGCAGCATGACAGCGGGGCCAAAGGGCATCAACCCGTTCAGCCCGGTCACCGCCAGCCCGGTGAACATCAGCACGAAGATCAGCGCCATCTGCGTCCAGTGCCAGAACCGTTCGAATCGCGGGTAGATCTTGACGAACCGTTCGGTCATGACGCGTCTCCGTTCTTGCCGGTGAAAATCCGGCCCAGGGCGTGGATACCCAGCGCCAGCGCTGTCGCCGCGACCAGCGCGAGGCCCAGAACCCCGGCCATGCTGAACGGCGCGCGCCCGGGCATGTAGACCCCGTCGATCCCGGCCATGCGGCCATCGGCGGCGTGGCATTCGGCACAGTCGAGCGCCTCTTCCGCCGGGGCGACCATATGGGTGATCGGCCAGGACATGTGGGTATCGACGAAACCGTACTCGCCGGAATACTCGGCGCCCGCCGCCTTCATCCCCGCCTCAATCGCCTTGGACCAGTCGAAGTTGGTCCAGAAGGCGCTGTCGGTGGTCGGCCCCCAGACATGGCTGTAGGCAAGGCGGTTCAGCCCGGCATCATAGGCCTGCCGCCCGTCCAGCCGCTTGAACGGCCAGATCCGGCTGCCGCCATCGCCGGGATCGCCGGTGATCCTGTTGACCTCGACCACCTTGCTTGGGTCGATGGTCTCGTCGCCCAGGGTATATTCCACCTGTCCGTTGAACCATTCATAGATCGGCGCGACGTTCTCTTCCCAGACGAAATCGCCCTTGGTGGCCAGATAGGTGTGGCGGTGCTTGCCGTCGCCTTGGGTGTAATCCTCGACCGAAAGCGGCTTGCCGTCCTCGCCCATCTTTCCGGCGGTGGACCAGTCCCATTCCATCTTGGTCGCCACCCCGCCACGGGCGAATTCGGGGATGTGGCAGGTCTGGCAGGCCAGCTTGTCGGTATGGTCGTTCAGCTTCACGCCCTTCAGCGTCGCTGGGTGCGGCGCGGTGCCGTGGCAGCTCTGGCAGGTGGCGACATCGCGCCGCTCGTGCGGCATGCCAGGCCCCTTGGTGTCGGCTGCCATGACGTCATAGCGCGAGCCGGCCCAGCTGTGCTGATCGCTCACGTGGCAGTCGGAGCAGACCATGTTCGCGCCCTCGGGCGACATGTGCACATCGACGTCGCGCGACGGGTTGAACAGCACCGAGGACAGATCGCCATGCTTCACATTGTCGCCGCCGCCGCCGTAGAAATGGCACTGGCCGCAGTTCTCGCGCCCGGGCATGCCGACGCTTTGCGCCGCCTTCGAGAGATCGACCGGCCAGGCCTCGGCGCCGGTGATGGTCTTGGTCCCCGGTTTCACCGGATCGAGCGGCGGCATCCCGGCACCGGTGGCGGTCTTGGTGTATTCGCCGGACCGGTCGTGGCAGACGAGGCAATCGGGCGTCACCGCCTCCTGCTGCGGCGTCTGGCTCATGTCGTCCCAGCCATAACCGGCGTGACAGGAGGTGCAGCGCGGCTCGTTGCCCGCGACATTGCCGCAAAATGCGTTGATCACGTTGCGCTTGCCCAGAAGCTGGCCGGTCCCGGGGTGCTCGAATTCCCATGTGAAATGGATCGAATGCATCACCTGGTCGTCCGCCTCGGTGTGGCAGGAGACGCAGGCCTCGGTCACTTCCGGCCCGGAGGTGAATTCCTTTTGCAGGATCTTGAACTTGGAGTGATCGGCGGTACTTCCCTCACCGGAGATGACCGGGGCGGACCCCTCCTGCGAAAGGGCGCCGGATGCGCCCAGCAGCAGCGAAACGGCAACGGCGGTCAGAACACGGGTTGGCAAGGGAGGACTCCCGGCTAGGAAAACTGGTTTCTGCCGTGCATGTTCTGACACTTCGCCTGGCGGCACTTTGATCGAGGTCAATTCAGTGTGATCCGGATCACGTCGCGGGGCGGTTGGGATCCTTGCTGTTGGGATACACCAGCCCGGCGGAGATCACCAGCTTGGCGGCGTCCTCGACCGTCATGTCCAGCTCGATCACGTCCTCGGCGGGAAAGAACAGTAAAAACCCCGAGGTCGGGTTCGGTGTCGTCGGCACGAAGACGCTGATCAGGTCGCCGCCGGTCTCGGCGCGCTCCGAGACCTCGCCCTTGGCCACGGTCGAAATGAACCCGACCGCCCAGATCCCGCGCCGCGGGTATTGCACCAGGCAGGCCTTTTCGAACGAGCGTTCGGTCTGGGCAAAGACGGTTTCCGAGATCTGCTTGATCCCGGAATAGACCGAGCGCACCACCGGCATCCGGTCGACCAGCCCCTCGGCAAAGCCGATCAGCGACCGGCCGATGATGCCCTTGGCGACCCAGCCGACGATGATGGTGAACATCAGAAAGATGATCACCCCGACGCCGCGCAGGTTGATTCCGATATATTGCTCGGGGCGCATCGTTTGCGGCACCAGTGGCAGGACGACACCGTCGATCCAGCCCACCACGGACCAGATCAGCCAGATCGTCAGCCCGACCGGGGCGATCACCACCAGCCCGGTCAGGAATGACCCCCGCAACCGGGCCAGAAGGCCCCTTCGGCGGTGCGGTTCCTCGTCAAATGGGGTGTTCATCGGCGTTCCATCCAGTCCGAGGCTAGAGATATGGATTCGCCGGCCACTCTACAATGACAAGACGGTGCGAACAGCGCTGGATTCGCGGTCAGGTCGACACCTTGCGCAAGGCTTGCGCGATCTGCGCCGCCAGCACCGCGTTGTTGCGCACCAGCGCGATATTTGCGCGCAGCGACTTGCCCCGCGTCGCCTTGAACACCCGGTCCAGCAGGAACGGCGTGACCGCCTTGCCGGTGATGCCCTCCTCGTCGCATTCGATCTGCGCGGCGGCGATGATCGGCGCCAGAACTTCGGTCGGGATTTCGTCCGCTTGCGGGATAGGATTCGCAACCAGCTGGCCGCCGGGCAGGCCAAGCGCCCGCCGCGCCGCATGGGCGCGGGCGATGGTCTCGGCGTCGTCCATGCGCAACGGCGCGGGAAACAGCGAACGGCGCGACCAGAACGACGGGAACACATCCTGCCCCGGCACGATCACCGGCACGCCGAGGGTTTCCAGCATCTCCAGCGTCTTGCCGATGTCGAGGATCGACTTCGCCCCGGCCGAGACCACGGTGACCGGGGTCTGCGCCAGTTCCTGCAGGTCGGCTGAAATGTCAAAACTGGTCTCGGCGCCGCGGTGCACGCCGCCGATGCCCCCCGTGGCAAAGACCGCGATGCCGGCATGATGCGCCGCGATCATGGTGGCCGCGACCGTGGTGGCGCCGGTGCCGCCGCTGGCCAGGCAGGGGGCCAGATCGGCGCGCGACAGCTTGGCCACCCCTGTCATCTTGCCCAATGTCTGCAACAACTCGCTTTCCAGCCCGATGTGGAGCCGTCCCTCGATCACCGCCACGGTGGCCGGGGTCGCGCCGGCCTCGCGGATGTCGGCCTCGACCTGATGCGCCATCGCGACGTTCTGCGGATAGGGCATGCCGTGGGTGATGATGGTGCTTTCCAGCGCCACCAGCGGCTGCCCGGAGGATCGGGCGCGGGCGGCCTCGGCGGAAAAGGTCATGTAAATCATTGCAATGTCTCCCCTGAAACGTGGCGGGCGGCGGCGGCCAGCGCGCGGCGCAGCGCCGCCTCGCGCGGATGCCCCCGGGTCTCGGCGGCGATATGCGCCGCCATGAAGGTATCGCCCGCGCCGGTCACGCGGGCCATGCAGACCTGCGGCGGCGCCAGGGTGATCACGCCATCGTGGCGGGCATCGGCGGCCGGGCGGGCGCCGTCGGTGACCAGCACCCGCGCGGCCCCCCGTTGCAGCAGCGCCGCAGCGGCGCTTTCGGCACTCTTGAACTGGCAGCCGCTCAGCAGTCCGGCCTCTTCGAGGTTGACATAAAGTGTGCTGCGTCCATGGCCCAGGAACCGCGCGATGCGCAGCACCTTGCCGGGCGAGGCCGGGGCGATGCACAGATCGGCTGCGGAAAAGGCGGGGCTTTCGGCGATCTCGGCCAGCAGGGTTTCGGTCAGGTTGCCGTCCAGCGCGATGATCCCGGCATAGGGCGCGCCCTCGTCGCCCAGCGTGCCGTCAACCAGCGGGGCGAGGATCTCTGCCCCGGCGGCCTCCAGCGTGCGGGCGTCGGCGATGGCCGCGATCAGCCCGTTGGCCGCCTCGACCGCCATGTAACGGTCGGTGGGCAACCCCTCGGGGCGATGGATGTGATCGGTGATCAGGCCCAGCCGGGCGCAGGCGGCGATCAGCGCGTCGCCCTCCGGGTCCCCGCCAACCGCGCTGAGCAGTGTCGGCACCAGCCCCTCGCGCGCCAGCGCCATGGCGATGTTCAGCGCCACCCCTCCGGGCAGGCGGCTGATTCGTCCCGGCACGTCCGAGCCCTGCCGCATGGCACCGGAGGCCCGGCCGATCACGTCCCAAAGGACGCTGCCGATGCACAGGATCGGGAAAGGGGCGCGCACGTTCATGCACAGGTTGTGCCGCCATTTGACGCAGGGCGCAAGCGCCGGGGCCGGTCACGGCACGGAAAATGTCATGGCTGCCCAAAGGGTTTCCCAGACCGCGGCGTCCTCCTCCGGTGCCGGGCGCAACACCACCGCGTCGAGCAGGTAGACATGGCCCGCAGTGACCGGAATCAGCGCCCCGCCCGCCGCATCAGTGCGCCGCAGGGTGACGGTGACGGTGCCGTCCGGCGCCCGGTCGAACACCTCCACCTGCGCCAGCGCCCTTGGTGTGCCCCGGTACAACACGCGCACCGGAAAACCGCCGGACAGATCGTCGGTATAGGGGTTGGCCAGCGCCACGAACTCGGTCTCCATGCCGGTCGGCGCATCCATCCCCCGCGCCGCGCCGATACCGACCAGCGCCTTGGCGTAGCGGGTATAGGTTTCGCTGAACCCGTCCTTCGGCAGGCCCCGGCCGAGGTGACGGGCGCGGATGTCGGGGAAATCCTTGTGCGCGGCGAAGGAGGCGAATTTCTCCCACTCCGCATAGCGTACGGTCGAGGCGGTGGACTGGTGCAGGATCACCACCAGCCCCTCCGCCCCCGCAACAGTGGA
>Ga0070728_10004634_pt1 | contig 14117 bp, 7 predicted proteins | sample tdDd471_FD_66723 | JGI IMG/M metagenome (GOLD analysis project Ga0070728, IMG submission 66723) | Marine sediment microbial communities from the Atlantic coast under amendment with organic carbon and nitrate - tdDd47.1 | ecosystem: Environmental > Aquatic > Marine > Coastal > Sediment | place...
GACGAAGAAAAAATTGCAAGAATAGCCGAAATCAAATCTGGTGATAAGCTCAAATCAATAAAGGTTATCACTCAAGAAAAATATGAAGCTGCCACAGGTAAAACCGCAACCGTAATGCCTACCGGGGTTTGTACGCAACAGTTACATCAAAGCCCTTGCACATTCTTGAATGACTTTGTTACCCAGTGTGCTGGATGCAGGTCTAGTTGTTATATTAATCGAGACTTAGACTCAATAGAGTTACTAGAACAAGATTTACAAGTTCAACAGCGTCGCCTAAATTCAGTAGCTAATAATGAGTATTTGAAAAGCAACCCTATATTACAACAATGGTTTGTAACACATCATACGAATACATTCATCATAGCTGAACTAATTGAGCTAATGAAGAGTAACGATATTAAGAAAGGCTCTCTAATTCGTTACGCAGACGACAGCAGCTCATTTCACCTTATCGACTTAGACAATAAGGAACGAACTGACTTGAAAATAGCATTACCAGACTCACAAAAAGCATTACTAGCGTTAATCAGTGATGCAGACGAGCCATTTAGCAGAAGCAACAAGTTCAATAATCTACTAGATTCTTTTGGAGTATCCTATGAGCGACCCTAAACTTAGCATTACCGATGAAGATAAAGTTATTCAAATAATAAGAACATGGAAATCCAAATTTAACTGGGATACGCTGATTGCGGCTATCAAGGAAGATATGGGTATAGCAATTACGAGACAATCCCTTTGTACATACGACCAAATCTATGACGAATACCTTATTAAAAAAGGCAGAAAACAAAGAACCGATGACTTAGGAGTTGAAAAAATTGATAAGGACGTAGAAGAACTCTTAGAGATCAACGAAAAGTTAGAAACCAGGATTGCTTATTTAGAAGAGATTCGCAACAAGCAACTGCACTTAATAGAGAACATGATGCTCAACGCCAAGGATACTCATATCGACTTAAACGATCTAGTTCGGCCCAGGAGTTAAAATATTGACAAATGAAAGCTAACTCAGATCAGATTGAACTATGAAGAGCAAAACAAAAACAGCTCAGCCTTGCCACACTTATCTATCATTGCAGGTTGTTGATTTTACAATCCATATAAATGCTGGCATTAGTCATAAAGCCATCGAACTGGGTTCTCAGCTTCAGATAGTCCGATTTATAGCTTTAAAAGCGACCTCGAAATTATTGGCAAATGCCTCTACCCAGATGAGCGAGCAGACTGCTTTTACACGGTCCATATTCACGGAGAAAACCTGAAATCAAAGGACCTTGACATAACGCTTAAAGAATTTCAGGTAAAAAACAAAGATGGCTCTCCGAGATACAAAAAGAGGAAGGATGGGTACTATCCTATTTACGACCCGCCTAAATCCATTGGTTTTATTGAAAAAGTCAGAGGCAAAAATCGCTGGAACGCTTATGCTTTTGTCGCTCCAGAAACCGTAACGGATATGCTCACAATTTTGCCTAATGTTAGGCCGTTATTCGTATTTATTCATGAAGTTAAGGAAGCTCGAAATCGTCGCCTTCGAAGTATTAGTTTGCAAACTACGGACCCATCTTTAGAATAGAAAAAAATAGCTTTCCTTTAATTAATCAAGACTAATCTAAAATGTACCTAAAAAAATGACCGTATCTACCCATACCAGTTCCACCAAATCGCTGATCCGTCACATTAAATAATTTGGGTAGTTTATGTAGCTCGCCATTTTCGGCCTTATCTTTATAAAAATACAGGACAGCGGAATAAAGTCCAGCCATCGAATTTAAGCAGTTCTTAAGATTAGCCCTTTCGAAATAATTATGACGGTGATGTTTTACTTTATTATGGTCTTGCCACCAAAAAGGAGGATGACCACTCGCCCAGTCCACCCATGGAGTAAGCGTCAATCCAAGACGAGGAATAGTTACTTCGAAATTTATAAGTTGAGGGAGTGCTGGCGAAATCTCGTCGAAATATGCATTTATGGAATTTGCATTGCTATCACTATCTATGCTTTTACATATCTGTTTCAAGATTACGTCAACCTCTGAACAAGAGCTAAGAAACAGTCTTGCTATTTCTATCGAATAGACAGTATCGTTAGCACTAAAATCAACATATTTTGAAAGCTTCTCTAACTCTTCTTCAAGTGCCAAAAAGTAGTTCCAATGTATTAATGCTTCTTGCCTATTGATTCCCATCTTCCATTCCTGTAGTTATCTCAAATTAACCAAAAAAATTAGTTTGATGTAGGGTAAATGCTACAATTCAATAGCATATTTTTTCTCTCTAAGTTTGAAAGCGATATTTCCGCCTTCCAATATCAGACAGACGTGCTCTCGAATCCCTTGAGATTCTAAAACAAGCTTACAGCTCTCATCTATTGGTTTAGAGTGTTCGAGACTACCAGATATGTACGCGAATTTCTTTGACGACTTATTTTCGTTCTTTACGCCATGTTGATTTGCTACAATTACAGACTCGCTATCGGCCCCTACTACTATGTTTGGGTTATGAGTTGCTACAATTACTTGCCTTAGAATCTTTTTCTTCTTTAAATATTGGACAAGATCGAGATAGATCGCTCTATTGTCCAGATCATCCTCTGGCTGATCAATCAATATAGGGCAACTTTTATCGCTAAAGTCTAAAAGTAACTTAAGAACAACAAAAGCTTTTTTGCCATCAGACATATGATCAAATTCATCCCCTTCATAAATTAGGTCATATGATATGCGATAAAAACACTCAGTTAATATAGATGAAGCTAGCGACTGATTTGTATATCCCCCCTTAAAAGATAAACCCCCTGCCACTATTTTATTTATTAAGTTTTTAACCCACTCCATATAGTGTGAATCGTCCTTATACTCATAGTTAGCTTGAATTTGACTTGAAGTGCTTTGGAGATTCAAAGAGCCACGTAGGATATCTTTCAGTTCCTCATTATTAAATTGACTTTTAGCATTAATATCTAAACCATCTTGACTATCGGACAGCTTCGGCAACAAAGCTCTTGTTATCGTATAGTACTCACCGTGATATAAAATAATCTTTTCGATGTATTTTGCTTTTTGACTTTCTAGTTTTGAGATCTCTTCTGTCATTATACTAATTTCACCAAGTTTCGCTTTTTGTTCCTTTATCAAATCCTGGAGTTCTTTTAGTTGAGTGGAGTTTTGATAAGCTTGAAATGCTTTAATATAGTCTGGATCAGATTTACATTTTTCGATCTTTTCTTGGTCTTTCTCTAGCTGAGCGGCTAGATTCTTAGTTGATGTTGTTAATTTCTCTGACCACTTTGAATTCACGTCTTGTTTTAGAGTGATTAAGAATTCAGAGATTTCAGTTTGTGAGTTTTCTGAAAGAAGTGATAACTCATAATCAAGGTCATCTCGAATTAGTGAGTACTCATTAAGCTTTTTAACTTGAGTTATATCTTTAGATATTCGCTCTATACTATTAGTAGCGTTTTCAATCGAACTTTTGTTAGTTTCATAGTTTCTACGTTCATCCTCGCTAAGCGTAAGGCTATCAAGTTCTTTTAATTTTTCTTCTAATCTTTTAATTTCATCTTCAACACCCTTTTTGTCTCCTTTCTCAGAAAGACTTGATTTCTTACGGCTTAACTCTTCGACGAGTTGAAATAAGTCGTTTACGTAGGAGGATAGTGATTTCTTTAACTCCGCTTTTTTTGCCGTGTAAGCATCTAGAAGAGATTCCTTTCCCTTCAATCTCAGGATATCCTGAATTAGCTTGCTTAACCTGGAAGAGTTTGTCGCTAAATCATACATATAGCCTTGTTGAAAAAATTCAATTTCTCTTTCGTTATTAATTTCGCCGTCTTTCCATATAACTGTTATTTCAGATGATATGTTATTAACAAATTTTTGATAATCGGGCTTGTGCGTAAATGATATCGGTCGTTCAGTGTTTAGTTTTTGAGCAATTGCCGTTAGCAATACAGATTTTCCGGTTGACCTCCCTCCAATAATGCAATTCAAATTGGGGTTGATATCAATCTCATTGTTTAAAATTAGCTCATGATTAACTTCGATTTTATCGATTACTTGGTAACCGGCCTTATCTTCAGGTTTGTTTGCCTGAATAGCAACTCTATCTGGCTCGAATAAAATTTGTTTTAAACCTTCAAAGGTAGGATCGCTTTTAATCCACGTATAGTTTCCATCTTGATCAGGCTGCAATATATCTATGAGACATCTCGAATCAGTAGCCGTTGTGTAACAATAATTTGAAACCAATTCATTTGGTTTAGTTTTAATATACGCTACTAAGCTATCTCCACTAGATTTATTCTTACCTTGAAGAATATTAAACTCTTGAAAATTGAACTGATCGGCTAAGTGAGTTCTATCAGTTTTGCCTCTTTCTTGAAACAATCCATTATCGCTATTGCAGTGGGGGTAGATTGCTATTCCATTACATTTTTTAATTCTCTCCAATACGTCGGTATAGGTACTATCAGAGACGGTAAGTGATCCATTTGTTTGCTTACTATCTATATTAATCTTTGATAAAAATGCGGAAATGCCCTCCGAAAACGTGGTTTTCTGATAGATAACATCAGGAAACAGCGCAAGAACATGAACACCCTGAATATTAATCTCAACTCCACCTATAATGTTAACTCTACTATTCTTTGAAGCGTTGATTAAAGAGTCTAGCAAATATGGGTGATCATAATTATGATCAGTAATCGCGATGCAAACTTCGTCTCTATTGAAATTTTCTAAAAACTTAATGAATACCTTTGCGTAGTTTTTAGTACGAGTTTTCTCATTGTCATCCGTATCAGTAAAAAAATACTCTTTTGAATCGTATTTTATAGCCTTACTTTCTGAGCCAACGGCTTCGACAAATTTTTTCCAATCGTCGGGCCTTGATTGCTTTAAGTCCTGAGCGTAGTCTTTTAGTTCAACGTATCCATCATCTAAAATAGTTTGAACTTGTAAGTCCCAACGCCTCCACTCTGCTCCTTTTGGATAGATCGTATTCATTCTTTATTCCCTTCCATACAAATTCGATTATTAGTAGCTACCTATTTTCTTGGCCCATATAATTCTGTAAGCTTTGCTGCATAGCCGTTTTAAATGCTTCATCACCGGCAATTAATTTATAAAGCTCAAGCTCATCTTTACGACGTTTAAGCATGATATCGCCAAATATTTTTTCAAATGCGAGTTCACGATTATGCGGATCTGGGTTGTTATTATATTTTGATTCAAAATCGGGGTGCGCTTTTATACTATCAGCGATATTTAAAAATTTAACTCGCTGTTCTTCGGGTGTAGCCGTCCAGCCTTGGAACCAACGCTCGTTGAAATTTTTAATTATGTCATCAAGCGGATCTCGCTCTTCTTCTCTACCGTGAGCGCCGCGAGGGTTTGGGTTTTGCGGTTCTAACTCAGTTTCGGCGTCATCCAAATCAATTCCGTAATTGAGTTTTACTCGTTGTAGCCCATAAGAACTCAGGTCTACTGAATTTAACAACGCGTCTAATGCTTCTGAATCTGGATCTTTAACAACTAATTTGGGGATTAAAAATTTAAGGAACCAAAACAGCTTTTCCCAAGCAACAATCTCGTATGGCATGATTGAGGCCATTTGGCCGTATATTTTCACGAACTGCTTAGCTTTAATCTTAAAGTCTACTTTATCATCGTCTTCAAGCTCTAGCTCAAGATTAAACCGATTTGCCGCAGTATCAATAATAGGGCTTAATGTCTGCGCATCTTCATTGTTAAAGTATCTCTGAACAAAGTCCTCAACTTCATACCACTCATAAACGCCAACATCATCCATTGAATCTTTAAGTTCATGTAAAACATTAACATCCGTCGCCTCAGACAATGTGGTTGATGTATAAAACGGATCAAACGCAGTTTTAATTTCATCGACACTATTAAAGAAATCAAGAACAAACAAATCTTCAGTCTTTTTTCCGAGTTTTGGTGCTGAGCGGTTTAAGCGAGATAGTGTTTGAACACATAATACACTCGCTAGTTTTTTGTCTACATACATAGCGCAAAGCTTAGGCTGGTCAAAACCTGTTAAGTATTTATTCGCAACAACCAACAAACGATATTCATCGGTATCAAACTTATCTTTGGTTTCACTTTCCGCAAAGCCATTCATCTCAGCTTCGGTATACTCAATACCATCGACTTCTTTTGTACCAGAAAAGGCTATTGCCACTTTGAATGGATTTCCTTGTCCCTCTAACACACGTTTAATCGCTTTATAATAACGAATGGCAGTAACAATATTCTGCGTGACAACCATTCCTTTACCTTTGCCGCGTAGTTTCTTGGCATTCACCACATGTGGAATAAAGTGCTCAAGCATAATTTCAGCTTTGGTATCAATTGTCTGCTGGCTCGTTTCAACGTAGGCTCGTAATCGTTTCTGCGCCTTTTTAGTATCAAAATCAGGATTTTCTTGAATCGACTTTTCAATTTCGTAATAGCTTTTGTAGGTGGTGTAGTTGGCAATAACATCAAGAATAAAGCCTTCTTCAATTGCTTGTTTCATTGAATAAAGGTGGAATGGCTTAAAGCTGCCGTCCTCTTGCTGTTGTCCAAATTTCTCTAATGTGCTGTTTTTAGGGGTTGCTGTAAATGCCAAATACGATGCATTACCTCGCATCTTGCGAGAACGCATAGCTTGCAAGATTTTGTCTTGCGCGTCTTCAGCTTCTTCAACCTCCGCTTTACCCATAGCCCTGTTCATATTGTCATGCGCTGAACCAGACTGAGAGCTATGCGCCTCATCAATAATTACAGCAAAACGCTTGTCGCTTAAATCACTAATACCATCAATAATAAACGGGAATTTTTGAATCGTAGTGATGATGATTTTTTTGCCATTTTCCAGTGCAGACTTTAGCTCAGATGATTTAAAAGCAGGAGCAACAATATTTTTAACCTCAGAGAACTCTTTAATATTATCTCTTAGCTGTTTATCTAAAAGCCTTCTATCCGTTACAACAATCACCGAATCAAATAGCGGCTGCTCGATCCCTCTGCTTCCCGGTACATCTGCTGATTGTGGGTATGTTTCAATAAGCTGGTATGCAGCCCATGTAATCGAGTTGGACTTACCAGAGCCTGCCGAATGCTGAATCAAATAGGTTTGACCCACGCCATGCGTGGCGGCATGACTTACTAACTTACGAACAACATCCATTTGATGATAACGAGGAAAAAACAGCGTGCGCTTTTTTAAGTCATCTTTGCTTGAGCCATCTAAGCGAACAAAGTGCTGAATAATGTTAGCCAAGCTTTCTTTAGCAAATACCTCTTCCCATAAATAGGCAGTCTTATGTCCAAACATATTGGTTGGATTGCCTTGCCCATGTCCGTTTCCTTTATTGAACGGCAAGAAGTAGGTGCTTTTACCTGCAAGCTTGGTGGTCATATACACTTCATCGGTATCAACCGCCATATGTACCAAACACCGACCAAATTGCAGCAGGGGTTGAGAGATATCTCTATCATTACGATACTGCTTTTGACCGTGATATCGTGCTGTTTGCCCTGTCCATGCATTCTTAAGTTCTAAGGTTATTAATGGAATACCGTTAATATACAGCACCATATCTATTTCTTGAAGCGGATTTGCTTTTGAATAACGAAGCTGACGAGTTGCACTGAAAATATTTGCCGCAAAGTTCTGGTGAACTTTGTCGCTACTACTTGCCAGTGGTGCTGGGTACATTAAGTTCAAATGTGCATCATCAACACTCAAACCTTTTTTGAGTAGATGCAAGATTCCATGTTTTTTAATCAGCCTATCAAATCGTTCAAGCACTTTACGCTGCCAATCATTAGGACTATTACGCTTAAGTTTTTCCAACTCATCTTCTTGCGTATTTTCTAAAAACTGCCAGAAATAATTAGTGTCTAACGCATAATGCATGTCAAAGTCAGTCGGTTGACCAAGTTTATAAAACTTGTTGCCAAAATCAGGTGCAGCTTCTTGCACACCTGCTTTAATGTCTTCTAGGCAAGTTCCCGTTAATGCTTTTTCTATCGCAGCTTCTAATGCTTGTTCGTTTGTTTGACTAACCATTTCTTATTCTCCTTAATGCGTTGACTGACTTTTAACTATATTTATTACACGCCAACTAGGGGTTCCTTTCTTGGGATCTTTGTCCCAAATTTTTGTTGCTTTGACATACTCTTGATCGTTAAAACCGTTCAATAAATAAGGAGCAACGAAAGCATCATCAACAAAGCCAAAGCCCTTGGGATTGAGCTTTAGAGTGCCTTCAATTAATTTCACTCTCTCACTTTGTTTTGGTTCAACCTTGTGCGCTTCCAATACTTCTAACTGCTGTCCGTCATTAGCAAGTTTTAACTCTAGCCACGTTCCTACCTCTGGTAATCCTTTACCAAAAAACACACCTTTTCTTGCACTGAGTTTTTTATCCAAATCAAGATATATACTAAAACCCTTACCTGAACGGTGATGCGAATCAACAATACCTACCGCCACTTCTAACTTCTTGGTTGCATATTGAAGGGCATCATTTGCTCTGGTTTTAATGACTTCATCAAAGTTAAGCGACTCAATAGCTGAGGCATCAAACCACCCTTGCTGAATAAGCTCTTCATGCTCTGGTTTTATGTGCCAACCATTTGCGTTGTATATTTCTATTAATTTACTCAACGCTGCTGATGCAAAATCAAACTCTTGTTTATTGGCAAAAAGCTGGGCTAACCCGTAAAACATTGGAATACAAAAAGGAGGTTCGTGAGCTTCCAAAATTGCCTTGCTATAACAAGCTATTGCGGCCTTAGGCTCTTGGCTAATATAAGTATCAGCTAAAGCGCCCCAAGCCCAAGATTCAGACATTTTTTGTCGTAAAACTGATAAAGCAGATTCTCTTGCCTCATCATATCTACCCGCACTAACCAAGCATTTAGAAATATCAAACTGAAGCCAAGTTTTGTTCCTATCAAGAGCATTATTCAGCGCATAATTAAGTAAATTTAATATACCATCCAGATTCAAATCCCATTGTTTATGATGTTGTAACCACGCTTTACTTGTTTGCCTTGATAACCTAACTAGTAAACTTGGGTATTCTCCCTTTTCTGTTTTATATGGCTTTAGGTCGGCAGGTTGATAAAGGTTAGAGCCATAATAAGTTAACATCTGGATATAAGACTGGTAATGCTCTCCACAGCCCTTAAACAAATTGAAGAATCTGAAATCAAGTTCTTCACATGGCACTGTTAAATTGAGTTGTCCAATACAATTAATCCATGAATTAACTATTTCCTGCTCATTGACATTGGGAGCCTTATTTTGCCTAGCTAAAATCGGGTCTTGAATCGCCTTTATTGCAGCATAACAAACCCAAAATAAGGATGTTCTTAAATATGTATTTTGTGGTTCATTTTGAAAAGCCACATAACCACAATTCCATGCATCTACAAAATTTCCTTGCTGCTTCAGTTCACGAATTTGGGCAAATACTTCACTACTCATTTAAAGCTTCCTTAAAAAGAACCATAACCTCTTCAGAAGTCGCTTTTTCAGGCATTATTTTTGATAGTAATCCAGTTTTTACGACCCAAGTTTTAAATTGAATGGCCTCATTACCTTTCGCGCAAAGAACTTGCATCTCCCAGTCACCTGAACGCTTTGCGTCAACTATTTCGAAACCTAATTCTTCCACAAAATTTCGAAGTGATTGTAGAGCCGTATTTAGTCTAGATTCATCAAACGTTATTTCGCTTGCTAAGAGTGTTTTTAATTCTTCGCTTAAACTCGGCTCTTTTGACTCATCAGGAAAAGCTAATGTTTTGACTTTAATATTTTTGTCATAGGTAAATCGAACACGAACTTTCTTACCCGTACTGTGCTCAAAAGTATAAAGCTCTTGATAGCTATGCTGCTTTAATTCACTGATCCGCCACGAAGAGTTACTAAGACAATTTGATACGGAAAAGCAAATAGCTTTAAGCTCAACTACATCAGTATTCATTCCAACGGGATAATTGAATTTTTCTAATTCTGCTTGTTCAGGAATTTGATAGTTAAAGCCTTTGCTTACAGGAAACATTCCAATTTTACAATTGTTGTTTGGAATGAATTGAGTCTGATATAGCGGAGTTAATTTAGGGTATTTAAGTAACTTCAAACCATTTTCAGCAGACATACTTGCTGTATATAAAAACCTAAAAAAACCATCATTGGTAATAGAGTCACCACTAGGGCCTCTACTAGCATCCAAATAAACTAAATTCCATTGCCTTCCTTGCGCTCTATGTACCGTCATGGCGTATGCATATCGAATTCTAGCCGCATTTAATAAAGGACTATGGGCGATATGATTTTGTATTAATTCAGAATACTTTTTCTTCTCTGATAAATATTCATCAGATTTCTTGTCATTGATGCTGTCCAATTTACCTTTAAGCCCTTTAAATGCTTCGACAGCTTGCTCTCTTGCCTTAATACTTAGCACTAACATTTGATCAGTACTTAATTCCGGCTTATCCGCATGTAAATAATCAATAATATAAGAAACGTTCACATCACCTAAGCTTGGCACTCGGCAATTCAAATAACCTATACGCACAACTGTCGGCATATCGCGGCCTTTTAGCTGTAACTCAATGGTATCAATCTTGTCATCAACCTCAGTAACGCTAGCTATTTCTCCTGAATGCACCCAGTCATTGCTGGACTCTATATCAACCGATATATCTTTAGGGCTAATCACTGGTGAACTTGTGTGGAAATCAATAAGATCTCCAGCATTTAGAACATAAGGGTTGGCTTGTTTTAGAACTTTTTGCTTAGCCGCAAAATTGATTTTTTGAGCCATATCATTCAACGCTGTTAAATAAACACCGTGATAACGCCCTGATGTTATATCAGTACCAATTGTAGGACTATTTTCTATCTGTGATACTACTTCACTGTCTGCATTAGGCAGTTTATTAAAGTGTTTGTGTTGCATCTGTTGTGCAATTTCAAACTGAAAGTCATGTAACTCTTTAGGTTCTGACTCGATCTGTTGTTCTAAAAATGCTTCGTCAATCGTTAATTCTTTGTCTCGAATAGCCTGACCGGATAGCAAGCATTGGTCTAAGTCGCCACGAGATAGTTGATATGGGTCACCAACCAAAAGTAATTTGGGCGGATTATTCTCAAACGCAGTTAATAGATCATTAACCATATGGCCTGACCCAAAGATCGCATTATCCATGTCATAGTAACTATTGCTAATTAAATGCGACTCAACAACAACCAAAACTTTGTCTTTAACTTGTTCGCTAGTAAGAATCACTGGGTGCTTAGCTAACTCAACGCCATTTGATTTCTTTACTACTCCATCACTCTTACTGCTGTAGAGTACTTGATATATTGAGTTAAACTCTCCAAGCCCCATCTCGGTATACTTATTTGCAATTCGAGCATTCGGGGCCAAGAGCAACAAACTCTTATTTTTATTCTCTATTCGCTTAATTATTTCTCTAACTAGGGTTCGTTTACCCGTGCTAGACATGCCTTTCAAAACCAAAGCACATATATCAGATGTTAACCATCGCTCTGCTTGTTCTAAGGCTGTTTTTTGAAACCCAATAGGCGTAAATTCAGTTTCGAATGAGGTATCAGGCTCAACAGATATTGCTCTAGTAACAGGCTTACCATCAGGGAAGTATTCAGGCGCGGCAAAAGCATCAGCAATCATATTAAGCTCATGCAAAGACATATCAATCTCTGCGCTTGCTATACCGTCAATTGTTCGAATAGCTTTACTTAAGTCACATATATGAAACCAACTCTTAATTTGTTGTGGTATCTGAGTATCATCTATTTCTATTGGTTGATGAAACATCACTAAACCCGCTATATGACCAAGGTTTGGTTTAGATTGAATTTCAATATGCCCGCCTTTTATGTAATCGAGTAGAGCAAACTTATTGCTGCGAAGCTGTAAAAATGGATTTCGACTGTTACCGCCTTTAACAACAACATCATCACAGTACCAAGGGCCATTTTCAGAAAATGTTAGCTCACCGCCAAAATTTTTGAAATCGATAACAATGATCGCATTATTCTTAACGATTAATGCATCAAACTCTTTGCCTGCAACAAAAAAGTTACCGAACAAATATAACTGATCATCACGTTCATCCCACTCTGCTTGCAGCATATCATGCAAAGCATTAAACGCTTGGTTCTCATGACTGTGGTTAAATGCGCTCCCTCTGAAAGCTTTAAATCCCATTAAATGCCTCTCGTCCTGAATAATGCTGTTCTAATACACAGATCATCTCTTTTTGATGCTGTTTAATCTTGTCTTTGTCCCACTCATCGTTTTGCTTCAACTCAAAAATTTGTTTTAACTTGAGTGAGTCATATACTGGTTTAGCTTTGAAATCTTCCTGTTTTTTACCAACGGTTTGATTACTGTAGGACGAGTTTTCACCCGGACTCAATAACACAAGGTTGCCAAAAGCATTCAAATAGTTATCTTCTAACCGCTTATCGTATTCTTCATGTTGTGGGTGAACATGTTCAACAGAATTTTTTGAGCTAATGCGGTATTTTTTGAATTTCTCATCTGCTTTATTTTGCTCATTTTTCCAAAGCACATATTCCAGCTTCTGGAACCAATAATGTTCAAACCCAGTTCCGTTGATTTGTTTTAGATAATCATTCATTTCATTTGAAGATCCGAAACTGCTTTCTGTTTTTGTAAGGTAGTTAAAGCTTGCCTGTTTTTGGCTAAGTTCGGCATGGAACAAAGCGAGTGACATCTTATTATCAATATCTTCTAACTTAGCCAGTACTATATTTTTATCTTCCGTATTGTTTTTAACTAACCAGCCTAGAAAAGATGTAAGCCAATACTGAGCACTTCGTTCACCAGTGAAGTATCGAACACTTTGAAGTTGGCTTAGCTCTGTAATTTCTGTAGGTACTCGGTTTAATCTGCTTTGTGTTTTTGAGAAATTAACATTACTTAATCGTAAAACTGCCGTGGATTCTTCGGCCTTTACTACCCACTTCACAACCCATTTATCAAACTGGTAGCGTACTTGCCATAAGCAATCTAAAAACTTAATTACTTCAGATTCAGAAGCATTTATTACAAACTTTTCAAATGCTTGATTCAGTCGCTCACCGTTAACACGACTTGCAATGTCTTCATTACCAGATTGAGCGTTATAGATTCTAAATGCATGAATTAAAAACAAAGGAAAGCTAATTATAGAGCGGCAGAAAACCTCATCAGCTTCATCACTACTACCTTTAGTACTCTTAGTTTCTGTTTGTTCTAACAGAGAATCATCACTGATGATCTCCTCAAGCGTTAACCCTCTAATGTTATCAGAGCCTTTATCGAAGCCATCCTGAGGCATGTTAGTATCTACAAGCTTAAACTTTGTTTTATCAAAACTAACAAGTTCTTCATCCTTGATATCTTTCCAGTTAGAAGCGGTAAACACCCGCCTCACATTGCGCTCAAAGTAGTTATTTAGGTTTTCGCACACTTGCCACAAGCCATCATACTCATGACGGTTTTTGCTCAACTTACCTAATAATTTCGATTTTAAAATATCGGATTGCTCTAACTGCACACCACTGGTATTCATAGTCGCGAACAGTTTATTTAAATCAGTTCCAGTAGGAATAATGTTGTTAACCCAACGAACTTGCTGATAAAAGTACTTAGCAAAATTAACTAAATGCGCTTCACCTTTTTTACTATCCTTTCGTATTTCTTTAATAAAGCTCGTTGCCGTATTTAACGCTTCGGCTAAATGTTTGGTGTACTCGTTCTTATGAATATCTTCATCAGAAGGTTTATGTGTAAACTCCAAATCAGTCCAAGAGCACAATAAACCTTGTACCATTTCTCTAATTGAAAACGTAACACGAGGAAAATGCGCTAATATCGCTACGTTTGAAAGCTCACAATCCACATTCGCTTTTTTAAATGCAATGGCAATCAGCATTAAGGTAGTCATGCGCTGTTGCCCATCGATCAATTCAAAGCTCACAGATGCATCTTTGTTAGCTTTTTTCGGCAATTGAGAAGAAAGCACAGTGCCAATATAATATTGATGCTCTTT
>Ga0070728_10004644_pt1 | contig 14094 bp, 4 predicted proteins | sample tdDd471_FD_66723 | JGI IMG/M metagenome (GOLD analysis project Ga0070728, IMG submission 66723) | Marine sediment microbial communities from the Atlantic coast under amendment with organic carbon and nitrate - tdDd47.1 | ecosystem: Environmental > Aquatic > Marine > Coastal > Sediment | place...
CCCAGGGCTTCCTCCATTGATGGAAAGTACAAGATCTCCCACACCTTCACATACACCTGGCAAAGCCGATACGCCGAGTAACTCTACGGTTCCCGTGTTAATGGTCATGTCTTTAGAAGTTGCACAACCAGCGTCATCTGTCACAGAAACGGTATAATCACCAGGAATCAAATCAGGTATTTCAAGGTAAGTACCACTAATCGTTGCGGTGCCATCTGTTGGGCCTGTCCACTGTACCGTATAATCGGCTGAACCGCCACTGATAGTAACAGCAATGATATTCTCTTGTCCACACTCATCAGCTTTGCGCGCCAAATCTACGGCAAGATCAGTTCCTTGATTTTCAATTTCTCTAATGATCGTCTCTTTACAACCATTCGCATCCTCAATGACGATCGTATAAGTCCCATCTGGCAAGTCTTCAATACCATTTGAACCAATTACAGCGTCTATAGCACCATCTGCTGGGCCACTCCAGTTTATGGTAATAGGAGCTACTCCACCACCAATATTGATCCAGAATGAACCTAAGGCGCCACAATTGCCATTGGTTACTTCCATGGTAACATCCAATGTATTTTCTACCGCGTTGATAGTAATGGATTCTGCTTGGCTACAGCCTTCAGTATTGGTAACAGATACAGTATAAGTTCCAGCTAGTAGTTCTGTAATGAAGTATTCTTCGCCATCAAAACTATCCGAACCCTCTGCGGCACCTGACCAAGCAATTTGGAATGGTCCCGTTCCTTCAGTCACATCTACAAAAATGTGTCCTTTAGTGGTACAGTCTCCATCAGTGCCAACCAAGCGAATACCAACCCCTTCTGTGATATCCAAGGTCACCGTCTCTTCGTCGGTACAACCATTAGCGTCTGTTAATTTGACGGTATAATCGCCTGCTGATAAATCAGCAAGGGTTAAAGAAGTCTCACTCGTCGTTACGCTACCTTCTTCTGGGCCAGACCAACTTATCGTATAGTCTGCTTGGCCACCAGAAATGGTCAATTCCAGTTCGCCAGCATCTTCACACTCTCCATCTACTGCGGTAACCCTAAGTTCCAAATCACTATCTGCATTCTCTATTTCTCGGGTAAATTCATCCGTACAACCATTGGCATCAGTAATCACAAAATCGTATGAACCACTAGGTAAGTTCTCAATTCCATTGGAACCTCCATCTGTGGTTGTACTACCATCTACTGGGCCATCCCAACTAAGTGTCATTGGTGCCGTGCCACCCCCAATATTAATCCAAACCGAACCCAATGCAGTACAAGTACCATTGGTTACTTCTATCGATACATCTAGCGTATTTTCAATTCCTTCGATGATGACCGTTAGTTTTTCACTACACTCATTATCATCCTTAACATAGACATGGTATTCACCTCCGACTAAGTCATCGATAAAGTATTCATCTCCTGTGAAGGTATCAGAACCATTAGAAGGGCCTTCCCAAGAAATCTTGAATGGGCCTTCACCATCAGTAACGCGGACAAAAATATGCCCTTTCACTGTACAATCACCATCGGTACCAAAAGCTTCTACTTCTAGTCCATCCGTATTGGTAAGTGTTACAGTACCGTCATCTGTACAGCCATTGGCATCTGTTACTTTGATATCATAAGTACCTGAAGGTAGCGCAGATAGGGTAAGCGTTTCCTCATCTGTGGTCACACTGCCCTGTACTGGACCGTCCCAGCTAACGGAATAATTAGCTTCACCCCCCGTAATACTTAGCACGACTTCTCCTACGCCTTCGCATTCTCCAGGAAGTGCTTGTAGGGTAAAGAGCTCGATCGTGCCTGGGTTAATCGTAATAATCCCCGTATCTGAACAACCGTTTGCGTCTGTTACTTCTACGGTATAAGACCCTGGTACGAGATCAGGTATTTCTATATAAGTGCCACCTATCGTAGCCGACCCACTGCTTGGGCCATCCCACTTAATAGTGTAGTTAGGCGCTCCTCCTTCAATTTTAACGGTAATTACATCCTCTAGACCACACTCGTCGGCTTCGATGCCTAAAGTTACATCGAGGTCATCAGCAGGTCCATCTACATCTCGAGTAAAGCTATCTGTACAACCATTGGCGTCTTCCACTACAATCGTATAGGTACCACTGGGGAGATTCTCAATTCCATTGGAACCTCCATCTGTCGTAACGCTACCTTCAACAGGACCATCCCAACTTAGGGTCATGGGTGCAGTACCGCCGCCAATATTTACCCACATAGAGCCGGGTACCGTACAAGTTCCATTAGTTACCTCTACCGAAATGTCTAAGGTGTTTTCAATTCCTTCTATGGAAATGATGACGGTACTACTACAACCTCTATCATCGGTCACTTCGACAGTATAAGTACCACCGACCAAGTCTTCGATGAAATATTCGTCACCCGTAAACGTATCGGAACCTTCAGCTTGGCCTTCCCAAGTAATTAGGAATGGGCCTTCACCATCGGTAACACGAACGTAGATGTGACCTTTTACGGTACAATCACCATCCGTCCCTACTACATCAATGTCAATACTACCCTCATTTTCTATAGTTACACTCTTAGTAGCTGTACAGCCATTATCATCCGTTATGGTTACATCATAATCACCAGAAGGAAGATTAGAAATAGTGAAATCGGTATTGGCCGTTGTCGTCACACCTGAACTTGGGCCGCTCCAACTTACCTGGTATTCGGGTTGACCACCATGAATATCGACTACAATACCACCATTATCTTCACAATCTCCATTCTCGGCTGTTATATCAAATAGATTGAATAGTTCTTCTGGCACAATGATCGTTTCATTGTCGCCACAACCACTCTCATCTTCTATCTTGAATTCGTAAGTACCAACAGTCATAGCTGTTAACTCCAGCGTGTTGCCATTGATCGTTGCCTCACCAGTTTCGGGTCCGTCCCACCCTATCGTGTAGGGGCCTTCACCTCCCACTACGCTAATTTTAATGATGTCTCGTAGGTTACATTCATTGTAAGCCAATGACAACATTAAGTCTACAGGAGAACCATCATTGTCCAGGCCAATTTCAGCCGTATCAGAACAGCCATTGTCATCCTCTAGCTTAACGGTATAGTCACCACTTTCTAAATTAGTGATGAAGAAACTAGAAGCCGTTGTTGTGGCTGATCCATTTGAGGGTCCCGTCCAAGAAACTTGGTAGGGCTTCTCTGCATCGCTAGATACCTGCACCTTAATTCTTCCTTCTTCCCCACAATCTCCAGGGAATGCAGTTAAGGTGAGGAAATCAGCATCCCCTCCTGTACTAATAACCGTCGCTGTCCTCGTTTTTGAACAACCATTATCATCGGTTATTTCTACCTCATAATCACCTGCTGGAAGATCTTCAATTTTAAACCAGCTTTCGTCTGTGGTCATACTGCCGTTAACCGGTCCGGTCCAACTCACATAGAAAGGATCAGCACCTTGCCCTATAGTAATATCGATAGCACCATCCTGACCACATTCTCCTGCAATAGCAGTAGCAGAGAAATCAAATACAGGGGCTTCATCAAGTGTGATACTTCCAATGAAGGAACATCCATCATCCTCAGTAACTTTCACATTATAGGAGCCAGGTCCTAAATCTTCTATGGTATAGGTCTGCGCGTTGGTAATAACGGTCCCAGTCGCTGCACCTTCCCACTTGATTTTATAGGGTTTGCTACCACCACTTACTTGTACCTTGATGGTACCATCACCATTACAGTCTGGATGTTGGGCGATCAATTGAACATCTAAATCACTATCCTGTGAATACAATGTTTTAGTTAAGGTCGCATAACAGCCATTAGCATCTTCTACTTCTATAGAGTACGAGCCCGCAGGCAGGCTACTAATTTCATAATTTCCATCTGCATCGGTCGCAGTACCATCTAATGGCCCTGACCAATAAATTTTATAAGGACCTACTCCCTCTGTAATTTCCAGCCAGATATATCCATTATTGCCTCCACAAGAAGGGTTACCCTTAGTCGCCTCAATATCTAGCGATTCTCCTTGGGAGTTAATGGTTACCACTTGATAGTCGGTGCAATTAGCAGCATCCGTAACATTTATGGTATAAGTACCTGCTGGTAAATCCGTAATGCCGAAATTATTATCATCCGTCGTCCCTGTTCCATCAACTGGGCCATCCCAACTCACAATATAATCCGTCTGTCCTCCCGTGATGGAAACCCATAGAGAACCATTACCACCACAACTTCCATTGGTTACCTCAGTATCAATCGATAAATCTTGGCTTTGGTTGACATAAACAGTTTGAGTAACGCTACAGTCATTGGCATCTTTGATCTTCACGGTATAAGATCCTCCGATTAAATCAGGGATATCCAAAGCTGTTTCTTGGGTCGTAAGACTACCCGAACTAGGACCATCCCACCAGATTTTATATGGAGCCGTACCATTATTGATATCAATCCACAAACCGCCTAGTTCGCCACAAGCACCATCAATAGATGAAATACTAGCAGAAAGCGAACCGTCCGAGTTACTTACTTGGACTGTAGCGTGCTCTGAACACCAATTACTGTCTTCAACTGTTATCGTATAAGTACCTGAAGGTAGATTGTCAAGTAGATAAGTATCATTGGGTGTAGATGCCGTTCCACTTACTGGGCCATCCCAAGAAATACCATATACGGGCAAGCCATTTAGCATCGTGATGAGGATAGAACCAGTATTACCACAAACACCTCCATCGGCCTGCACATGAATATCTAACTCTTCACTATTATCAATGGTCACGGTTTGCTCATACGAACACCAATTGCCATCTTCTAGCGTAATCGTATAGGTTCCTCCTGGCAAGTCTACTAAGGTGAAAGTCGAAAGATTGGTCTGAGCACTTCCACTCACCGGCCCGGAAAGGTTAATCCTATATGGTGCTGTACCATTTTGGGTCACGATTTGGATAGATCCGGAGCCCCCGCAGGTGGCAGCAATAGGCGTAGCAGTGAAATTAAAGTTACTACCTCCTTCTGCAATCGTTACTACTTTCGAATCGGAACAGCCGGTAGCATCTTTGACATATACCGTATACTCTCCCGCCCATAAATTTTCCAAATTAAAGGTAGCCGATGTACTCGTCAAAGAAGCCGATTCCGGCCCGCTGACATATACCTCATAAGGTCCCGTACCATTCTCAACGGTTACATGGATCGATCCGGCTTGGCCACAACTAACATTGGTCGACTCTAACCAAATAGAGAGGCCTTCACCGCCCGAAGAGGGTACTTCAACGGTAGCCGTATCGCCACAACCATTTGCATCAATCATCTTGAGTTCATATACCCCTGGAGGTACATCATCTATCACTACATTATTTGTATTACTACTAAAGCTACCAGATACCGGTCCTTCATAAAAGACCAAATAGCCTGGTGTCCCTCCTTGCGAGTTAATAGAAATGGAACCATTACTTTGTCCACATGCCGCACCGCTACCGATTACGCCAGTCAGTTCAAAATCACATGGTGATTCACATTGCACCGTCAAAGCATAATCAGAAACAGCACCATTATAGCCATCTACCACGATGTAATAAGTGCCGGCTTGCAAATAGGTATTCAATACTTCATAGGTAGTTCCAGGTCGTTGGCTATAGTCGATACAATCTCCTCTGTCACAAGATCTCAATAGGAACAATTCCAGATTGGCAGTCATGTTACCTAAGTAGATATTAACGAGCCCTGGCGATGTAAGTGTAAAGGAATGTACCATCTCCGGTCCATTATTTTCTACATTCAACACATTCCCGTCACAACCATATAGCGATACATTATCTTCACCATGACCATTGTTACCGAAATAAGGTTCGCCACAAGTCAAGGGCACAGCGTCCGTACAAACTAGATAGCCACAATTCACTTCCAAACGGAAAGCTCCAGCAGCCGAAGCATACTGCCCATCTACCACAATATAATACGTGCCAATGGGCGCATCTTCTAAAATGATTCCTTCATTATTCGTAGAAGAATTATCTGTCAAGCTCGCCTTGATACAACTGACTTCATCACAACTTCCCCTCAGTAGGAATAAATCTAAATCTAATCCCGGCGTAAGGATTTCTAATCCAATTTGAAGATCTCCAGCTGAACTTTTATGTAAAACATATACCTTATCATTACCCGCAAAGTTGTGAGGAGTACAACCCGGATAGTTTTCAATTTGGTTACCTGCTCCCTCCGTCGTTTCATAGGCTAGAAAATCACCACACTGAACGGGTGTTGCTTCCAAACACCAAGGACTTGTATTTCCACAAGCGCCATTATTGTAAGAAACGACTCCAGCCGCATCGGCGGCACAAGCATTCGGATAGGTGATACCATTACACCCACAAACTGGATCATATTCCTGTGTACAAACCGGATCAGGATCCATTGTCCAAGGATCAATACAAGTATTATCACAAGAACCTTGTGTATAAAAGGTAATCCCACTAGCTTCCGCATAGCAAGAGTTCCAATAAGTAATGCCATTACACCCACAAACTGGATCATATATATCTCCACAATCCAATGTGATAGCACCACTTGTATAATTTACGTTTGTTCCAGATGTAGCGACTACATAAACAGGGTCATAGCAACCTGAATTATCACTACAAGGTCCAGGTGTATATGACATAACACCACTGGCATCCGCCGCACATTCATTCATATAAGTCACGCCGTTGCAACCACAAACTGGCTCGTAATCGGTAGTACAAACGGCATCGGGCTCGATTTCAGTAGGATCGATACAATCAGAATAACAAACACCAGGCGTGTAATCGGTGACACCCGCAGCTTGTGCATAGCAACTGTTAATATAGGTAACACCATCACTACCACAAACCGGATCAATCATATCGGGACAAGCAGGTCCGCCACCACCACTGGATAGAACAACATCTCCTACCGTAGTCGCTACCGGATACACTGTAACATCATTTCCAATCATCATTACAGCTTCCACCTTCATATCTAATGAGGTCGGTAAATTGACGCTTACATTGTCATTAATGATCACCGAAAACTCACCAATCTTTCCATATCCGCCGGTATTGGTATAATCATATTTGAAAAGTGCGATCTCTACTGCACCGTAGTCACTGTCATTCTGCCAGAAAGATTCCCACTGGTAATCGAAATTATTCGTATTACCAATTCTAGCAAACCAAGGATTCTCTACCGCTTCAAAAGTAACCGCATTATTTTTTATGATACTCTTGTCATAACTAATGATAAAAGTTATCCCATAAAAATTTTCCACAGGAAGAGATTCCTCCCCGAGGAAAACCTCATATTCGACTCTGTTCCCTAAAGAACCAGTCTGGCTCTTGGGTTTAATATTCAATAAGGGATCAACATTGTAAATCCCAAAACGATAATCATCCAATTGCGGTGTACCATGGGTCTTTCCATAGTTTCCACGCACCCCTAGATTCAAATCAATGCCCGTTACACGGCCATCTCCATTACAATCGGCATAGCTATAATTAGGCCCACCTGGAAAGTTATCACTCCAATCAGCAGGTTTTGGATGTCCTTGCCAATAGACAGTACTAGTCGTTCGAGCAGGTCCGGTATGCTCATACCCGACTCCCCAGTAAAGCATATCTACACCATTCACAAGGCCATTATTATTAATGTCCCCAGGATAGATACTTTGGGCCGTCAATTTTGGAAAGGAAAATGCCAGGATAAGAAGTAATCCTGTGAGATAAGTAAAGACTTTCCTCATAATGTGTGTTTTACTATGTTTTGAGATCATATTATATTTGACTTAGATGCTACCAGAAAGTAACATGCTCAGGTGAAATCAATAGTATAGTACCATGAATAGGTGTCTAGGCTACAGCCAATAGGTGCAACACTTATCGTAGGGGGGATAAGATTGTGTTGTTCTTTTGTGATTAGGTAACTGCTAAGAAGGTGTTCTTCTATACTTCAATCAGGAATAAAAGGTTGCATATCTTAACAGAAATCAGCGGCACATGTACATGCCGCAGGTAGGGTAGATACTAAAATAATTCAGAAGGTGTAATATTACTAAAACGCAACCCTATTTCATCCCGGTCGTTGCGTTTATTTATTTAGGTATTTTCAAAACAGTTGTAAAATATGATGGTGCCGTGAAGGGTACGGTTTGTCGCACAGTCAAATTATGATTGTACTTATCATATCGTACATAATATAGGTTGCTGTAAAAATAGTATTTTTCTTCAAAATAGCGCCACTAAGACACTTTTTTTTTCGACACTTTACAATAAAACAACCTATTTAATCAGCAGGTAACAAGTAATAAATATATCTCAAATAAAAAATTCGTTGTCAACGATAGTACTTAGCAAAGAATTCAGGAAGATGCCGAAGTGCCGCCATTTCCTTATACATCATGCGTGCTTCCCCGGCAGGTGAGCCAAAATATGTCTTACCTTTTTCTAAATCTTTAGAAACACCTGATTGCCCCAAGACCGTCACTTTATCCGCAATGTTGAGATTTTGTACAATACCAACTTGTCCATATAGCGTCACCTCATTTCCAATCTTTGTATTCCCACTGATCCCTACATGAGCTGCGATGAGGCAATGCTTCCCAATTTGGACCTCGTGTCCAATCTGGACCTGGCAATCCAATTTTGTTCCCTCTCCAATAATTGTATCTCCGGAAACACCTTTGTTCACCGTGCAAGCAGCCCCAATTTCCACATGATCATGGATAATTACTCTTCCTCCTGATCGCCATTTTTGATAGCCTTCTTTTGTTTTCTTGAAATAAAAAGCATCTGACCCAATGACGACGCTCGACTGTATGGTCACATGCTCCCCGATGGTGGTATATTCTCCAATGGTAGCATTGGCCTGAATATAGCTATGAGCACCTATTTTTACATGGTGTCCAACCACCACATTGGGTTCCAATATTGCGGTAGGATGTATTTCAGCGGAATCACTAATAGCCTTAGTCAGCGGAACAATGGGTCGCTCCTCCAATACCATTTGGTTATAAACTTCAAAAGGATTTTTGCAATAGAGAAGTGCTTTACCCCGTGGGGCCTTCACTTTCTTATTGATAATGATAATGGAGGCCTTACACTTCAGAGCTTTGTCATAGTATTTGTCGATGTCAACAAAAACAACATCTCCTTTTTCGGCTAGATGTACTTGATTTAATCCCTTAGCTAGTAGTTTTGTGCTACCAATTAATTTTGCGCCGTACTTCTCCGCAATTTCTGTGACAGCAATGGGCTTAGAAAATTTCATTACCTGGGTGTTTTATCTCATTATTGCTCCGCTTACCATGATGTAATAGTAACGTACGCAAGCTATATTCCTTCGTTTGTAAATATTATACTCCGATCATTAATGGGCTTCTAGCCAGTTGTTTCCAAAGCCTACGCCCACCAAAATGGGTACCTGTAAGCCTTCCATCGCATTCTTCATCTTTTCTTCTATAATAGGTTGCAAGACTTCTATCTCGTCTTTATGGGCATCAAAGACCAATTCATCATGCACCTGGAGTATCATCTTCGTTTTGTATCCTCCCTCCTTCAGGACTTGATGAATGTCAATCATCGCCAACTTGATCAAATCTGCTGCCGTACCTTGAATGGGTGTATTAATTGCCACCCGTTCGGCGTTACTCCGCTCAAGCGAACTCTTCGAGTTGATATCGCGCATGTATCGCTTACGCCCCTTTAATGTTGTCACATATCCATTCTTACGGGCAAAGACTACGGTTTCCTCCATGTACTTTTTCAAGCCTTGGTACTGCTGGAAATAGTTATCAATCAGCTCTTTTGCTTCTTTCCGCTTAATATCCAGTTGCTGAGATAGATTCGTTGCTCCCGCCCCATAAACAATACTAAAGTTGACCGTCTTAGCACGATACCGCTGCTCTCTAGTCACTTCGTCATAAGGAACATCAAAGACTCTAGCGGCTGTTGCACTATGAATATCCTGGCCTGCTTTGAAAGCTTCCAACATGGCTTCATCTCCACTTATTTCAGCAATTATTCGTAGCTCGATTTGCGAATAATCCGCTGCCATTAGGACATAATTCTCATCTCGTGGGATAAAAGCTTCTCGCACTTTGGCGCCTTGTGGGGTCCGTATTGGAATATTCTGCAGGTTGGGATTTTGAGAACTCAAACGCCCCGTAGCAGCTAAAGCTTGATTAAACGAACTATGGATGCGACCTGTTTTGGGATTTACCAAGCGAGGGAGCGCATCGACATAGGTCGATTTCAATTTGGACAATCCTCTATGCTTTAGAATTTTCTCTACAATGGGATTGTCTTTGGCCAGTTCTGTAAGCTTTTCTTCATTGGTCGAATACTGCCCCGTCTTGGTTTTCCGCCAGCGATAAGGAATCTCCAGTCTGTCAAACAAAATTTGTCCTACTTGCTTAGGCGATGCCATATTGAATTCACTACCTGCCGCCTCATATACTTCTTTCTCCAAGGCAGCAATATCTAAAGCAATTTCCTTGGAGTATTCATTCAAAAAGTCAGCGTTTATCCGAATTCCTTCATACTCTATATCTACCAAGACTTTAATCAGTGGGGCCTCCATTTCTTTGTACAAATCCTCGAGCCCTTCCTCTTTAAGATGTGGAGCCAAAAATTCTTTCAGTTGCCAAGTTATGTCTGCATCTTCTGCAGCATATTCTTTCACCTTCTCCACCTCAATGTCCCTCATGCTCAACTGGTTCTTACCCTTCTTCCCAATAAGTGAAGTAATAGAAACCGGTTTGTATTCCAAATAGGTTTCGGACAAATAGTCCATATTGTGTCGCAAGCCAGGTTCGATGAGGTAATGAACGACCATTGTATCAAAATAGGTCCCTTTTAAGTCTATGTCATACCATTTCAAAATGATGGCATCATATTTTATATTCTGACCGACTTTCTCAATCTTTTCATCCTCAAACACGCCTTTGAATTCAGCCATAATAGCCAAGGCCTCTTCCCGGTCTGCCGGCAATGGAACATAATAGGCCTCTCCTGCCTTCACAGCAAAGGACATTCCTACAATTTCCGCCTCATTGGCATCTACCCCCGTTGTTTCCGTATCAACACAAAAGCTAGTCTGTTTACCCAATAACTTGATCAGGTCTGCTCGCTCTGCAGGCGCTGTTACCAAATGATATTCATGGGGGGTGTTTTCTATATTTTTCTGGGCAATGGAATATTTGGGGAGGGAAGAAGTAACAGGTGCAATGACTGCTTCCACTGGCGCATCAAATAATGAACCTTGTGTTCCTGCAGTGACCGTCTTCGGGCCACTACTTTGACTACTTGCCCCTAAGATTTGCTTGCTTAATGTTCGAAATTCCAATTCAGTAAAAACCTCCGTGAGCGCATCTCGGTCAAAAGCCTCTATCTCGTAGGCTTTGGCATCAAACTGAATCGGCACTTCAACGTCTATCCTGGCCAAAGTCTTCGATAGTAAACCTTGTTCAGCAAACTCTATTACGCGCTCTTTCTGTTTTCCTTTCAGTTGCTCGGCATTCTCTATCAGCCCTTCTACCGAACCATAAGCTGCTAACAATTTTACCGCTGTCTTCGGCCCAATACCAGGAATACCTGGGATATTATCCACACTATCCCCCATCAAGCCCAGCATATCTACCACTTGATCAACCCGCTCAATCCCCCAATTCTCTAGTATTTCTTTTTCCCCCAAGATATCCACGCCATTACCTTGTCGGGAAGGTTTGTACATATATATATTCTTTGATACCAATTGGGCATAATCTTTATCTGGTGTTACCATATATACGGTAAACCCTTCCTTTTCGGCTTGCTTAGCTAAGGTTCCAATAGCATCATCTGCCTCATATCCAGGTACAGAGATAATAGGAATTTTAAAGCCTCGAACGATGCGTTCTATATAGGGAAAAGCTATTCGAATATCGTCAGGTTGTTCTTCCCGATTCGCTTTGTAGGGTTCATACATATCATGCCTGAAAGTTGGTCCTGATGGGTCAAAAGCTACCGCAATATGGGTGGGCTTTTCATTTCGCATCAAATCCCAAAGGGTACGCGTAAAACCTGTCATAGCGGAGGTATTTACGCCCTTGGAGTTGATCAATGGACGAGTAATAAAAGCGAAATGTGCACGATAAACTAATGCATGACCATCTAGCAAAAACAATTTCTTCTCAGACATAGGGTGGAGTTAATTTCCGGAAAGATAGGGAGAAATGGTTACTTGCTAATGGCTTATCAGCTTATTTTTTGCGGCCTGGTAGCACTTACTGGATTAGAAAGGTATTTGACTAGAACCCAAGCCGAGGAAGGTACTAGAAAATAACTAGGTGAATCAAAACTTGTCTGTCTCTTGTCAGTCTTCGATAATTTCAAAGGTTTCTGTATTCAGCCTACTCAATGGGATAATAACTTTTGCATCATCCGTCTTAATGACCATAGCAGCATTGTCCATAGCGACCACCTTTCCTTCTTTGCCATTGATTCTTAAGGTAGCGCCTATTTTTACTTTCCCCTTACTATAAAAGGAAGCCAAGTAGTTGGACATTACAGGCCTGGACGCCAAGCCATATCCTATCGAAAAGGCCAGTACAACGCCAGCTAGGATAACCGACAAATTCGTTTCCATAAAACCCGTATCGATCCCTACTTGAGCTAAGGTAACGATTAACACATTGAGAAATACGAAGTAGAAAACGACATTAGCAATCAGGTTAGAAGCGGGAATGGCCAAGGAATCACAGGCTGTTTTAACCAATTTTTTCAAGAAGTCAGCCGCAATGATACCTATAACGAATACGATAATGCCCGCCAGTGCATTGGGCAAGAAATTATTGAGAATATTACTCATCAAATCGGATACCGCGCGCATACCCAAGGCATCGGTTGCCGCGATAAAAAAGATGAACATTAAAATATAATAAATCAGTTTGGAGAGAAAGAGGCTAGGCTTAATATCAATCTCAGAATTGGCTACCATTTCGATATCATTCAACTTCTCTGCCAATCGATCTACCTTAATGGCTTTCAATACTTTTTGCAGCACCTTCGCAATAATCCGAGCAATTATCCAACCAATAAAAAGGATGACAATAGCACCTAGTAGATTAGGCAAAAAACCAACTAAATCTGCAAATAATTGCTGAAGGGTTTCTAGAGAACTGAAGGACGTCTGCAAAAAAAACATTGGCTAATCAGTTTTGTATAGTAATTAGGTTCTAGGTATTATCTCATCAGGGCTAGCAGGGCCTCTGCGGCCAGGGTATTCTGGCGATCCGCCAGAAGAGGGAGGTTCGAAATGGGGAGGTAAGGAAGGAGGGGGTTCTGCTCCTGATGCCATTACCAATACATCTACCATTTGGGGTAAATAGACTTCGAGCACTTGTCCAAAAAAGCGAAAGAAGCCGAAAGTTCCCTCCAAGTTATTTCGAATTTCCTCATGATGTTCTTTGTAGTTATCATCATCATCATTGAGCAACTGTTGAAAATTATTCATACACGGTAGACTTACTTAATATTCCACAAATAATTCGTGCTTAAGTTTCTGAGCCTTCTCTTTTGCTCTCTTAATCTGCATTTTAATCGCGCTCTCCGTTTTACCTAAGACATCTGCTATTTCTTTGATCGATAACTCTGCTTGGTATTTCATCAGTAAAATGGCTCGATCGCCATCCGACATTTTAGTCAATACCACCTTGAGCTGCTTTACATTCATTTCATAAAGTGCCTGATCCGGTACCTCATCGACCAAATCCGGGGCTTTTTCCATCTCATCAGAAAAAATATCCTGCTTCTTTTTGCGCCGTAAAAAGTCAATACAGTAGTTATAGGTAATGGAATATACCCAGGTAGAGAACTTCGATTTTTGCCCAAACTTGGATAAGTTGAGAAAAATCTTGGTGAATATCTCCTGCGTAGCATCCTTGGCCAAGCTTTCATCCTTTAATAAGGAAATACATTTGCTGTAAATTTTGCCTGCATAACGATTATACAGCAGACTAAAGCAAGCTGAAGCTTGACTTTGGAGGTAACTATGTATTACCTCATCATCTTTCATTCCCTTATTGCAAGTATTTTCCAAAATCCTAAAATTATTG
>Ga0070728_10004646_pt1 | contig 14091 bp, 9 predicted proteins | sample tdDd471_FD_66723 | JGI IMG/M metagenome (GOLD analysis project Ga0070728, IMG submission 66723) | Marine sediment microbial communities from the Atlantic coast under amendment with organic carbon and nitrate - tdDd47.1 | ecosystem: Environmental > Aquatic > Marine > Coastal > Sediment | place...
TGTTGTATGGAGGCCGCAATGCCGGCGTACTGGTTCTGTCCGAGCCCTTGAGTCACGTCATGTTGAGGTTTCAGGAAGTATCCGGTATTGATACCGCCTTGACCCTGCCTTTGAATTCCCGCTTCGAATCAGTAGACACAACTGTTCGCTGGGATAAACACTTGTCTGCGCTCACACGGCCGGGCCGGATGCGGGGCATGTTAAATCGTGCCGCTGCCGTGTATGAGCTTTCGGCGCTTGATCAAGGCGTGCGGTTTATTGATGTTGATAAACGGGTATACCACCTTCAAAGCATGCCGCTGGAAGATCGCGCGCTTCTGCTGATCTCCGACATAAGCGATGATTTTGCCCGGATGTCCGCCGCACGTCTGGAAACGATTCGCTGGTCGCTGGTTAGTCTGGTGGTGGCAGAGCTACTTCTGCTATTGCTGCTCTCATTCCCCCTGAGGCGATTTGCGCGAGTTGAAAAAGCACTGGCCCTGCTATCTGCTGGTCGTTTGGACGCGCTCCAAACAATGCTGGACGAAAAGAGCGCGCCGGGGACATCGGATCTTGATGCGGTGCTTCAAAACCTGATTGAGCTGATGCAGCTTAAATCTGCCGTTAATGTCGAAGAGGAGGCCGTGAGCCAAGCGAGCTCGCAAGATGGAGGGTTGTTTGATCGGGTGGGAATGCCCCTTTTACAGCTGGACAAGACCGGCATCATCTGTCGATCCAATGCCGCTTTTCAGTCATTGTGTGGACAGTCATCCACCCGTTTGGCAGGCCAGTGCATACTGACCCTGTTTCGGAATAATCCGGATGGCGCGTTGCGGGCCGGATTGCATGATGTGTTTGCCGGGTTTCTGAGCGAATATTCATTCAGAGCCACTGTGGAGGGGGATGACGGTGATGTGTATACCCGGGACTGGCAGGTCGTGGCGTTTCGTTCGGTGCTGGATGGCGAACGGTATTTGCTGTGCAGTGGATCCCCTCCCGGAAGCGATATGAATGATGCCCAGCGTTCATGGCTTCAACTGCACGACAAGGAAACCGCTTGTTTGAATGCTACCGGCCTTGAAGAAAAGCTGGATTCGATCTGGGCGAAAATGCCTCAGCTTGCCTCTATCGAAGTGTTGGTATTGCATTTTCCTCTCGACAACCAGCTGGGCTCGGACGGTCAAGCCAATACTCAATCGAGAGCACGAATACGCCTCCTTGAGGAAGTTGAACAAAGCTTGCCAGAGCCAAAAAGCATTGTCCGTGCAGGCACCAACTTTTTCGTTGTTCTGAGTGATGATAACAGTCAGGATCTTGACAACTGGTCACGAACTCTCGACGCAACGCTGTCCCAGTGTTGTCACACGATGGATCTCGATACGACTGCCTTGCGTATTGACCGGCTATCGTTAACGCGCGGTCAAAATGTTAATAAATTTTTTTGAATGGTTATCTTGCAAGGGCTTTAGCTGAAAACGTAAAAGATAACCTGCACGTCTGATAGTCAATTTTCCTGTCTGAAATATCACTGTGACGTGGCTCACACTTTTTTTCGATAGTATTCTAAACAGATCTTAACCTTGAGAATCGCGCACCCCCGCATCGGTATTGTACGCATTTCGACTCACAGGCGTACGCTACGCTTGTATAAGCTGATCGCTCCGTTTAAAAACAAAAACAGGAGCACACATGAAAATAACAATACTTTCTTCACTCAAAGCTCAGGGCGAAGCCCTGCTCAAACTGGCCGGGGCGGCTTTGGTCGCTGCCAGCGTTGTGGGTTGTACCGGTAATCCTTACGTTGAAAATGCGGATCGCAATGAAATCATCACACTGGGTGATTCCATCTTCGATCTGAATGGTCAGATTCAGGCTAACCTTGAAGCCTGGGCTGGCGAAACCTTCCGTAACTATACGCAAAGCGGCGCAGAGCTTTCCGGCGGTGCCTTTGCGCGTTCTGTCGTGGGTCAATATGCGGATGCGAAAAGCACGGATGCAAACATCGAAACAATCGTCATGGATGGCGGCGGTAATGACATTCTCATTCCGGCTATCGCTTTTGATCCTTATGGATGTCGCACACACTGGTGGCGCTGGTCTATCAGCCGAAGCTGTGTGAATCTGATCCAGGATCAGTATGTCACTCAGGTTAATCTCCTGAACCAGATGAATGCCGATGGCGTGGATAATGTGATCTGGCTGGGTTATTACGAGCTGCCGGGTAGCAATTCCAACCTGACTCAGGCCTTGAATCTTGGGGATGACTATCTTGCCTACGGTTGTGAAGTCTCTTCCAATGCCAACTGCAGCTTTGTTGATCCTCGTGGGCAGATCCCGGGATCAAACGTTGAATCTGACAATATCCACCCAACGCCAGCTGGTTCCCTGAAACTGGCTCAGCTTATCTGGCCTTTGTTGCAGCCCCTGTTGTAATGATGTTGTTCAGTTAGCTGGAAGAAAAAAACGGTGCCTCGGCACCGTTTTTTTGCGCCTGTCGGGAATGACTTTCGACGCATTATGACGGTTTTCAAATTTGAAAACCGTCGATAGACAAAAGAATAAAAACAACGGAAGATGATTGCTTCCTCGAATAACGTGCCTTCACCCATAAAGAAAAAACCATCCATGAAACATTCCAAGAATAATTCGAAGTCGCTATGGCGAAATGTCCGATTTTTGATTCCCGCCGGTATTGTCCTGATCGTCCTTGGCGCCTATGCCTATCTTGCTCTGCCGCCGACTGAACAGTCCGATGCAATGAGTAATAAACATTCTGCTGAAGCAGAGGCGACGGCGCGCTCCACGCAAGCAGCCGGACATATGCAGGAGATTCAGCAACAGCAACAAAAGCAAGCGCAGAGCAAGGCGGCACCGGAAGACGAAATGGCCCGTCTTGTTCAGGAACTTGTGATGCGCCTGCAAAGCGAGTTTGCGGAACGTATTCAGAACGTGGCGTTTCAGGTCGGCTTAAAGGACATGCGGGATGACTTGATCAGAACCTATCCGCAAGAAGGTGCTGCTCTGTTCGAGGAAATTCTCCGCAAAGCCTTTCCGGAGCTTGCCGATACGATACTGGCGAATATCGCAAAAATGGATCAGTACGATGAATGGTTGCTGGATAATATGTTGAATCTGAATGAGATGAATATTCTCGAACAGCAGGGCGTCCTGTGGGCCAAGCGACGCGAGTTTTTTGGATCGGACGCGGAGCAGATCTGGCAAGAGGAAATCAGTGCAGAAGAGGAACGCAAGGCGTCCGTGCGCAAGACTGTCGCAATGTTAGACACTGCGTATGACAAAACACTGGACGAGCGCCTGTTTTTGTTGCAAAGCGCATTCGACGAGAGCTTTTCAGCGACATTTCAAGGCTCGGTTCTGGACACCAAAAGTGTTATGTCGCAAGTATATTTTGGCTTTGATTCCGTACAAAAGGACCTGAGGGCTATGCCGGATGAATTGCGTCAGGAAAAGATAAACGAGGTTCGTAAACGTATCGGCTTCTCTGAAACGCAAATAGAGGAAATGGCCGAGCGGGATACGCAAATGGAACAGCGCTGGCAGAACGGTTATGCCTACATGGACGAGCGCCGGGCACTTGAGTCGCAGTACAGTGGTGACGAACTGGAGGCGCAACTGGATAACTTGCGGGAGAAGCATTTCAAGGATGAAGCGACGACCATCAAGCGGGAAGAGCAGGATTTGGGCTTCTTCCGGTATACCCGACCAAGGTTATACGGTCGCAACTAGCCTTGCCCGGCTTCGGCCAGGGCCATTAAACTGACCGGTGACACGATACCGTATCTTCTGAACGTAAAGAGCGATGCCATGACGCCGGCTATTACTTATCTGAAGCGAAAAAGGATTCGTCATACAATCTACCGCTATGATCATGACCCGTCCAGCGCCAGCTATGGTCTTGAAGCCGCAGAGTGTTTGCAACAGGATCCGGAGCGGGTTTTCAAAACCCTTGTTCTCGAGAGTGAAAGTGGTGAACTTTTGATGGCCATGTTGCCAGTGTCCCGGCAGCTGGCACTTAAAAAACTGGCACAGGCTGCGGGTGTCAAAAAGGTGAAAATGGCGGACCCGGAAAACGTCACGGCAAGTACCGGTTATATCATGGGTGGGGTTAGTCCGTTCGGCCAAAAGCGATTATTGCGCGCCTTTATTGATGACACCTCGATTACCAAGCAGAGCATTTTTGTCAGTGCCGGACGAAGGGGCTTGGAGATTGAACTGGCACCGGACGTTTTTCTCAGTGAATTGCGCGCCAAGACGGCGTCCTTGGTCTCATAAATCCGATAAATATCGCTACGCAGCCGCGACGTAATCGACAAAACTTGCCTGACTCATCGGGCGGGCAAACAGATAGCCCTGCATGCCTCTGACCTTCTTGTTTCGAATTATCTGCAGCTGGTTATCCTCTTCCACGCCTTCTGCGATGACATCAAAGTGCAGATATTGTGATAGCGACACAACGGTATCGAATATGCCCTGGCTACTGGGTTCCTCGTTTAGTGTTTCAATGAAGCTGCGATCGATCTTGATTTCATTGACGGGTAGCTGGTTAAGATACGAAAGGGATGAGTAGCCGGTTCCAAAATCATCGATCGAAACCTTGAATCCGAGCAGCTGCAAGCGGTTCAGCAGTTCGATCGTCTGGTCCAGGTTTTCGATCAGCATGCCTTCCGTTATTTCGAGGATAAAACGCTCAGGTGACAGGCTAAAGCTTTTCAGTGTCTTGAGCAGCAAGTCCGGCAGATCCATTTGCCTGAGCTGGCTGGGACAGATATTGATCGCAATGCGAAAATCCGGACTCAGGTTCTTGTTTAATTCGAGAATTTTCAGTGTCTGGCAGGCCTGATTCAGGACAACTTGCTGGATACGGTGAATGACGCCCATACGCTCGGCAACAGGAATGAACTCGGACGGTGTTACAAGTCCCCGTTCGGGGTGTTGCCAGCGTATCAGTGCCTCCGCTGCAATAAGGTTTCCGTCCAGATCAATCTGCGGCTGGAAAAACGCATGAAATAACATGTGGTCCAGTGCATCATTGATTTCGCTTTCGATCCTGATACGTCGGTCAAGCGCTGCCTGAAGCAGGGCATTATGGAAACATATTCTGTCACGACGGTTGCGTTTGGCTTCATACATTGCCGCATCCGCATGTTTCAGTACTTCTATTGCATCGTCTGCATTTGGATCAATTAATGCGATGCCGATGCTGGCACCAATTTTGTAGCGGCCTCCCGAGAGTTCGAAGTGGGACTCCAGACTCTCCAGAATACGCTGGGAAACCTGCTTTGCTTCGCTTGCGATTTCATTCTCGTTAAAACCTAGCGCTTCCATCAGAACGACAAACTCGTCACCGCCAATACGGGCGATGGTATCAATCTCCCGGATCGAGCCCTGTAGACGTTGAGATACGGAAATGAGCAGCTCATCCCCGACATAATGGCCGAGTGAATCATTGATCCGTTTAAAATCATTGAGGTCGATGTAGATCAGAGCACCAAAGCGATTGTCCCTGGTTGCCCGTTCGATAACTTTTTGCGTCCGGTTCATCAATAACCGTCGATTGGGCAAGTTCGTCAGGGGATCATAGAATGCGAGCTGTTCGATTTGTTTCTGGGCGCGCTTTTGCTCGGTGATATCCCGTACCATCCACAAAACATGCTTTTTTTCCGGATCGTCGGTACGGTAGTGCTTGATGACGACCGTGCGATTTTCCAGTATCCGTGGACCGCTCTCGGAAACAAGTGTGTGTTCGAAGCACTTGACGGTGTCGCTTTCAATCGTGGATTGCACGAACTGCATTATTTTTTCTGCTGCACCGGGTGGCCAGATATCTCTCACCGACAGGCCCACCATACGCCCCGAATTGGCGTTGAGCAGTGTTTTGTCACCACCATAAATGTCGACATATCGTCCCTGTTCGTCGAGTACGATCAATAGTTCCGGCAAGAGCATGATGAGTGAGTTCAGTTGCTCGTGGGCCTGAGTCAGCTGCTGAACCAATGTTTTCTGGCGGCTTCGGGCCTGATGCTTTTCGATGGCAATACTGGCAAGGTGCGAAAAGTGTTCAAGGAATTCAAGGTGGCTGGAATCCGGTGTTTTGGGCGTTTGGTAATAGGTACCAAAGGTTCCCAGTATCTGTCCGCCTGAGCTGACAATCGGATGGGACCAGCAGGCCTGCAATCCAGCATTGAGCGCAAGATCGGCATATTCCGTCCAGATAGGGTCGGTTGCGATATCGGAGGAGATGACCGGTTTGCCAAGATATGCCGCTGTCCCGCAGGATCCGCAATGAGCGCTTATTTCGACGCCGTTGATCGCGTCGCAGTATTCGGGAGGCAATCCCGGTGCGGCTGCGTGAAAAAGGCGACCATCCCTGAGCAGGAGAATGGAGCAGTGTAATAAGGGATCATTTAGACAGTCCTCGATGTGTTGCACGATTGCCCGGAGATTGGCGCTTAAATCATTTTCGAGGGCGATGTTTTCAATTAACTGGGTTTGATGGTCCAATAGGGACTGCAACTGGTCTTGTTTCATGATTCCCTTACCTCAGAATCACCAATCAATTTGAAACTTTCCGCCGTGCTGTCCATCGCACTGTTGAGTTATTTGGAAAGCCATGTCTGGCCAAGTATTGGACAGCTTTGTGGCGAAGGCAAAATAAAAGCGGACGTTAGCCGGAATCGGTCTATGCAGCATCCGATAAGAGGCTTCAGGTTATTAAAATGGCGCGGAAGTGATGGGCAGGGTGTTCGGGTCAGAACGCCAAGACGGCAGGCGGCATCATCGAAGAAGCTGCCTGCCGTCTTTCATTCGCTGTTTTAGCGTTTGCGGTTTAGTGCTTGGGTTTGAATACCGCCTCATGGAACCTTGAGGCGTCAATCTCTTACGCCCGCTTTCTAAAACGGGACAGTAACACAATGCCGATGCCAAGCAGGGTCAAACTGCCCGGTTCCGGCACGGATACCTGATCATCATCGCCGTTATCGTCGGAATCATCACCGCCGGGAGAATAGGCGGTGATCAGACGCGTCCAGTCACCCGGGCTGGTCGCCCGCCAGCTGATGTCCACGCTGGAGCCGTTGAAGTCAGTCGTATCACCGGATTCGAGGCCGCGATTGCCAAAGTCGGCATAGTCGAAGCCGCTTAGTCCCAGAAATGTGTCACTGTTGAAGAGATTTGCATCAGCGGTAATGAACGCGAAAATTTCCGAATCCAGATCGACCGTGGCATTCACCCGATTATTTGAACCGTTGCCCGGATCCCACTGCATATAATGGCTGGAAACGATCGTTCCGGCCTTAATATAGTAATCACCGCCGCCGGCATCGGAGATAAAATCGACGGTATCATCAAAGACACGATCCACACGCAGGTCTTCTGTCAGGGTGAAGTTCTGCACCTCATCCCAGGCCAGCAAGATGCCATTGTTCGGGTTTTGAACAATCGGGTCGGGTGGTGATGTGGTTATTTCGCAGGAGTTGGCGCCGGTGCAGGAGCTGAAGCCGACGAGTGTAGCATTGGCATATACGGCCACGAGGCTCGACAGTATAAATGCCGCGCCATTCAGGATACGTTTCATAGGAGTCCCCTTATTGCTTGATATAAAACTGTCAATGCTGACTGCCTGACTAGCAATGAGGCCCGTGATACCGGTTGGGTATCGCCATGAGTTAGGCAAAAAATAATCCATCGGCAGCGAAACCGTTTGCATATCAAACGGATGCTTTTTGGCGGGAAATCCTCAATGTAAAAAGGCCTGACAGTATTTGGAAGCCCAAGCAACTTTAATGACAAACAGGGCTGAAAATCAGCACTTGAACGTGTCGGGCACTGCCTGGCACATGGTGACTACTCAATAGCCAGTCTCTTGTAGCGTCCTGTCAGCCAGTCATCAATACCTGATGTGTACCAGGGGGAAAAGCGATTATCCGATGGGCCACCGGCGAGACAGGTGTGAAGAAGCCTGTCGTTCATGTCCGCAATCAGTCGGATGGAAGGGGCGAAGCTCGTCGAGCGACCAGCGCTGGTATAAAGTTGACCCTGATGGGGTGTGGCCCGTCCGCCGATCAGCGTTACAGGGTCCGTGTCAAAACCAAGAAAATGAGGTAGCCGTCCCTGAAACAGCTGATTGGTAAACTGAAAGCGATTGATCTCTCCCCAGCGTTTGCCCGGATCATGCTGGGCTACGTGTCTGAATGCAGCCAAAAACGCTTCATCCCGTTCAAATGATTGAAACCAGGGGGATTCAGGATCAAGCATGCAGCGGTCGAAGTTCTGATAGAAATCGATGAATACACCGGTTTGCTGGCTCAGATGCCGAATGACGTCTGCACCAAGACCGTCCTGCCCAAAAACGTGTTGACGCAGGGCGGCGTAAAACGTCTCGAAGAGGACCGCCCCGCGAGATTGGGCATCATAACAGTGGTCCCAATTGCTCAGTTCTGCGCACTGGTGTGTTCTTCGGAGTTCTTCATCCTGCTCGATCAGAGGCAGCAGAATCTCCAGAAAGGGGCCTGCCTGAAGTGAGTAACAGTCCATTTGCAGGGCTTGGCAACTGGAAACATCCTGCTCTACGTTCATAGCCAGTTGGGATTCGATGCGACGGGCACGGTAATCGCCCATGGGCATATTGATAACCGGCGGTTTGCCTGTCTCATTCAGGTCCTGATTGGCCGTGACGATATAGCCGCAGTCCGGATTGAATTGTTGTGGCAAATCCTTCACCGGATGAAAGCCCTGCCAATCGTATGCCGGATCCCACCCCGGCGCAGGGGTGAAGCCATTCCAGTCCGGATGACGTTTCGGAGCCAGGCCTGACATCTGGTAACCGATATCGCCGGACGCATCGGCAATTACCCAGTTCCAGGCACTTTCGATCTCACCGAGCGTTGCCATTGCCGTGCGCGTATCCTGAGCACTCATCAAGGCATGACTGGCATTCAGTGATTGTGCACCGTAACAAGCCGGAGACCAGCGAGTGCTGAGGTAGAAACCCTCTTCATTGGGGGCGCCTTCCAGCACACCGTGACTGTTCTCATAAAAATAAACCGTATGATCATCGTGGCGCTTGCGGCGAATAATCTCTTCCCGCACTTGAAATGCATGCCATGTATCGCCGCGGCGATAGTTACCTTGACGACAATCCTCGACCCAGCTATCGACGGTATCCATAAAGGTATAGGTGGCACCCCAGGAAATGTCCGGTGTGCGGCCCACGAGAATGCCCGGCAGTCCCGGCATCCCGAACCCGGTGGCCTGGTAATCCGGGGCGTGCAGCGCCGCTTCATACCAGACATTGGGCAGGCGATTGGTTTCCAGATGGGGGTCGTTGGCCATCATGGCGGATCCGTTTTTTGTGTGTTTGCCATGAATGACCCAGTTATTGGAAGCCATGGCTCTGGGCAGGGCGTTGCTCCACAGCAGATCGGATGGAACGATGCGTTCCGGAAGCCGGATTCGCTCAATCAATTGGCGATCCAGGGTCTTGCCATCGACCGGGAATAACGATGCAAGTTTATCGGTCGGAATACCGGCCTGCACAAGCTCGATAAACAGACGTTCTATTTCGGCCTGGGATTGCGCCAGCGTCAGATAGCCACTCATACGAATAATCAGTAGCGTATCATTCAGTGTCCATGGCTCGGGCGTATACCCCATGAGTTTCAGTGCGGATATTCGTTTTGCACCGAGTCCGGCGTTAATGCCATCACAATGGGCCTGACACCATTCACGCGTTGCGTCAGAGAGTTCATTCAGCTGCGAGTCCTGCTGGCCTATACCCGGCCGGGTCCAGTTAGCGCGCCGGAAAAAGGTATCAATCGCCAGGTTTTCCTCAGTATCGGAAAGTGTTTCACACAATCGACCCTGTCCGATCAGGCGCATCATCAATAACTGAGTGCTGCGGTCAATCGCCTGACAGTAGCCCAGACCCCAGCTAAGATCATTTCTGTTTGCAGCCCGGATGTGAGGGATGCCATTGGCATCGCGCTTGATAGAAAGCCCTTGGGGGCAAGGCGAGGACAGGGGAATACGATGGCGCTGGAACATGGGATGCAAACCCTTGGTGTATTATTGTATGGATTGGATGGTCGCGGTGGAGAACGGGAAGGTTTCTCGGCCAGTACGTGATGCATCTACGCCACTATAGGCAGATTGAACGGGTCCGACAAGCCTGTCCGATCGTGCGTGGTTAGACTGAGACCGGCTCCTCGAAACGCATGTTGAGCCAATGTGCGATAGCCTGAACCTGTTCCGGGCAAAGATGGTGCTCCGCAGGATAGGATTGATAACTAACCTGATGACCAAGTTCCGACAGTAATTCCTGTGCCTTCTTGCCCTGTTGTTCCAGCACAACCGGGTCGTAGCTGCCGTGTTGAATAAGAATGTTCAGCTTTTTTTCAGATTGGGAAGAGAGGGCGCCCGGATCAGCGATGTAGGTGGACATGGCCAGTAATCCGGCCAGTGGCGCTTCATAGTTAAGGGCGGTCTGATAAGCCACCGCTCCGCCCTGGGAAAAACCCGCCAGCACAATGCGGTGGGACGGGACACCCCGGCGTATTTCATTTTCAATCAGTTCTCTGATGGCGTGCACGGACTCGCTGAGATGAGCGCGGTTAATGCGTCGATCAACACTGAGTTCGTAAATATCGTACCAGGCGCGCATGATATAGCCGCCATTGCAGGTCACAGGGATCTCCGGAGCGTGAGGAAATATAAAACGTATGCTGCTTTCCGGGGTGAGGTTCAGCTCCGGAATCAGTGGCGCAAAGTCGTGTCCATCCGCACCGAGACCATGTAGCCAGATCACAGCGGCATCGGGCTGGTTTCCATGTACAACTTCGACGGTTTCGAGCATTGGTTTTGTGTCCTGAATTCTCTGGTACTTACGCGGGTCTTGGATATCAAATATCTATCAGTGTAACGGCTTTTCTCCTTCGCTCAACTACCACTTTGTTATCATGCTGTAACCGTAGCGGGAGGCCAAAACCTTTGCTCTGTCCTATATTGATGGGAGGGGGCAGTCCTTTCAGAACAGGTTATCCGGCGTATCGTTGACCGGTGTCCCAGTCACCAGATCCGGGCCGCAGCTTGGTCGCCCACTCGGTAAATCAGGGAGAGTCAGGATATGTTCATTAGCGTACTCGATTTGTTCAAGCCGGGCATTGGGCCTTCCAGTTCCCACACGGTGGGGCCGATGGTTGCCGCCAATCTGTTTCGCAGTCTGGCGGAACAGTTGCTGGGCGAGAAGGTGGAGCGCAATACCCGGCTGCGGCTTCGGGTGACGCTGAGGGGGTCGCTTGCACATACCGGGAAAGGCCATGGTACGGATCGGGCCTTGATTCTCGGATTGAATGGCTACCGGCCGGATGAGCTTGCCCAGCAGGATCCCGATGCACTGGTGGCAACGCTCGGCAAGCGTACGGCGATACATCTTGACGACAATCGTCCGCTTCAGTTCTGTCCCGATCAGGATCTTGTCTTTGACTACGGTCCGGCTTTGGCCGAGCACCCGAACGGAATGATTTTCAGCGTACAGGACGAGACCGGCACAGTGCTGATGAACGAGACATATTTTTCTATTGGTGGTGGTTTTGTCACCACGAAGGAGGAGATCCGAAGTGTTGAAGCTCCGCTGAAATTGGTGCAACCCAATGCCTTTCCTTACCCTTTCGATACTGCGCAAGGCATGTTGGACATGGCGGAAGATGCGGGCCTGTCTGTTGCAGATCTGAAATGGGCCAACGAACTGAAAGCCATCGAGGGCACATCTGTCACTCAGCGGCAACTGGAACAGCAGATCGATCGCATCTGGGGCGCGATGGAAACCTGCATAGAGCGAGGTTTGAAGACGGAGGGGCGATTGCCGGGGGGGCTTGGTGTCGAACGACGGGCCCATGCACTTTACCGGAGTTGTCTTGAGCAACCGGAGCAGACACAAACGGCAGACTGGTTATGCGCCTATGCCTTTGCCGTAAATGAGGAAAATGCCGATGGCCATCCGGTGGTCACAGCTCCTACAAACGGTGCGGCTGGCGTGATACCTGCCGTCATCTACTTCTTTCTCAAGCATGAAAAAGGCAATCCCGAATTGATTCGTGCTTTTTTGCTGACCGCATCGGCAATCGGTGGCCTGATTAAACATAAAAGCTCGATTTCCGGCGCCGAAGTGGGGTGCCAGGGCGAGGTGGGCTCGGCCGCGGCAATGGCCGCGGCGGGACTGTGTGAGGTGAAAGGTGGAACGCCAGGACAGGTGGAAAATGCCGCTGAAATAGCGCTGGAACATCATTTGGGTATGACCTGTGATCCGGTGAACGGTCTGGTTCGGGTGCCATGTATTGAACGTAATGGCTTTGGCGCGGTGAAAGCCTATACGGCTGCTTCGTTGGCATTGCGGGGGACAGGCGCCCATGTGATGTCCCTGGATAAATGCATTCACGCAATGAAGCAGACCGGCATGGAAATGTCAGACAAGTTCAAGGAAACCGCTCTGGGAGGACTGGCACAAAGCTGGACCGAATGTTAGCGATCTGACGCGATATTGCGCGAGATCAATGCGCAGTGAAGGCAGTCTGATTAGGCTCTGTGTTAAATCGGACTGCATGGCGGAGCAACATACATGAAAGCAATGGTGATCGAGCAGCTGGGTGAGATAAGAGAAGATAGCCAACCTTTGAAACAGATTGAGCGAGAGCGACCGCATCCGGGGACCGGTGAAGTGCTGATACGCTTGCACTGCTGTGGTGTTTGTCATACCGAACTGGATGAAATGGAAGGCCGGACTCCACCGGAATCCCTGCCTCGCGTGCCCGGTCATCAGGCGGTTGGCACGATCGAAGAACTGGGGACAGGCATGCATACTTTGCAGCCAGGCACCCGTGTGGGCGTTGCCTGGATTTATTCCAGCTGCGGCGAGTGCGAATACTGCCAACGCGGTGATGACAATCTCTGCAGGGAGTTTCAGGCCACCGGGCGTGATGCCGATGGAGGCTATGCCGAATACATGTGTGCACCCGCCGCCTATGTGTTTCCTCTACCGGACGAGTTGAGTGACGAGGCGGCTGCCCCCATGCTGTGTGCAGGTGCCATAGGGTATCGTTCCTTGCGGCTGACGGATCTGGAAGATGGGCAGCGACTGGGGATGACCGGCTTTGGTGCCTCCGCCCATCTGATGATGAAAATGATTCACGGACTGTTTCCAAATTCACCGGTCTATGTGTTTGCGCGACGTCAGGAAGAGCGTGATTATGCGCTGAGTCTTGGCGCCGTCTGGGCTGGCGACACCGACGAGCAGCCTCCCGAATTGTTGCATGCCATTATTGATACCACGCCTGCCTGGCTCCCCATAGTTAGAGCGATGGAGGCGTTGCTGCCGGGGGGCAGGCTGGTCATCAATGCCATTCGCAAAGAGAATCGGGATCAGAGCGAACTGTCGCAAATACAGTACGAAACGCATCTCTGGATGGAGAAAGAAATCAAGACGGTTGCCAATGTCAGCCGGCGGGACGTGTCTGAGTTTTTGGCGCTGGCGGCACGACTTCACATTCAGCCGGAGGTTCAAAGCTATCCCATGGAGCAGGCCAATCAAGCCATTATTGATATGAAGTTCAAGCCCATTCGCGGTGCGAAAGTATTGATGATCAATCCTTAATCATCCTTTTGGGAACCATGGAAAAAACATGCTCGTTTTTTCCTGATAGGCTTTGTATTCAGCACGCTTTCGAACCGAATAGTATTCAGCGGGTTTGGCGCCGGTTAGGTAAACCAGTGTGATATAGAGCATCACCGATGCGCAGAAGGCGCCGATGCCCAGCACAATCCACACGACAAATGATTCGGGCTCCCGCAATGTCAGCCAGGAGGGTATGGTGGCGATTACCAGGCCCGTCCAGACCAGCCATTCGGAAAAGTAGTTCGGGTGGCGGCTGTATTTCCATAGACCGATATTGCATACACCGCTCTTGTTTTTGGATATAAACACAAGCTTTTGGGTATCCGCTACGGACTCCAACACGTAAGCAATTGCCCAGATCGCCAAACCTGTAATCTCCCAAACTGAAACGGCATTGTCTGTATTGATGGCAATGATAAAGCCCGGCA
>Ga0070728_10004648_pt1 | contig 14081 bp, 13 predicted proteins | sample tdDd471_FD_66723 | JGI IMG/M metagenome (GOLD analysis project Ga0070728, IMG submission 66723) | Marine sediment microbial communities from the Atlantic coast under amendment with organic carbon and nitrate - tdDd47.1 | ecosystem: Environmental > Aquatic > Marine > Coastal > Sediment | place...
CTTTGAATGTTTCAGTTTTGTTCTTCTCGGCCATAAGCTGCTTATAAGGGGTTTTAAATAGGATGCCAAGCAAATGATAGGGAGGGACAGTACAAAAAAAATGAAGCCCGGACCTGGGAAGGGGCCGGGCTCGCAGGGTGTTACCTGAAGAATGCCAAGGACAGGAAGGTTTCAGAAAACTTCAGATAACAGGGAAAGGGTATTAGGCTTGCCAGAATGGTTTCTGCGTTTCAGCGTTAACCTGATAGGCGTTCAGCCCCATGTCTTTCAAATTATCTTGATCCAAATTGGCCATCTGGCGGCGCATGGAGGCGCGGGCTTGCCAAACGACAAGTGTTTCCAGAACTGAACTTACAACACCACGTTTGGCGATGTTTTCGCCGCCGGTTGAAAAACTGTTATTGCTCATATGCAAAGATTTGTAAGCCATCTGAAAACTCCTTCTAAAAAAAACTGCCAAAGGGGAAAATGCAGTTCGGTTTTCAATGATGTATAAATGCTCAAAAAATACGTTGGATACAAACGATAAAATCTAATAGTATGTGTTAGAAAAACTAATCTGAAATATTAACATGAAGTTACCGCCACTTAATTCATTACGGTCCTTTGAGGCTGCTGCCCGTCACTTAAGCTTTTCGAAGGCTGCGGAAGAGCTGTATGTTACGCCTGCTGCGGTTAGCCATCAAATTAAGTCGCTGGAAGAATGGCTGGGTGTACCGTTGTTCAAGCGATTGAACAGAACTGTTATTTTGACGGAAATTGGACAAACATATCTAATCACTGTTCGCGATGCCTTGGAGATGTTGTCCAACGCGACAGAGAGGATATTAAAGCGCGAGGCAGGCGGTGCTTTGACAGTTTCTACCTTACCCTCATTCGCAGCTCGTTGGCTGGTGCCTCGGATCAGTCGGTTTCGGGACAAACACCCAGATATGGATGTTCGCATTTCTGCTGTAGATCAATTAACCGATTTTGCTCGAGATGATGTGGATCTGGTCATTCGTTACGGATCAGGTGTTTATCCTGGTCTTCATTCCGAATTGCTATTGAATGAAGACATTATGTTTCCGGTTTGCAGTCCTTCTTTATTGGAAGGGGCGCATCCTCTACGAACACCGCAAGATTTGGTTTATCACACGCTCCTCCATGATGATATGCGAGTTGATTGGACCGCCTGGCTTGCCGCCGCAGGAGTGGAAAGGGTCGATCCTAAGAAGGGGGTGACTTATAACGATAGCTCCATGTTGTTAATGGCGGCCATGGCAGGGCAGGGGGTTGCTCTCGGTCGAAGTACACTCGCAGCGGAAGACCTGGAAGCAGGCCGCCTTGTGAAGCCTTTCGATATGGAACTGAGAGGAACTTATTCCTATTATGTTGTCTATCCGCCAGAACGGGGGGATGACCCCAATATTCAGGCCTTTAGTGAATGGCTCTTTGAAGAGGCACAGATTAATCCGGGGCGTTATATGTCTACCCCTGAGGAGTGAAATCCCCATTTGTTGCCTTTTCCCAACGAAGCCGTAGATTTTAGGCAAAATTGCAGGTCAGCTATTGAAACCGTGGTGAGAGAGGCGTAGCTTGTGCTTCGGCGATAAGCCCCTTTATAATTCATTCAACTATGGAAGAAATGGTTATGTCTATCATTGCGGAAAGTTTGGGCCGAATTAAGCCTTCTCCGACCATTGCTGTGACAACAAAAGCAGCAGAGTTGCGGGCCGCTGGTCGAGACGTTGTTGGTCTTGGCGCAGGTGAGCCTGATTTTGATACTCCAGATCACATCAAAGCCGCTGCAAAGAGGGCGATGGATGAAGGCAAAACCAAATATACGCCGGTTGATGGCATTCCTGAGCTGAAAAAAGCTATCTGCGCCAAGTTCAAACGCGACAATAATCTGGACTACGAACCGTCTCAGGTATCTGTTGCGAGCGGTGGGAAGCAGATTATCTATAACGCCTTGATCGCGTCGGTGAACCCGGGTGATGAAGTTCTGATTCCAACACCTTATTGGGTATCTTACCCTGACATGGTGTTGCTGGCAGGTGGTGAGCCGGTATTTATTCCAACCTCTGCTGACAACAACTTCAAAATGCGAGCAGCAGATCTGGAAGCTGCGATCACGCCAAAGACAAAATGGTTGATCTTCAACTCTCCATCTAACCCATCTGGTGCGGGTTATACTGCGGATGAACTGAAAGAGCTGACTGATGTTCTGCTGAAGCACCCACATGTTTGGGTGATGACAGACGATATGTATGAGCATCTGGTTTATGATGACTTCAAATTTGCAACCCCTGCGGAAGTGGAGCCACAACTTTACGATCGCTGTCTGACCATGAACGGTGTTTCCAAAGCCTACGCCATGACAGGTTGGCGTATCGGTTATGCTGCCGGTCCGCAGGAACTAATCAAGGCGATGGCTAAAGTTCAGTCACAAAGCACATCCAACCCATGTTCAATCAGTCAGTGGGCTTCTGTGGAAGCGCTCAATGGCCCGCAGGATTTTCTCAAAGACTGGGCAAAAGTCTTTGAAGGACGTCGTGATATGGTGGTTGATATGTTAAACGCAGCAGAAGGGATCTTCTGTCCAAAACCGGAAGGTGCATTTTACGTCTACCCGTCTATCGAAGGCTGCATTGGTAAGAAGACACCAGCTGGCAAGGTCATCGAAAATGACCTGGATTTTGTCAGTGAACTTCTGGAAGCAGAAGGTGTCGCGGTTGTTCATGGTGAGGCTTTTGGGTTGTCACCGCATTTCCGGGCTTCTTATGCGACCTCTACTGAGGATCTGACTAAGGCTTGCGAACGTATTCAGAAATTCTGTGCGTCTCTAACAAGTTAAGAGGCTGAAAATGCTTATAAAAGGCGGCTGATTTTCAGCCGCCTTTTTTTGTGTTCTATACTTAATTCCTACCCAAATTAGGAGAACTTCATCAAGCGGAATTATGTCATATGATATAGTTTTGGCTTGCTATCTTGGCCGCATCAGGAAAACATAGGGAAAAAGACAACAACAATGTGGGAGGTGTTGGATGTCTTCTGTGTGTCAGAGGGGCGCGCGAAGTGTGGCTTTGTTGGGGCGTGATCGTTGCAGCACAAATACACTATTGCGATCCATGCAATATGTCTGCGGATTGGGGGAAATTGATATTCTCTCGGCGTCTCACAGCGTCCTAATTTCAAATATTCCATTTATGGAAGAAGATTTTTGTATCTTTGATTACGGAGGTTTCGAAGGGGATGTTGCTACTTTATTGCCCGTTATCTCTGGAGTTGATGCGGCGATTGTCGTCTGCGATCCGGCCGAAAGCTCGGCAGATTGTGTTGCCCCGTACCTCAAGGTTCTGGAACAGCTTCAAATTCCAACCTTTCTATTTGTCGATAAAATAGATCAAGCCGCTGGTAGCGTGCATGATTTGTTTCGGCGGTTAGAAGGGGCATCTCTTCGCGATCTACTTCTCAGGCAAATCCCTATTTTGGAGCAGGAACAAATAACTGGATATGTAGATCTCGCTTCCGAACGGGCGTTTCTGTATCAGGAAGGGGAAGCGGCTGAAATTATTGATATTCCCCCGGAAGTAGCTGAACAAAAGGGCATCATGCGGATTTCGTTACTTGAGGCATTGGCTGATTATGACGATGACTTGATGGAAGACATCATGGATGACGTTATGCCGGTAAATGGTGCCGTTTTTTCTTTGTTGAAGAAGGACGTTATTAGGGGGAGCCTTGTCCCGGTATTTCTGGGTGCCGCCGAGAAAAAATTTGGGTTGCGCCGTTTGTTGAAGGCTCTGAGGCACGAGGTGCCGGAAAATAACGCTACAATCCGACAGCGTCAAATTCTCGCGCCTGCTAATGCCTGTGTGACGCAAGTGCTGGCAAATGACTGTTTGTATGACGATCTGTCTATGCATGCCGTCCGTATATGGTCAGGAGAGATGGAGGCTGGCATGAAACTGCGACAAGGCAATTGTCCTGTTCTTCATAAATTTACAGGTCGCTCTTTTCAATCAACCCAAAGAGCAGAAGCCGGTGAGGTTGTGTTCATTCCATCCATCAGTGGCGTGGAGGTGGGAGATTTCCTGACAGATGAAACGGTAACGCTCCCGCACTTGGTAAGCCTCACGTAGACTTGACTTGAGTTGAACTCGCAGACACATCATCCTTTGATGGTAAGTCTTGGAAAAGCGAGAGAAAATATGTTGATTAAGTTCAAGAAACGTTGGGAATTATCTGAAAACGCAGTGACACCAGAAACTGTTTATGCGGACAGGCGACAAATCTTGAAGACAATGGGCCTTGGTGGCATCGCTGCGACTGCTATTGCAGGATTTGGAACCAAAGCCTTTGCGGCTGTGTCTGATGATCCTTCAGTATCCCTCTATCCGGTTCAGAATAACCCGGCTTATGAAGGCGGGCGCCCGCTCACACCTGAGAAGTTGGCGACGACATATAATAATTTCTACGAATTTGGCTCTCACAAAAGCATTTCCGAAGCGGCACAGGCGCTAAAAATTCGGCCATGGACAGTCAAAATTGACGGCTTGGTAGAAAAGGAAATGGATATTGAGGTGGATGATCTGCTGGCAAAAATGCAGCTGGAAGAACGGATTTACCGTCATCGCTGTGTTGAGGCTTGGTCTATGGTTGTCCCATGGAGTGGTTTTGCCCTGAAAGATTTGGTTGCTTTTGCCAAACCAAAATCAGAGGCAAAATTCCTCGTCATGGAAACTTTTGAAGACAGTTCCGTTGCGTCTGGGCAGAAGCAGTTCTGGTATCCTTGGCCTTATCGAGAAGGGCTGACAATGGCTGAGGCTACTCACGAACTGTCTTTTGTGGTGACTGGCCTATATGGTAAGCCGCTGCCAAAACAGAACGGTGCCCCTCTTCGTTTGGCTGTCCCGTGGAAGTACGGATTTAAACAGATCAAGTCTATTGTTCGGTTCCATTTTACGAATGAACGCCCCGTTAGTTTTTGGGAAAAGCTCAATGATAAGGAATATGGATTCTGGGCAAATGTAAACCCTGAGGTGCGCCATCCACGTTGGTCTCAAGCGACTGAGCGTGATTTGCGAACTGGCGATCGTATCCCGACGCAACTGTATAATGGTTATGCCGAAGAGGTTGCTTCTCTCTATAAAGATCTCGGTAAAGAGCGTCTCTTTATGTAAAAAAAACGCCGGCCTCTTTTGAAGGCCGGCAAGTTTAACAGGGAGGTATGCCGAATAATCGGCTGCGGCCTAACAGGGAACACGGCCGCCGTTTCGATCAAAACAGGGAGGTGATCGGAACAGTTTAAACATAAGTCGGATTACCCATCCTTGAACTGACTTTCTGGAATATCTGCCATGCGCGCAGAACATGGCCAAAAAAAACCAGCCTCGTGAGAGGCTGGTAAGTCTAACAGGGAGGTATATCATCCTAGGATGATATGGTTACTTGTATCTGGGAGGAAAACAAGTAACAGAATATCGATAAGGGGGGTCGATATTCGATCAATGCTGCATTGCAGCGTTGATGATTGGAATATAGGCAAATGCCCTTCTTTTATCCAATATATTTTTTGCAGTGCACCCATGCGCTGATTGCATATCTTCAGTCAAAGTTATGCGTTTAACGCAGTACGAGCATGTTGTGTAACAAACAAGTCTGTTTCAAGTAAGAGATTGAAAAAGTAAAGGCCAGCCTTGAAGGGGAGAAGGCTGGCCTACTAACAGGGAGTTTCATGTTCTAACATGAAGACCATTTTGCCTGGGAGAAACAAAACGGCCGATTTCACCAACAGAAGGGAGGTTGTTGGAAAAATAAAATGTGCGTCTTTTGCTCTGCACAATTATTATTTAGATAAAAATGACATTCGGGAGTAGCACTAAATCGTCAAAGCGGGCATGCATTCCATGCATAGCTATAGGTAATTTAGGCTAACATTATGAAATAATGATAAGAATTAATGCCTAAAAATTGGACTCTGCGACTTTTTGAATTAGAAAATCCCGGAAAATTGTCACGCGCTTGGATTTGCGCAGCTCTTCTGGGTAGACATAATAAGTGTCGAACTCAGGCCCAGCCACTTCGGGTAGGACGCGAACCAGATTTTTATGCCCCTCTGTGATGTAATCCGGAAGGCTGCCGATACCGAGGCCGCTTTGGATGGCGAGAAGAAGCCCGTATACATTATTTACCTTAAAGACAGGTGTAATTGTCGGGTCCATCTCTTTCAGGATATCAATAATCCAATTGATGTTGGAGATGTTTGAGGGGGCTTCATCGCCATAAATGAGGATGTTGCGTTCTGTCAGTTCTTCTAAAGAACGTGGAGCACCATATTTTTCAATATAATCGACAGATGCGTATAAGTGGTGGCGGACTGTTGCCAGCTTCCGCTGAATTAAATCGGGCTGAACAGGCTGGCGCAGTCGAATGGCGACATCTGCTTCTCGCATGCTGAGATCCAATTCCCGATCCGCGAGAATCAGATTGACCCGGATGTCCGGATATAACTCTACAAAATCGCGAATGCGCGGTGTTAGCCAGTTGGAACCAAGCCCTACGGTGGAGGTTACTTTGATTTCGCCAGTTGGTTTCTCTTTGGAATCGGCCAGCATGGCTTCAGTCATCGCCAGCTTTGCAAATATCTCATGCGCTGTCCGGTAAAGAAGTTCCCCTTGCTCTGTTAATAGAAGGCCTCGTGCATGGCGGTGAAATAGCGGGAGTTTGAGGCTATCCTCTAGTGCACTGATCTGCCGGCTGACGGCAGATTGGCTTAAATGGAGAATTTCGCCGGCATGCGTAAAGCTGCCAGCCTCTGCGACCGCATGGAATATGCGCAGTTTATCCCAATCCATCCCGACCCTGTTCCTTTGAAAGGGGCGTCTATCGCGCCCTCTGGTATCTTGAAGTTCCCTATAACTTTATAGGGTAGTCATTTGTGACAAAAATTTCCAGAGGGCGCCAACATTTTGAGTAATAAAGCTTACTCGGCGGCGACAGTTGCGCTGTCACCCTCATGTTCTGCAATGAAACGTTCGGCCTCAAGCGCCGCCATGCAGCCTGTTCCTGCAGCTGTTACAGCCTGACGGTAGAATTTATCCTGAACATCACCACAAGCATAAATGCCGGGGATATTGGTTGCGGTCGAATCTGGTGCCGTGGTGATATACCCTTCGTCGTCCATATCGATCTTTTCTATAAAGATGTCAGTGTTTGGTTTGTGGCCGATGGCAATAAAGATACCGTGCACTGGAAGATCATAAGCTTCGTCTGTCTTCACATTGCGCAGGCGTGCAGCGGTAACGCCTGCAGGCTGCTCCCCAACGATGTCATCCAGAACTGTATCCCAGATAACCTCAATTTTAGGATTCTTGTGCAACCGATCAACGAGGATTTTCTCTGCGCGGAAACTGTCCCGGCGGTGTACAATGGTGACCTTGTCGGCGTGGTTGGTCAGGTAAAGTGCTTCTTCAACGGCTGTGTTGCCGCCTCCGATCACCATTACCTCTTTTCCTCGGTAGAAGAAACCGTCACAGGTGGCGCAGGCAGAAACGCCAAAGCCCATATACTTTTCTTCTGCAGGCAGGCCGAGCCATTTTGCAGATGCACCTGTCGAGATGATAACCGTATCCGCAATATAGGTATTGCCACCGTCAGATTTGGCTACAAAAGGGCGCGCAGTCGTATCCAATTCGATAATCACATCGTGGTGAATCTCTGTGCCAACATTCTTGGCCTGTGCTTCCATCTGTTCCATCAGCCAGGGGCCTTGGATAGGGTCTGCAAATCCAGGATAGTTCTCAACGTCTGTCGTGATAGTCAGCTGACCACCTGGTTGAATGCCATGTACCATAATCGGTTTTAAAGAGGCGCGCGCAGCGTAGATCGCGGCTGTGCAGCCGGCAGGACCAGAGCCAATAATTAAGGTGTTTGTTTTAAAAGTTTCTGCCATTACACGTTCCTAACTGGGCTGGCGAATATATCTGTCTTTCCGTTAATTAATATGCAGGGCGCAGGAGTGCAATAGTCCCGCCGAAATGACAGCCTTTATTTCGATTGTTCCCAAAGGTTTTGGACAATTTTGGCGATCCTGTTTGTCTCATCAAGCGGAGGAGGCGTCCAAAACTCGACGTGGTCATCAAACGGTTTGGTAAAACCGGCCTTTTGCATTTCATTGTGGAAGAAATTGAACTTCCGATTCCCGCCCGGCAATTCAAGCACGAGAACAGGTTTACCCGTTGTTGCCGCTTCGCAGACCATATTTACCGAATCAGCGGTTGCAATGATCATATCCGCCTTTCCCAAATAGGCGAAATAGGGATTGTCACCGGTCCCATCCCATAAGGTATGGGGGAAGCGGGAGAGCGTTTCTTTTAATATAGCCTCATTGCCAGCCCCTGTTCGGCGCGACGTGGTGACCAGAAAGTAACCTCCAAATTTTTTATGCAATGCCTCAAGCCGTTGGCAAAGGATATTCATCGTGTCAGCATTTACATCGTAACATTTATTAGGTCCACCAACGAGAACGGTAAAAACCGGCGTAGGAATGTCTCCTAATATACTTTCAAATTGCTGCACTGCTTCGGCAATTTTCTGATGGGTAATTCGGGTCAGGGACCCTCGGCTCACCAGGACATTTGCACCTCTCAACGTGTCATGCTCGGGCACAACTATCAGATTGAAATTGGAAATATGAGTGTTCGGGGTCTGAATATGAACTGTATATGTTTTGCCCTTTGAGGCCTTTCGGATGGCAATGCTCATTGGAATCGCTTGCCGGCCGCAGGTGATCAGAATGTCCGGCCAGGGCGGGGATAGCTGATCTCCGTCTTCTTTTAATTGCTTCAGAGGGGTGGGCCATAATTGAGGTGGCAACCATCTCCACGGTTTTTTAGTACTGATCCGCTTGATTTCTGGTGCAAGTCCCATCGCTTCACTAAGGCCAATACACTGATTTTCCATACCAGCGCTTCCATCTGTGACGACCCAGCAAGTGGGTGCCGACAGGGGTATATCGTTTGATGTGGATGGAGAAGGTGTCGTCATAAGGCTGTTTTTGGCACTAAATGCCTTATAAAGGCAAGGTCAAGGTAATTATTTTACAAATTATTCCAACCAGCCTCTTGGCCTAGGCGTGTCGTTGTAATATTATTGCGCACGAGTGACTGTTGGAGGTAATGTATGCAGCGCGTTAAACTAGACGATATCGATCGCCGCATCCTGCATGATTTGCAGGAAAATGGCCGCACGACGAATGTCGAATTGGCCAAAAATGCCGGAATTTCGGCCCCTCCTTGTTTGAGGCGGGTACGTGCCCTTGAAGAATCCGGGTATATTGAGGGGTATCATGCTCAACTCAATTCAGAAAGCCTCGGTTTCAAAGTAACCGTGTTTGCCATGGTTGGATTACATAGTCAGGCGGAACCCGACCTGAACGCATTTGAAGAAAAAGTGCGGGAGTGGCCTATGGTTCGCGAGTGTTATATGCTTGCGGGTGACAGCGATTTCATTTTGAAGGTTGTTGCGACAGATTGGGATTCTTATCAGCAATTCCTGACACATGAATTGACTGCCGCTCCGAATGTGGAACATGTGAAAACCTCTTTAGGAATCCGGGTATCAAAACATTTGCCGGGTGTTCCGGTAGACCTGGAAGGCCACCCTATAGCCGAATAAAACCCTTCAAACACAAATAAGTGGGGAAAATATGGATAAGTATGAGTTGGGACTGGATGCTATTCCGGCCAATTATGAGGCGTTAACGCCGTTGTCTTTCTTGCCGCGCTCCGCTGCGGTTTATCCAGATCATATAGCCATGATCCATGGAGACTGGACTTATACTTATTCAGAATTTTTCGAGCGGGCAAAACGCCTTGCCAGTGCCCTGGAAAAACGAGGCGTTGGTAAAGGCGATACAGTATCTGTGATGGCCCCCAACATTCCCGCTTTGTTGGAGGCGCATTTTGGTGTGCCCGTCATCGGTGCTGTTCTAAATGCACTGAACACGCGTTTGGATGCGGAAACTATCGCGTTTATTCTGGATCATGGGGAATGCAAGATTCTTTTGACGGATCGGGAGCATTCAGATGTGATTTCTCGTGCCGTGAAGATTGCGAATGTAGATCCGATTGTGATCGATATCGATGATCCAGGCGCCACTAGTGGTGACCTCATTGGTGAGATGGAATACGAAGATTTCTTGCAAACCGGAGATTCCCATTACGTATGGAAAGGGCCTGAGAACGAATGGGATGCAATTGCCCTGAACTATACGTCAGGGACCACAGGTGATCCAAAAGGGGTTGTCTACCATCATCGCGGTGCCTATTTGGCAGCCTCCGGGAATATTCTGACTTGGCAGATGAGCAAGCACCCGACTTATTTGTGGACATTGCCAATGTTCCATTGCAATGGTTGGTGTTTCCCTTGGACGATCACGGCAGTTGGCGGCACACATGTGTGCCTGCGCAAAGTGGAAGCGGACCCAATTTATGACGCCATGGGGAAATATGGCGTGAACCATATGTGCGGGGCGCCGATTGTGCTGTCCATGCTGATTAACACCAGTGATGAAAACAAGGCAAAGGCAAATCCAGGTATCAAGGTGATGGTGGCTGCGGCTCCGCCTCCAGCGGCTGTTTTGGCAGAAATGGATCAACTTGGGTTTGATGTGACCCATGTTTATGGGCTTACCGAATGTTATGGTCCCGCTGTTTACTGTGATTGGCAGGCCGAATGGGACGATAAGTCAGTTGAGGATCGGGCGGCACTGAAGGCTAGGCAGGGTGTGCGATACCATGCACTTGGCGGTCTTGATGTTATGGACCCGGAAACCATGACCCCGGTTCCGCGTGATGGCAATACCATGGGTGAAGTCATGATGCGCGGTAACATGGTTATGAAAGGCTATTTGAAGAACCCGGCCACAACGGAGAAGTCCCTGAAAGAGGGGTGGTTCCATACAGGGGATCTGGGGGTTATCCATGAAGATGGGTATCTGGAGCTTCGGGATCGCTCAAAGGACATCATTATTTCAGGTGGCGAAAATATCTCCACTATCGAGGTCGAAGGGGTGCTTTATAAACATCCTGCAGTTCTGGAGGCCGCTGTTGTTGCCCGCCCCGATGACAAATGGGGAGAAACGCCTTGTGCCTTTGTAACACTTCGTGAAGGGGCCAGTGCAACAGAAGCGGAGGTAATCACTTTCTGCCGAGATCATATGGCGCATTTTAAATGTCCAAAAACGGTTGTTTTTGATGAGTTGCCGAAAACATCTACGGGTAAAGTGCAGAAGTTTGTGCTCAGGGAGCGGGCAAAAAATCTGTAAATTATCAAAAAATTAATAAAGAATTGTTGTATTGACGAGAGTGTATTTCACCCCGAATGGGAGGCATAATGACCCATTTTCTCGTTACAGAAGACCATCCTGAAGGCCAGCGGCTTGAAGATGTACTGCAAAAGGTTCGTGCGGATATTCTTCAGCGATGTACAAAAATTACGGATGATGTGCGACCTGAAGCTCAGCAGGTTCTAGAAAATAATATGCGTGTTCTGGGGTTACTTACAGACGCCATTAATCTGGCGCAGGATAGCACGCGTATTCTGGATAAGGCTTTTGGCCCGAGCCAGGCTGCAAGAGGTGGGCCGCCACGCATCGGTGTGGAGTAGGGCGGCCCAACAGCTTTTTAGATAAAGTCCCGCATCGCCGCGCGGACATCATCTGCTTTTTCAACCATCTGCATGTGACCACAATTTTGCAGCATGACGGTTGTTGAACCCTCTATGGCATTGATGAGCTTTTGTGCCGCGCGGGGCATGGTCATCATGTCCTTATCACCCAGTATAAACAGAACCGGACAGGTCAGGTTCTCTGCCGCCTCGAAACCGCCTTTGTAATCATTGCAAAGGGATAGCCCTTGAAACAAGGTGTTGTCACCTGAATTTTCGACCGTGCGCATGGCGTTGCCAATCATCCAAAGCCCCGGAACCTCGGAAGCGCCCATGTGGGACGGGCGGGCATGGGACCAATCGATCATCATGTTAAAGGCGGCAGGATCATTTTCCTTGGCCTTATTCAGGAAGAATTCGCCAACAACCATTGGAAAGGCGACCCCGATCATAACCAGCTTACTAACCCGATCCGGATAGCGTCCGGCAGCAGATAATGCTGTCAGGGAGCCCATACTGTGACCCGTTAAGACAGCGTCTTTCAATTCCAACGCATCCATAAAGGCGATAACCCAATCTGCCATCTCGTCAATACTGGCGGGAATTTGCCCCTCACTTTTGCCGTGTCCGGGTAAGTCTAAAGCAAAGACATTATACCCGTGATGAGCAAAATACCGGCTTTGTAGGGCCCAGGCAGTGTGATCCATTGCCGCGCCGTGGAGGAAAATCAGGTTTGGTTTGGCAGGATCATATTCCTGCCCACCTGTTGCCGCGAACATATTTGTATTATTTATTTTAACGTACATTATTGTTCCCCCTAGGCCGCCGCGGCTTTTTCAGCAACTTTTGCGGCGGCGCGCAGTCCACCTTTCAGATCCTTGATCAGATCGTCCACATCCTCGATGCCAACAGATAACCTGATCATGCCTTCTGAAATACCGGCATTTTTCAGAGCTACCTTATCCATTTGCTGATGCGTAGTGGACGCTGGATGAATAACCAGACTTTTCGCATCTCCTACATTGGCAAGGTGGGAGAAGACTTGTAACTGGCTGATAAAGGCCTTACCAGCTTCACGGCCACCTTTAACAGTAAAGCTGAAGATAGAGCCACAGCCTTTGGGAAGAAGTTCTTTGGCAAGTTCATGGTCTGGATGGCTTTCCAATTCTGGGGAAGAGACACTCTCTACGGCGTCGTTGGCTTCAAGGAAATCAATGACTTTACGGGCATTCGCCACATGTTTTTCCATGCGAATGGAGAGAGTTTCAATACCTTGCAGGATATAGAAAGCATTAGTTGGGCTGAGGCAGGCGCCAAAATCACGGATCCCTTCTGTTCTGGCCCGCATCAAGAAGGCTAGAGGGCCAAATTCTTCTTCATATTTGATGCCATGGTAGCCTTCGTATGGTTCTGTGATGGTTGGGAATTTTCCGCTTTTTTCCCAATCAAAACGTCCACCATCGATAAGGGCGCCGCCCATGGCGATACCGTGGCCGCCGAGGAACTTGGTCGCGGAGTGCATGACCAGATCGGCGCCGTGATCCAGCGGACGGCACAGGTAAGGTGTGGCAAATGTATTGTCGATCATCAGCGGAATATCCGCCGCGTGGGCAATATCAGCGACCTTCTGAATGTCAGTTACCTCAAGACCAGGGTTGCCAAGTGTTTCAGAGATCACAAGGCGGGTTTCATCTTTGATCGCATCTTTAAAGGCGTTCAGGTCCCGCGGGTCTACAAAGGTGGTTTCAATACCAAATCGCGGCATTGTGTGTTTCAGGAAATTATATGTCCCACCGTAAACGGATTGGGAGCAGACGATATGGTTGCCTGCGCTCATCAGGGTTACTATAGCAAGGTGCAGCGCCGCGTGTCCGGATGCGGTGCAGATGGCACCAACACCACCTTCTAGGCTGGCTAGACGCTCTTCCAGAACCGCCACTGTTGGGTTGGACATGCGGCTGTAGATATGACCAGTTGTTTCCAGATTGAAAAGGGAGGCAGCATGATCGGCGTCCCGGAACACATAAGAGGTTGTCTGGTAAATAGGGACAGCTCTTGAACCTGTCACCGGATCAGGCCGATGTCCCGCATGCAGGCTTAATGTATCGAATTTCAGAAAATTTGGATCGGCCATTCAGCAGCTCCCTTTGCACTTTTTTGATTTATGCGCGGAAAGCTACCTTGCAGGGCGGTTCAGGTCCAGCAAGAATTCACAGAAAATAAGTGGAGAAGGTAAGTGAGTAAGCTGAAATAAATGAGGGGGCTGCCGAGTGATCAGCGCCCCCTTCTATTTTGATACCTCAACCTGTCAAACTTGACCTGTTGACAGAATAAAACTCCGAAAGCGGGAAAGTGTCAAGATGAGATTGTCATTATTTAGTAACGTAAAGTTAAAAAATATGACTTGACAGCTATAGACAAAAAAA
>Ga0070728_10004649_pt1 | contig 14077 bp, 11 predicted proteins | sample tdDd471_FD_66723 | JGI IMG/M metagenome (GOLD analysis project Ga0070728, IMG submission 66723) | Marine sediment microbial communities from the Atlantic coast under amendment with organic carbon and nitrate - tdDd47.1 | ecosystem: Environmental > Aquatic > Marine > Coastal > Sediment | place...
GGTGGAGGTGCTCGAACAGGTTGGCGGATACTGGGAAGTGGTCCAGTCGTCCCAGGACTATCGGAAGGTCAGCGCATCGGAGCTGGCCTATGACGTGGCGGTGCCCAGCGACGGCGAGACCGTGCTCACGTACACAGTCGAGGTGAAGTACTAGTCGTCCCATTTGGCGTCTGCCAAAGATATCACGATTTGGTAAAGGACTAAAATTATCTTTGACAAAGTGGCTCCCTCTACAGGGAGCCATTGACATAATGTCAATATTCGCTTCGCGCCGAAGACCGTGTTAAATATATACCAGGTCAAGGATCTTGTAACACACCTGATGGCAACGTCTTGCGAGAGCTGCAGAAATCAACAGATTTATCGGCAGCTGGTACGGGATTTGTTATAGGGGGAGCAGAGCTTTCCCCCACTCAAGCCGAACCTGCCCCGGGGATGATGGGATGGCAGCAACGGCAAAGAAGAGGTTTAGAGAAATGGCTAAAGTAAAAAAGACCCGCAAGAGCCGAAAGTCTGCCCAGGTGAACCTGAAGCCTGCAGTGCCCGCGGCCCAGCTGATGAGCAACCTGGATCTGTATTTCCAGGAAGTGAAGGCCTACTCGTTGCTGACCCGCGACGAGGAGTGCGAACTGGCCCGCGGTATCCATAGCAATGACAGCGAGAGCTTACACAAGCTGGTCAAGGCCAACCTGCGCTTCGTCGTCTCCATCGCCAAGGAATACGCCCACTACGGCGTGCCCCTGGAAGACCTCATCAACGAGGGCAACCTGGGTCTCTTGAAGGCCGCCCAGCGTTTCGACGAAACCCGTGGCTTCAAGTTCATTTCCTACGCGGTGTGGTGGATCCGGCAATCGATCCTGGCTGCCCTGGCGAACCACAGCAAGATCGTCCGGATGCCGCTGAACCGGGCGCGAGTCCTGAATCAGATCAAGAAGGTCAGCGGCGAGTTGCAGCAGAAGTTGCGTCGCAAGCCTGAGCCCGAAGAGATTGCCTCGGCCCTGGGTCTGTCCCTGGAAGAGGTCAAGGACACCCTGCCTTTGATGCAGGACAATTTCTTCCTGGATGACTACGTGGGCAGCGACGAGGACAGCACGTACCTGGACTTCCTGGAGGACACGACCGGCGAAGGTCCGGATACCAAGGTGCTGGACGACGACTTGAATACGAGCATCGGTCGCATGCTGGGTGATCTGAAGGAACGCGAGGCCAAGGTGCTGCGGCTGTACTACGGACTGGGTACCGATCGGGAGATGACTCTCGAAGAGATCGGGCAGATCATGGGCCTGACCCGTGAGCGGATCCGCCAGATCAAGGAAGAGGCTTTCGAAAAGATCCGTTCCAGCAAGGCATTCAAGTACATGCACGACTACGCCGAGGAAAGCCACGTCGTGTAGCTGCGGATTGCGATTCGGTCGACTTACAGGTGAGCGTGAAAGGGTTCCGGTGGCTCCGGGACCCTTTCTTCATATCGGGTACTCCGGTCCCGGAATCGAATCCAGAACCACGCTGCCGGCAGTCGCCTCACTCACCGCGCCAGCAAAGGCCGCCCAGGTGGAATGGGGGAGCCAGACACGCCAGACGACCAGGTCGGTGTAGGTGGCGTCGATAGTGCGTCCTCGATGACCGTCCAGCAGGTACGTCATGGTCTTTTGCAGGGAGTAGGCAAACTCCAGCCGGAACTCGCGACCAAGGAGGACTTCGCGGACCGTAGCTGCCGCGAGAGCTTCGGTTGCGGCCTGGCCATAGGCCCTCGACAATCCTCCGGTTCCCAGCTTGATCCCACCAAAATACCGCACCACTGCCGTTAGACAGCAGGTCAGTTCCCGGCGGCGAATCGCAGTCAGTATGGGCTCGCCGGCAGTGCCGCCCGGTTCACCGTCGTCGTTTCGCAACTCGCGGATCTGCGGTGGAACACCCACGCGCCACGCGAAACAAACATGACGCGCGTCGTGATAGCGACGGGCCAGATCGCCCACCACGGTGCGAGCCTCTTCTTCACAGTCGGCCTGGTAGGCGAAACCCAGAAAACGGGAACGTTGGATTCGCAGTTCGGATTCTCCGGACGTGGCTAAGGTCAGGTAACTGTCCGGAATCTCCGACGGTTGGACGCTGCGGGGGCTCTGAGTCATTTCTCCGTCACTTGTCAGGTTTCTGGCCAGAATCCAGCCTGAGTTGGCCGAGGAATTCATCAATTCCAGTATGCTAGTTCTTACTCTGTTATCCTGCAACAGGTTACATTGACAGATGTGAAGGTGGACTGGCGCGTCCCTTGCATCGCTTCGTTCAAATCAATCAGAGGGATCCGCTTCCACTGGGAGAATTGTGCGCAAATTCGCCGGCAACAACCAGCGAAAACTATTCCGGGCGTGGGCCGTGTTCGGCCTGGTCGTGCTTTGGACCGGCGATTCTGTTGCGATTCAGACCGCAGAACCGGATTCGGTGACAGTGGCGCCGGAACAGGTCAACAAGCGCTTGCAGGCTCCTCGCAGTCGTCTGGGACGGCCTTTTGACGCTCCGATCTATCTGAGCGTCTACGGGTCCATCGGCGGTGGTTTCAAGTTCGAGCACGGTAAGCCGGGCTACGGAGGTGCACTGGTCTTCAGACCCGGCTGCGCGGCCAACTTTCTGGACTTTCTCTACGACCTCAACACGGCGATGGTTCTGCAGGCTGACTATCAGAAGGTGGCGGAGCGGGAGCGAATCCTATCCGGTGATCTGGTCCTACGCCACTACTTGCGCGACGTTCGTGACCCGGCGACCGATCGGACGCCGTTCGTCGGTGTCGGAATCGGCGGCAGTGAGATCCTCTTGCCGGTGGCGGACGGCGGAGGTACCGAGAAGTACTGGTCCTGGCTACTGGAGGCGGGGGCCGAACGCACGTTGGATCGCAAGTACCTGTTCTTCGTGAAGGTCCAGTTCCGCCGCTACTCACATGGCGCCTACGACTATTCCACCTGGTCAGCGAGTATCGGAGCCGGGATTCCGGTGCCCTGGTAGTGTCTGCTTATTGTCACCTTGAGTCGCTATTCGGATGACCTGGCGCCGCGATTGTTCTATATTCAAGCATGTCACCCCGTCCATACCACCAAGAGGCACCTGACCGCCAACGTGCGGCCGGGGGTGTCCAGCATTCGAGGTGTCTGATGCTACGCGAGACAGTTGTTGCCTTTGTCGACAGTAGACGTTCCGGGTTGCTGAGCATAGGGGCCCGCGGCGGACTCTTGTTGCTGCTAGTCATTGGAGCCGTCTGGATGCCCCGGGTATCTGCCGCGCAAGGTGAGCTCTCCTACGAGCAATACCGGGCGCTGTCCTGGGCGGCCGATCGCATCGACCACATCTCAAAGTTCGAGCCGGTCCACGGCGAGACCGGAATGTTTCTCGCCATCGGCGAACGATTCGGCACGGTTCAGGTGGTTCGTATCGATCCCCGGGGTGCAGAGCGGGTATGGAAGAGCATTCAGCTCAGTGGTGTGCCCCATGAGGTGATCAGCGCCGATCTGGACGGCGACGGTCTCGAAGACTCCTTGCTCTGCCGTACCAGCACGGGCAAGGTATACGTCTGGGATATGGACAAGTACAACCTGACCTGGGAATCGCTACCCAGCGAGTACCAGACCATCTCCTGCTTCACCACCGCCAACATGGACGACGACGCCGCGAACGAGATCGTGATGGTGGCCGACAATCGCGTCATCTATGTAGACGGCGCGAGTTTCACCAAGGACTTCACCAGCATCAACGAATACCGGGCGACGATGGTACGATGCGGCGACGTGGACGGCGATGGACGGGTCGAGATCGTCCTGAATTCCGGTCAGGTCCTCGATTCGGTGTCCGGGGATATCGAATGGGAGGAACAATCTTTCTATTCGCGTATCGAGTTGTTGGATATCGACGGGGACGGAATGCCGGAAGTATTGACCGAAAACGAGCACGGCGGGCCGTTGAAGGTCTTCGACATCGACTATCGCTCGGAGGTTCGTTTCCAGTAGCAAACTCGGGATATCGTTTGGCGAATGGGAACAGCCGCACCCTGTATGGTAGCGGCTGTTCTTTCGATTCGGGCTGGCCTGAGGCGCCGCAAACTTCGCCAATCAGCGAATGCTCTGCATCAGCTCCAGCATCTCGGGAGCCGGCTTGAAAGCACAGGTTCGGCCATGGAGGATTTCACCGCGACTGTCGATGAAGATGACTCGGGGCAGACCCGGGACCTGGAACAGCTCCTTGATGGCAGCCATTTCCTCGTCGTCAGGCGCCGTGGCATCCACCTTGATGGTGACGAAGCGCAGGGATTCGGCGACCACGTCGGGGACGTTCCAGACAGCCTTGTCCAGCTTCTTGCAGTAGACGCACCATTCGGCCCAGAAATCGATCATCACGGGCTTGCCCTGAGCCTTGGCCTCGGCGCGCCGCTGATCGATGAAGGCCTGGACACCGTCGCCGGTATGGATTTTCTCCCACTGTACCTTTGCCGGGAGTACGGGCGCGGCAGCCGTCGCAGTGTTCCCCGTGACAGCGGTCGTTGCAGGCGACACGCTGGCTACGGTTGGGCCGTGACCGGCCGCCGCACCCGAAAGCGGAGAGGGCATCAGGAATCCATTGGCCAGGAATGAGCCAGCCAGCAGATACACGCCGCCAATGAGCACGATGATCCCCAGTCCCTTGCGCGCACGAGGCCACCAGGGAGCGTCCGGAGTCAACGGGTCGAATGCCCCGACGTAGATCGAGACGAGAATCGTGACGACACCGATCAAGGGATAGAAAACGGTTTCGGTAAGCACGATACCCGGCCGGACAAACCACAGGGCCATGGCCAGCAGCAGCAGGCCCATGCCTTTCTTGATGGTTTCCATCCAACCGCCACTCTGGGGCATTGTGCCCAGCAGGGCAGGGAAGGTGCCGACGCCGATCAGCAGCAGGCCCATGCCGATGCCGAACGTGAACAGCGAGAAGAAGCCGAGGACCCAGTTGCCCGTGGTCGCGACCCACAGCAGCAGTGCGGCCAGGAAGGGGCCGACGCAAGGCGAGGCGATGAGTCCGGCCACGAGTCCCATGGCGAATACGCCCACGAGGCCGCCTCCGCCGCCGCCGCCGCCGGGACCGGCCAGCTTGTCCCGGAGGAACTGAGGGGCCTGCAACTCGAAAGCTCCGAACATGCCGAAGGCCAGCACTACCAGCAGCGCGGCGATGGGAACGACCACGGCCGGACTCTGCATGTAAGCGGTGATGCCACTGGCCACCGTCGCGCTCAAGGCGCCGAGGATGGCGTAGACCATGGCCATGCCGACCACGTACGTCACCGAAAGCGCCAGGCCGCGCAGAGCGCCTTTTTCCTGGCTCTGGGCGCCGATGACCGCCAGCGTGATAGGGATCATCGGATAGATGCATGGCGACAGGCTCATGAGGATGCCGAAACCGAAGACCACGAGGAGAAAGAAGGCGAGGCCCTTCTGGTCGATGAAATTGCTGATCTTGTCGGCGGACCACTCCTCGCCGAAGTCCACCTGTATCTCGCCGCTCCATTGCCCGTTACGCACGCCTGCGGATGTCTTGACCGACGCCGTGACCTCGAGGGTTTCGGTGGCTGGCAGTACGTCTGCTCCCACCGGTGCGGCCCACTCGAAGACAGCGCTGCCGGTGTAGGCGCCGGCCTCCGCGGTGGACAGGGCCTTCAGGGGATAGGGCGTGCCGAAGAAAGGCTCACCGTCTTTGATACTCACCTGAAGATCAATGCCGTCGGCCAGGAGCTGCTCGCTTCCGGCGGGAGTCACGGTGATCTCGAGAACGAAATCCTTGCCGATCTCGGCGAACTCTCCGCGGGGAGTTATCTGCAGCAATACCGCTTGGGCCAGGGCCAGAGCCGGGCTCAGCAATGCGATGACGACGATGAGGGCAGTCCAAGGTGCGAGGCGACCGCGATTCGTGTCGAACATGGCAGGTATTCCTCGGGCTAGGGGAAAAGTAGCGAACCCGGTGCCGATTTCCGGAAGGATCGCAATCGACTCTTGGTCATCCTTTTTCGAAATTAACTATACGAAGATAAATACGGAAAACAAGGTCCGGTTCCGCGGGCTGCCAAAAAAATGCTCTCTCGGTTACGGTCGGCTGCAGAAGGTGGGTATGGGTCGGTCCGACCGCGTCGCAGCGAAGTGCGCAGAACAGTTGCATACTCCCCATTCCTATACGAGATTGAGGGGGATCGAACTAGATCCTCCGGAATGCTGATTGAACCGAAAGGAACCGACGTGCGCCGCACCTCAACCTGGATTGTAGCCCTGCTTCTGACCTCGATTCTCATTTTTGCTCTGGCAGCCTGTAGTCCGGATGAGCCGGCAGCCGACGCGAAGGCCGAAAATTCCGCCATCGTGCGCGAGGCTGCATCGACGAAGCCGGCTGGCACGGTCGGTGCTGTCCCAGTGGATTTCAACCTCAAGCGGGTTGCCGGCGGGAACCTTCAACTGCACAGTTTGCGCGGTAAGGCAGTGATCGTGGATTTCTGGGATACGTGGTGTCCTCCCTGCCGGAAGGCGTTGCCCCATCTGCAGGAGCTGAGCGAAGCCTACGGCAGCGATCTGGTCGTGGTCGGAGTGGCGCTGGGCCGGGAAGGGGAAGCGAAGGTCCAGGCCTACATCCGTGACAACGGTTTGACTTTCGAATTCGTGATGATGGATGCGGAGGCCAAGGTCGTGAAGGACTTCGGCAACTTCCAGAGCATTCCGACGACGTTCCTGCTCGACAGGGATGGCTCCATCGTCCAGAAGTGGACCGGCTACAATCCGAAGGCAGAATACGAGAATGGTATCAAGAAAGTGATTGGATCCTGATCTGCCGTTCACGGCACGGGTTCGTCCCCATTGGCGGACGGACTCGTGTTGTCGGTAGCGAGAAGGGAACGAGGTCCCGTTGCAGGCATTTATTCTGGTAGGGATTGCAGGAGCTGCAGGAGCGGTATCCCGCTACGCGGTGAGTCTGGCGGCAGAGCGATCCCTGGGCAACCACTTCGCCTTCGGCACGTTGCTGGTAAACGTCGTCGGATGCGTGGCCCTAGGTTTCCTGCTGGAGATCGAACGCAACAGCACATTGATCAGCCACCCCATGCGCCTGCTCTTTGCGGTGGGGTTTCTAGGCGCGTTTACGACGTTTTCGACTTTCGGCTACGAGACCTTTCGCTACTGGCAGGAAGGCAACTCGCAATTGGCCCTGGCCAATGTTTCGGCGAATCTGGTGCTGGGATTGGTGGGGGTCTGGCTGGGCTGGGCCGCGGCGAGGTTCTTGGTGCCGGCGGCGTGATAGTACTGATTGGTCGAGAGACTGATTGACAAGGGAAGACCCCTGATCGCGGCGGAAAGCCTTCAATCAGGGGCCAGGCGAGACACGATCATTTTCTCAGCCACCAAAAGAGATCGATGAGAGCCAGTCCCATGATAAGAAAGACATCTGCACCCATTGCGACCCCTCCTTTCTTGCGACGATGGTGAACGGTGCGTGGACCTGAATGAGATCGACTGATCAGCGGTAGGCTTGAGGAAAATCACCACACGCCAAAACTCACGGTGATCGGCCGTCTCTGCACCATCTTTAGCAAGAAGGAGGCCGGGAAATCTTTATGTTTCTAACGTCTTTATTTCCAACACGATAGACGTCTTGTCGTCGGTTCTCTCTTCGCCTCCGAACTCATTCACGGTGGTAAATACCGTGTCGAGAAGGCGGGTCGGCGTCGCTCCCAGGCTCTTGCCCACAAGGTCTACGAGCGTATCCACTTCAAAGAATTCTCCCTGGCGATTCTGCTGCTCGGACAGCCCATCGGTGTACATGAACAGCCGATCGCCGGGTTGCAACGCCAATGAACCCTCCCGGTAGTGGAACTCGGTGGCCACCCCCAGCACCGGTCCTCCCTTCTTGAGAACCTGTCGAAAGGCCGTGGCCGGTCGGAACAGTACCGGTGGATCCATGCCGGCATTGCAGTAGTTGAGCAGTCCGGTGGCCGGATCCCAGATTCCATAGAAGAAGCAGACGAAGTGCTCTGGCGAGACGAGAGACAAGACAGCGGCGTTGAGGCGACGTATGGTCTCGCCGGCCGTGTCGCCGGCCTCGGCTTCGCCTCGAAACGCCACGCGCAAGGAAGTCATTTGCAACGCCGCTGGGATGCCCTTGCCGGCCACATCGGCGATGGCGAAGCACAGCCGACCGTCCCGGCGCAGGAAATAGTCGAAATAGTCGCCGCCGACCATGCGGCACGGTTCGTTGCGACCGGCGATGGTGAATGTCGCAGTGTCCAGGGCCTGGGTCGGTAACAACTGGGCCTGGATGTCGCGGGCGACCTCGAGTTCGGTCTCCAGGCGCTTACGGCGCAGACTGTCCTGGTAGAGACGCCGACTCTCGACCAGAGACCCTGCCTGTACCGCCAGCGTACGAAGATTGGCCAGGTCCTCCTGGCTATACAATTCGCCGCCGCTCTTGGGGCCGAAGGCCAGGAAACCAAGCAGGCGGTTACCGGTGATCAACGGAACCAGTAGCGCGGTCTCCAGCCGGGTCAGTACCTGCAGGCTGTCAGTGTCCGATTCACCCAGGAACAGGAGATTCTCCAGCTCCTCCGAGAACACGGGCCGACGCACGCGGTTCAGCAGCATGGCCAAGCCACTGGCAGCCGGCAGGATCGGAGATACGGGATCGGTACTGCGGTCGGCGGTCAGGGGCTGGGCCTTGAAATCGCCACCGGACGAATCGGCAGCCAGAAAGAAAGCGAAACTCGTCGGCCGGAACAGCTCCTTCAATTGCCGAGATAATGTGGTGATCACGTCCTCTGAGTCAATGAGCCCGGTCAGATCGTCGGCCAGCTGGACAATGGCCTGGCGGTGGGCGCGGCGCGCGGGATAGAAGGCGTTGTCGATCCAGTCCTGGACCACCCGTCGCAACGGCACGATGGCCAGACTGCTGGCTGCGACAATGGCCAGCAGCATCGGGTAGGTCGAGATATGGAAGATTCCCGACAGGAAATGACCCATGCCCACGACGATCAGGAAGTAGCCCAGCAGGACCACCAGGGTCAGGATGCCATAGATCAGACCGGCCCGGACGACGAATGCCCGGTCCAGGGCGCCGTAGCGCATGATGGCGAGCCCAAAGCTCGCAGGTACCAGGATCATGGAAAGAGCCAGGTACTGCCAATGGGGCAGGGCTGAGCCAGGTGCGAGATTGCCCAGCACCATGGCAGCAACGAAGGGAATCAATCCGCAGGCAAGACCCACAAGGATGACCATCATCTTGGTGCGTTGAATCGGACGGTCCCGTCGGCGGGTACGTCGGGCGAACACGATCAGGCCGCCGATGAAGTACGCCGTGGCATAGATCAGTGCGATGAGTTCAAGCAGCGATTCGGTCCGGCTGCCTGGGGGGACCGAGCCCACGGTCTGGGTAGCCAGATTGGTCAGGAAGAGCAACCAGGCCGGCAACAGGACCAGGCGCAGGCGGACCGGTTCACCGGTCAGTCGATGAACCGGGCTGGGAAACTGGAGAAAGAAGCGCAGGAAATAGGCCGGCAACAACAGCTGCAGCAGGGTCCGTATCAGTTCCTTGATCTCGACGTAGGTGGCATTCGGCAGATCTGGAACATCCAGCAGGAAAAACGCGAATATCAAGCAGAGCACGAAGAAGTTTCGGGCCACGGGATCCGTGCGGCGAGACAAGACCCACCAGCCAATGACGAGAAACGCCAGACCGGTCACCCAGAGGCTGTAGCTGCGGATCAAGTAGGCCTGCGACGGAGGGCGGGGCTGAATCGTCAAGGCATGGGCGGCGCCGTCGCGCAATACAGTCACCGGCAACGGACGAAGGGAATAGTCTCCCGCAATGGCCGCGTACCACTCGGGCATGGAGGAGATGGGGCGACCGTCAACACCCTGCAATCGATCGTAACGCTGTACGCCGGCCTCGGCAGCGGGGCCGCCCGGATCAACGGCAACGACGCGGAGGCGGTGCACACCGAAACCGAAATCGGGCTTCTGGGCGATGTGAATGGCCACCGGTAAGGTCAAGATCAGTAGCAGCGGTGCCAGCACCCCGAGGCCCACCCATCTGGTGATGCGTTCGAAGACGGTTTCTTTGTATACAGCCAGTTGGTGCAATGAAACCCTCGTTGCTCCGACCGGCCGGGCTCCTGTGGTGTCGGCGCGAACGGGGCGCCCCTCCGGGCCGGTGGGTCGGTGATTCTCATCAGGATGGACAGCCGCAGTGTATCATAGCGGCGTGAGCTTGCCCATGTGCAGATGGGTTCACCGGGAGGTTGTGAGCCAGAGCAGGGGAAGGGTAATGCCCAGGGATGCCCACCAGCCGCGAGTGGCATTGGTGTGGGACGGGGGCAGGCCTCCGGAAGGCTCGGTATCCGTGATGTCGGGCCGGGTCCAGCCACCGCGGGCATCGATCTCCAGCCCGGATGTCGGTTCGAACCGCACGGCAGCGCCTAACTGGAACCAGCGGTTCACCGGCGGCAGTGGGTAGGGCAGACCCGCCCCTCCCGTAGGATCGGTCGGAGACCCCAGCCAACTGCGCCCTTGGCGGTGCCAGCGCATCCAGCCCATGATTGCGGTCCAGGGGCCCGGCCGACGCCTCGACAAAAATGCGGTCACGGTCTCACCGTCTGGACCGCCGGGATGACCGGGGGATCCGTTCCAGGCACGATAGGTGAGGCTGGATTGGCGATGATGGTAGGTCCACGACCAGAGTCTGCTGTATTCCACGCCCGCGGTCCAGTGCACGGGGGCGACTGCCGGCGCTGAGCGATAGATGGCGCCGCCCAGCACTCCCAGTTGGTCTGGCATGGTGTCTCGATCCTCGCTGTCGATCATGAAGTCATCCAGCAGAAACTGGCCGTAGAGAGCCCACTTCGATCCAGGATTCCAGATCACGTCGATCGCCCACATGATGTTGACCTGCTCCTCGTCATCGCGCCCTTCCTGTTGAGCGAGAACCCAGGGCAGGAGTGGATTCAACATCCAGAGCGGCAGGGAACCGTCGGTGGCCACGAGGGCTGTTTCGCTCAGACCCAAGCGGATTGAATCGCCGACCGAGAAGTCGATCCGATGGGCTGCCAGGTATCGGCTGAGGGACAGGTCCTCGGCTGTCCAGTTGTCGATGCGGCCCAGTCGGTAACGGGCAGACCAGCGGCGCGATTCCCAGGCCAGGCCCCACCCGTCGGCGGCAGGAAAGGAATTATCGTGAATCAGCGATCCAGTCCAACCCGGTCCCCAGTTCTCCCAGCGTCTTCCCAGCCAGGCGGTGAATCCGCGGTGCTCGAAGTTCAATGCAGCCAGCGGAACTTCCACCGAGGCCTCCACCTGATGGTACTCGTCGGTGCGTGCGAGAGGATCCAGGTCCCGGCCGGAATCGACCACTGTTCGCTGGGCCAGCGTGAACCCCCCCGGCAGGCCGACCTGGAAGCCGCCGGCGACCCGCCAACGGAGTGGGTCGTCGAGAAGCCCGACCGGACGGAACGCAGGGATCATATCCGGATTCTGACGCGTTTGATGATTGCTTTGTCCGAGAAGTCCGGCAGTGAGATCGAAGCGCAACGCAGGGTCCGGCAACTCGAGAGGCCTGGCAGCACCGGCGGCCGTCAGTGGGCTGACTAGGAACGAATCCCGGTGCACAGTCAGCAGATTCTCCCAGCGGCGTTCGATCTCTCTGAGACCAGACGCTTCGTGCCAGGTGGGTTCCTCCGGACCGGGCAACAGTTCCGGACGCCCTTCTCCTGCCAAGACGACCACGAACACAAAGCCGAGTGATATCAACCCCAGAAAGCTGCGCACCGGGCTCGGCAAGATTCGGGATAAACAGTCCATGAAATCTGCTAGAAGCCGGCCTGGACAGCCCGGAATCCCCCGGGAACGTCACGGGCGCTCTGTTCAATACCCGTTTCACCGGCGCATCCGGCACCGTGAGCCCCGATGATACTGTCGTTGCCCGACGGGTTATTGGCCGGCAGGCAATCGGAGTCGCCGTTGAGATAGAAATTGCCATACTCCGGAGCACAGAACCGGGGATCGGCCGACAGGTTGCGCCGCTGGTTGCGCTGGCTTGCGAGCAGCCCGCTCCAATCGCCACCCGCATTGCCGAACAGATTGCATCCCGTAAGGGTCGGCATCTCTTGGTCGGTCACCACAACAGCACTCGGATGATTGGCGAGGATGCAATTGAACAGCTGCGGTGTGGAGGCGATGCAGGCTACGGCGGCCCCGGTGAATTCGACGATGTTGGCGAACACCGTGCATCGGTCGAGGGTGGGCGAGCTCTCGACGCAGGCCACGGCGCCGCCGCCGAGTCCACCCGCGTTGTGAGCCAGCACCGTGCCGGTTACCAGCCCCGAGGATCGACGAAAATAGACTCCGCCTCCGCTGTTGCCCGCCTCGTTGCCGACGATGACCGATCCGGCCACCCGCGCGTGGGCCCCGTCCAGGCTGGCCAGACCCCCCCCGTGCAGGGCCACGTTCTGCTTCAGGCTGCAGGCCCTGATCACACCTTCGGCACACTCCCAGGCGACGGCGCCGCCATAAGTCATGGCCGTGTTGTGCTGGAACAGACAGTTTTCGACTACCGGCGCTGACGCGGCGTCTGCGTAAAGGCCGCCCCCGGCATGGGCTTCGTTGTTACGGATCACACAGTTGGAAATACGGGGCGACGAGTTGCGGCAAAGAATAGCCCCACCGGTACCGTCGGCATCGGATGCCCGAACCCGAGCACCAGTCAAGGTGAGTCCGACGACAGCGGTGTTGGTGTCGGCGTCAGCGAAGATCAACGCGCGGCCCCGGCCGCCGGCGTCGATGGTCACGCAATCCGGTTGCAGGGTTCCGGACCAAAGCGCTACGCCGGACTTGATGTGTATATCGTGTTCATTGTAGGTCCCGCAGGAGACGAGAATGATGTCACCCGGCTTGGCCTTGAGCATCGCACCTTTGATGGTCGGTGCGGAACCGGGAACCGACAAGGTACCACCCGCGACCCGGGGGGCACCCGCCATCACGAAAAACAACGCGAGCAGAATCCCGGTCAGGATCCGATCGCCCAGGGAGTGGAAAACATATCCCTCCTGATATGCCATACCAAACAGACCTCGCAGGCTCGACGCAGACAATATTGCTGTATTGGCTTTGTCGGACAGAGTGGGGGGTTCTTGAGTCAAGCTGACATAATTGGTCGGGAGCCGCAACCCCTATTGCGGTATCGGGTCGGTACTTGCGCAACGGAGGCAGGTATCCGGAAGCGGCAACAACAGGGTGTCCATGAAAAAACCGATCGCCCCAGCCGGGACGATCGGTTGTCGACAGAAGGGAGGGAATTACCGGTACAGCGCCTTGACGCCGCCCCAGGTCTCTCCTTCAGTACCCACAGCACAATCACCATTGATGGTGGCCACGGGAATATCCACGCCGCCGGTGGAGTTCTGCAGAGGCTTGACGGTCTCGTAATCGCCACCGTCGAGATAGGCCGGTACGCGATCGGGGAGGGAGTGGATCGTCACACCGTCGATGTAGAAGTTGACCGCTTCATCGGTGTTGAGGATCAGAATCTCCACCTGCGCGACCACGATGGCCGGGAACGAGTAGGGATTGATCAACGGTTCGGCGATACCCACGATGAATTCGGGGTAAGCGCCCACGTTGATCGTATCGCCCTCGAGAATCCAGTTGAGCGGCAGCGCCGGTCCCTCGACGGTGATCGTGGCTTCCCAGCCAGCAACGCCGTCGGGGCTGGTGGGGTGAGTGATCACGACGTAGCCCATGTATTGCCCCTCATCGAGGCTCAGGCAATTGACGCAGGCGCAGGGATCGAAATACACGCCAATTCCGTCATCATCGGGATCGAGCTGGGCGAAGGCGTTACCGGAGGCGAGGAGTGCGAAGCAGAGGACTAGAGCAATTTTCTTCATGGCGAACCCCCAATTCGGAGAGTGACCTATCCGGGCGAGACTTCCATTTCTGATTGCACCGTACAGCAATTGTGCACCGTTGAAAAGCACTTTTTTGGAGGTTTCTATTAAAAAGAGGAAAATATGGGAGCCCACTTGTTGCTTGGGTTCGGAATT
>Ga0070728_10004654_pt1 | contig 14068 bp, 10 predicted proteins | sample tdDd471_FD_66723 | JGI IMG/M metagenome (GOLD analysis project Ga0070728, IMG submission 66723) | Marine sediment microbial communities from the Atlantic coast under amendment with organic carbon and nitrate - tdDd47.1 | ecosystem: Environmental > Aquatic > Marine > Coastal > Sediment | place...
CCAAACCTAGAACAAGAAGCGCACTTGGTGTCTTTCAGCCAAGTGAGTAGCTGCGGAACGTCAACGTCAGTGTCAGTGCCCTGTATGTTCTCAATGAACACTCGTGATAACTATACAGATGGTGATATTTATCGATATTACAATGCTCTTGATATTCTTAGCCGTAATGGTGTCGCCGTTCTATGGCGTGACAATAACTCGTCTTCAAAAGGTGTTGCCGACCGCGTTGCGTATCAATCTTTTCGTGATCCTGAGATCAATAAAGTGTGTGATGTGGAATGTCGTGATGAAGGCATGCTTTTAGGATTAGAAGAGTTTATCGCTGAAAATCACGATCGTGATATTTTAATCGTCTTGCATGCCATGGGTAGTCATGGTCCAGAATACTACAAACGCTACCCAGCGAGCTTTAAACAATTTACGCCTACTTGTGACAGTAATCAACTCTCGACGTGTGAGCAAAGCTCGTTAGTCAATACCTATGACAATACCATTCTTTATGCCGACTTTGTTATGTCTAAGACCATTGCTTTACTAAAACGATATCCAGAGTACGAGACCGCCATGTTTTACATCAGTGATCATGGTGAGTCTCTTGGAGAAAACAATATTTACTTACATGGCATGCCCTATAGTTTTGCTCCTGAAAACCAAATTCATGTACCGCTAATTGCATGGCTACCTCCGAACTCAGACTATGACTACGTTGCGACGAAAGAACGGCAAAACTTACCGTTCAGTCACGATGATCTTTTTTGCACCATGTTATCTGCACTTGAAGTAACAACTACACACTGCAATGAGGCAAACAGTATGTTAGTACGTGAGCCAGAAGAGCACGGTTAATTTGATAGTTAAATTTAATTAAACCTGAAACTCACTTCAATTTAAGGTAGAAGCGACTTGAAACTGCATAATAGAAACTTTTTAATACAAACTGGATATTTTGCACTCGTATCATTGTTATTATTGCTGATCTCTCGCGTTGTCATTCTGTTTTTATATTTTGATAGAGTCATCGCCAGCTCTAGCATTCCAGAAGTGCTATTTAATGGACTCAGAGTCGATGTATCACTTATCGCTACACTGATTGCCTTGGCTTTAATAATATACACCCTCGTAACCCAATTATCTTCAAAGCAGAGTTTTGCGGAAAATATTATTAGAGCATGGTATTTCTTTTGGTTTTTACTGATAACATACTTTGAGTTTATTACACCGACGTTTATCAATGAGTTTGATATTCGTCCGAATCGTTTATTACTAGAGTATCTTGGTAGTCCAGGTGAAGTATTTTCCATGCTCGCGAATGGATTTTTACTCAGTATCATTATTACCTTGACCGGAACAATCACAGCCTTTGTTCTTTATCGTCGATTTCGCCCTAAATTGGAAGCACCAACGTCAGAAGTACCAAAACTAGATAGCAAATATAGGTTCTCTCGATCATTAATCGCTTTGCTACATAACTTTGTTTTGTTTCTGATACTCGTATTTGCCGCTCGCTCAGGCTTTCAACATCGTCCAATTAATCCTGCCATGGTTGCGGTCTCTAGCGATCGTCTGGTTAATTCAATCGTCTTAAATTCACTTTACTCAACGGTGTATGCGCTATATGAGCTTAAAAATGAATCGGATGTAATCAAACAATATGGCAGTATGCCATTAGAGCAAGTGGCAATGATTTTTAATGAGTCTTCCCACTTCTCTATCGATCTAGCTAAGAAGTATCCTACCGAGCATTCAGACAAACCCTTCGGTAACACAGGAGATTACGATAACTTAATTATTGTTGTTGAAGAGAGCCTTGGCGCTCATTTTGTAGAGTCTTTAGGCGGCTTTCCGGTGACTCCCAATATTGAAAGTTGGAGAAAAAAGAGTTGGTTCTTTGATAATTTGCATGCAACTGGCATTCGTTCGGCTCGTGGTCTAGAAGCGATAGTTACTGGATTTCCTCCAACGCCTGCGAGAGCGGTATTAAAGATGCCAAAAGCAGAAAGTGAGTTTTTTACGATTGCCAGTTTTTTAAAAAACAAGGGGTATAGCTCCACCTTTATCTATGGAGGTGAAAGTCATTTTGATAATATGAAGGGCTTTTTCTTGGCTAATGGATTTGATGAAGTCATTGATCAAAATGATTATCCAGCACCGAAATTTAAAGGTAGCTGGGGTGTATCGGATGAAGATCTTTTCGCAAAATCGATGGAATACATTAATAATCACAAACATAGAAAAAACTTTATATTAATTTTTTCATCTTCAAATCATCCGCCATTTGAGTACCCAGACGGTACTATCGAAAAGTTTGACTCAAATAAAGCAACGGCATTGAATGCGGCAAAATACGCAGATTATGCATTAGGTCGATTCTTAGATGAATTCGATCGCAGCGGTGGTTTTAGTAATAGCTTAATGCTAGTCGTCGCCGATCATGAAGATAAAGTCCGTGGCAATGAGCCGGTCCCCTATCATCAATATAAAATTCCTGGATTTATTATCGGGAAATCAATCGAACCTCGGGTAGACTCTCGACTTGCCAGCCAAATCGATCTTGGCCCTACGCTCCTCTCCATAATGGGCTTTGAAGAACCTCATCCAATGATTGGTCGAGACCTCAATAAAGAGCAGTTTGTTCATGATGGTATTATGATGCAGTTTGGCAATAATCAGGCTTATATGACCGAACAATACATCGCTTATTTACAGCCACAGAAAGATGTGTTGGTTGAGTGCATTAAAGCTATTCTATGTGATGATTTGCCTGATGTAAGGGGGAAAATTGCAAAAGATGCTTTAGCTCATGCCATTCTAACTAATTGGCTTTACGAAAATAAAGCGTATCGATAATGATTGATTAGTCGTTCAGGTTGAACTTCACTTTCAATAATGGATTATGCTCGATTACTGCTTTGACCTGTTTTTACAGCCGACCCGATTAAGTGAGCGAGTCTTAATGGCTCTGGCACTTTACCTTTAACGGTCACTTTTTGTAAAACTTTGTAGGCAATATTGTTGCTAATGCCTGCAACTTGAAAATAAAAGGGATCATTTTCAAAGACTTCACCGGCTTGCTGAATAAGCGACCAACGAACGTCATAATCATCAAGGTTTTTTAACGCGTTACTTATTTTTGAAAAGTCTGGAACACGACGCATCACGGTAATGCATGGAAGATTGAAACTCTGCGAAATATGGTGAATATCTAAAATATTAAAACCACCAAACGCGATGCCATCAAATAATATCGCATCTAACTGAGGTAAAAATTTACTTTCTTTCAATAAATGAAATATCGCTGCGGTTGAATCAAGTCCATCTCGTGTAACTTCACCCCACAGCATACCCTCAAATTGGCTATTAGCGCATACTACACCAGCTAGATTAACCCGAGTGTCGATTGATTTATTGAAGGGAGCATCATCGAACCCAATGACTCTTAGTTTCTTTCCAATTTCAATCTTGTTATTCAGCTTTTCATCGCATAGTGTATAGTTCAATGTAAAACCTTAATGAATCTCTCAAGAGATACTCGATAATCTAACAACCAATTCAAGTATCTGACCTTAACCATAGGGTTATTCTACTACAAAACTTACTCACTATTCTTCAATGGCCCTCGGTAACGTTCCTGAAAAGACGTGCGATACATTTTCCATCGTCCATTATGTTTCTTTAGTAAGCTTGCAAACTGCCCAATAAACATTGTCGGCTCTTTCTCTTTATGAGCAAAATGCTCTACTTGAATAAAGCGAATATAAGCAATATCACCGAAAACCTCTATCGATATCGGAATTACTTCACTCTTCGTCGCATAGTTTCCTTGATCATGCCAGGCTTTCACTCTTGATAGATATTCATCACGATCGACCAGAGACTGTTTGTCACCTTTCATATACCAATTGGTGTATTCAGGATGAAAGTATTCAGAAAAGGCATTAAAGCCTTCTTTATCTAAACTTAACGGCAACCAACGGTTAAGTTCAATAATCGCTAACTGTTCCTCATTCCATTGACTTGAATTAGGGTCTGAAAATACACTCTCAGAGGCGATAGTCAACCACAGTAGAAGTAATGCAAATAAAGTGTTATTCATAGAAATCTCCACGCTAACTCAACACAGTTGATAAATTGAAATAGAATCCAAGATAGTTAGTGTGAGGGATTTCTAATCTCGCCTGTTAGCTTGGGCTGAGGTTTACACAATAGGCTGATCCATATATTTTAGGGACCTAGAATAGGTCTGAGGCAATTAAAAGCTGGCTGAAAAAATGATCATCCAACCTGTATCATCGGTTATCTTTAACAGGTCATCGGGGTTGGTAAAATTTGTAATATCACCGTCGGAGACGCCATTACGTAATCGGGCAACTTGGCTGTCTCGATACCAGCCGACGCCTAGGTTAAATGACCCCTCTTCTCCGGAAATTCTGGTTCCTGCCATCCAACCCAAGGCGAACGTGTCCAAGGGCTCTTTGCCTTCCGTTCCCGTTAGTCCTATTGAGACAAAAGGTCCGTGCCCCCATGTTCTTGAGTACTCATCGTCGATGGAAACTTCATGCCTAAAAATAAACTTGTGGAACTCCAACATAAGCTCGACATCGTACTGGCTCGATCGATTAACGCGTACTCGACTTACATCGTTCCCATTTTCAACCAAAGTTTCAATAGACACCTCATCTATAATGTCTCCGCCGCTGAGCGATGTTAATGCAATGGCAAGTCCCCAGTCGAGTCCTAGAAACTTGCTTTCTTGCTTTTGTTCTTCCTTGGCTTTCGCGACCACTTCTATCACATCAGTGGTTGATGGTGCTGAGTTCACGCGTTCTGTCGATGCTGCGGCTCTTTTGTACGCTTGAACGACGATTTCTCGACGACTGTCAGATACTGAGATTTCACCACCATCCACAAAGCATTCGTAGTAGTCGCTGTAATCTTTCTCATAATATTTAGCATCTTCGCGCCAAGATGAACCAGGCCCATGACACAGCCCTCCAGTCGATAGAATAACCGGTTTCGTACTTTCAGTAATTGCGGTTTTCGCTAAGATGAATTGCGGAATAACGAGTAATACATAAACAGAGACTTTCATGAGCAGCTCCATTGTTAGTTTGATCATTGACATCCATATACAGTGATTGATTAACACCTGATTAAATAATAGCCAAAATAGAACCAATATGTGGCCTTTCTTGCACAGTTTACAGACCGCAGTAAATGAAAATTACCATTGTTTTAACGAAATAGTATCGAAGATTTCTTCAAAGAGCCCTTTTTAAGCTACTGAATTTATTGGTTTAAAGTAGGAAAAAATTGAAATAAAAGCTAGCGTAATGGATACGAAGACCTATACTGAAAAGACCCTAGCGATAACACACTATAGTTCAATATGAGATACGGATTTAGCGGTCTTTTGCCAATATGTGCGGCATTATCTATGGTAGGAATGACTAACCTCTTAGCAGATGTTGGTACTGAAAAGCTAACGGATCTCTCACTCGATGAGCTCCTCAATATTCCCATTACTTCGTATAGCCGCTACGCGCAAGAATCAAAACGCGTACCCGCCAGTGTTGACGTGATCACCGCAGCTGAAATTGCAACAATGGGATACCAGTCGATCGATGAAGTTCTCTCATCGGTAATTGGAATCTACAAGACCGATAGCCATGCCTGGTTTGGCTCGCTAAATTTTGGTGTGCGGGGTAATTATTCCGTTGGCTATTTTAGTGAAATGGTTTTATTAATCGACGGGATGGATCAAAAGAGTCTAGGAGCCTCGGGTATTCCGCTTGAGCGCATCGGTGTACCAATTGAAAGTATAAAACGCATTGAAGTGATTCGAGGTCCTATGTCGGTGACCTATGGAAATATGGCTTTCTTAGGCGCTATTAATATCATCACTTTTGACGAGATAGAACCAAAAAACGAGAAAGTGTCGGTCACAGCCAGCCAACACAGTCATCGCGTCACCTGGACAATTAATGATCATTCAGATGCATTTAGCTACAAAGCAACGGTTTCTTTAAAAAACAAAAACGGACCTTCAGTGCCATTTTCGGATCTGATGAGCGACACCTCTTCACTTTCTGCGATAGGTTTAAGTCCACAAGATGAACTTGCCACGCATCATCGCTCTAACTTTTTTCAATTGGTATTTACAACACCCTCCACAAAGTTTTTGCTAAAGCACCTTAACGCGAAAAATAGCGTAGTGGATGCTATTCCTGGTGTGGGCAATGGATCTATTGCAGAAAACACCTCAAATGCAGGTCGAATTGAGCGACGTTTCGATATTAACAAATCGTGGCATAGTACGCTGCAACTCGACTTTTTAGATTACGCCTACCATTTGGACGAAGAGTTTTTATTTACAGATTACTACTCCAATAATCACAGTAAAAACAGAACTCAAAGACTCAACTTAGACTTTGTCTACTCCCCATCAAGCGATCTTAAAGTCATTAATGGAATAAGTTGGGCCAGAGGCGACTATTTCGCTATTGATGATTATCCACAAGATGGTTTAATTAATTGGGAGTACGATTTAGATGAAGACTATAGCCTCTCTTACCTTGGTATTTATTCAAACGTCTTTTATAACATCAATAATGACTGGGAATTTACTGGAGGAATACGATTAGAAAGGAACGGCTACTACGATTTAGTACTAAACTACGATAGAACCGTAGACGATCCAAATAATCAAGAAATTATCCCTGTCGATAATACCGATTTAGTCGTATTGCCTAGATTCTCAATGACCCATTACATCGATCAAAAGAACTTAGTTAAGTTCATCTATGGTAGCGGGTCTAAAGAAGCAAGTGTTGGTGAAAATCTTAATACATCGAATTCCTTAGAATCAGAACGAATTCGATCCGTCGAACTTATCTATGAGCACAGTTCAACGAACTTCTATTTTAGAAGCTCTATATTTAGGAATGAATTGTACGATTTAATTAGTGGTCGATTCGATTTTGTGAACAATACATGGTTAATCGACTTTGACAATATCGGAAAGATTACCACGAATGGCGTAGAGTTTGGCATTCGATACCAACCAAACCAAGATTTTTTAATTCAAGCCGATTTCGCTTATTATGACGCCCAGAACAAAACGCCGTTTTATAAAGATATTGCGTTAGGTTTTTCTCCAGACTATATGTTGAAAATTAAAAGCAGTTTCAAAACATCCGACTTCTCTTCTTTAGGGCTCTATATTGAGTCAATGGACTCAACAGAAAGTCAATGGATTCCAGATACTACCCAAGCTACGCCGACCGAACAAGTAGCTCTCGGCTCTCGTTATGGACTCAAAGCCAAGAGTTATACCTTGGTCAACTTAAACTGGCGTCTAACCTTTCAAGAAGACTCTGCATTATCAATGAATCTTGCAGTCAAAAACCTATTCAATGAAACGATCTATAATCCTACCTCTATCAACCGAATCTTTGATAAAGGTATCGTAAAGGAACAGCAGGAGCTATTTATTGGCGCTGAGTATAGTTTTCAGTAATATTTTAGCTTAAGCCTAGTTACTCTTTCTCTTCCAATTAAATAGCATTACTCAAACTAGAAACCTTTTGATACGCTTGATAATGACTTAAAAACAAATCTCCGGTTAACAAATCTAAAAATCCAGATTTTCTCAGTAGCTTTTTAATAGGAATCTTTACATCACTTAAGTGCAGTAGGATACCTTTATTTTTTAGCTGCGTGTTAATGTCTTCTAGCATCTCCATACCAGTAAGGTCAACTGAGTTAACCGCGCCCAAATGCAGAATCAAATGCTTAGTTTCAAGTGACTTATTGACGAGATCTAGGATGTGATTTTCTAAGTAAATCGCGTTAGAAAAAATTAGACTTTCATCAATACGTAGGGAAATTACATGGGGGTGAACCTCGACTTCAAAGTGTTTAATGTTTCTGAAGTGCTCGGTTCCTCGAATTAATCCGATTTGGGCAATATGAGGTCGCGACGTTTTATATAGATAAAGGGCAATCGATACAATAATCCCTGTAGCCACTCCAACTTCTACGCCAAATGCCAAAGTGATAAGAATCGTAGACATAACCGAGTAAAAATCACTCTTGGAAAACTTCCATGCATGCTTTAATACACTAAAATCAACTAAAGATAAGACGGCTATGATTATGGTCGATGCCAACATTGCAATGGGTAAGTAATATAGATAAGGTGTCAAAAATAAAGCCGCTAGAGCAATACCAACAGCAGTAAATAAACCAGCTACTTGAGTTTCAGCGCCGGCATCAAAATTAACTACGGAGCGTGAAAAGCCACCCGTAATCGGAAATGCGCCTGCAAGCCCAGATGCTATATTTGCACTTCCCAACCCGATCAGTTCTTGGTTTGAATCAATCTTTTGATTTCTCTTCGCTGCCAAGGTTCTCCCTACCGAGATACTTTCAACATACCCAATTAAAGAAATAAAAATTGCTGGTAGAATTAGCGCTTGTATAGCATCGAGCGTCACATCAGGTAAGCCGAAATTTGCAATACCTTTAGGAATTTCACCAACAATAGCGACATCCTGACTGTTCAAAGAACATCCCGCAACTATCAGTGTCGTAAGCATAACCCCGAGTACCGGTGCCATCTTTGCAAGCACGGCTGCGAGCGATTGATTAACGCCTAGTTTAACGAGAAAAAAGGCTGCATATTTACGCGCAATAATCAAATAGATAAGCGCACCGCCTCCTAATGCAAGAGTTATAAAATTAATCTGAGTTAACGAGTGGTAAAGTTGATTTAAAATATCAAAGAAGGCGTGCCCAGATACTTTTACTCCCAGCAAATGTTTAATCTGACTAACCGCAATAATAATACCTGACGCTGTAATGAATCCATTGATCACTGAATGAGAGAGAAAGTTAGCAACGAAACCAAAGCGCAATAGACCTAAAATAAACATAAACAATCCGGATAAAAGCGCCAATACGATGGCTCCGTCTATATAATTTATCAGTCCTTGTGATGTGACCGTCGCTAAGGTGGTAGCAGTCATTATTGAGCCAATGGCAACCGGCCCAACAGCAAGAGCAGTGCTCGATCCTAATAGAGAGTAAACGACAATGGGGACGACGCTTGCGTACAAGCCAAGATGTGGTGGTAATCCCGCGAGCATCGCATACGCTAGCGATTGCGGAATCAACATCACAGATACGACTACGGCTGCGTTAAGGTCAGCGATGGCCTTTGCTCTGCTATAAGCGCGTAATTGCTTATATACCGGAAACCAATTCAACAAGTTTTTCATGGGTCTTTGAGACAACCTTGATTACATTTGATCCATTAGCTGAGTCGCGGAATTGAATAAATTGCTTGAGCGATTTCCAGTTCTACAGTATGCATGAATCGTCTTCTCCGTTTTGAGAAGATTAGCAAACTCATGAACTTGCTCTTTGGTTGGGCCTTGAGCGCCAAAAGGAATATTATAGAACTCAAGTGATCGCGAAAGCGCAGCATCAGCTAAATTCGCTGCGCTTATTTGATTGCTTTCTTCGTTATCTGGCCGATTACAAACAATCACCTCAACACCTTGCTTCACGAGTTCATCAAGCATAGATACATCGAGTTGACCTGAAACACTTACTTGGCTATTCAGCTTAGTAATATTCATAAAGTACCTTCTGAGTCTATTGCAAATGAATGCGTTTAATCTTTATTTTGAACGGATTTAACTAAGCCACGAATAGGAACCTTTAGGTAAACTTCTCCGTTATCTTCTGACTCAGGAAAGTGACCTGCTCGCATATTGGTCTGAAGTGAAGGATAAATTAACCGTGGCATTCCTAATGTGCTATCCCTTTGCTCGCGCATCACAACAAATTCTCGTTCTGATACGCCGCCTTTAAGATGAATATTTGAATGGAGCTGCTCTTTTACAGAGGTCTCAAAGGCTAACTCTCTATTGTTTGGTTGGTAGTCATGACATACAAAAATTCGAGTATCTAAAGGTAAACTCAAAATTTTCTGAATAGATTGGTAGAGCGTTTTTGCGTCACCGCCAGGAAAATCTGCTCGGGCAGTTCCACCGTCTGGCATAAATAGAGTATCTCCAACAAAGGCGGCGTCACCAATAACATGAGTCATACACGCGGGCGTATGGCCTGGTGTATGAATAGCCTTCCCTTCTAAAGAGCCTATGGTGTAGGAATCGCCATCTGAAAATAGTCGATCAAATTGACTTCCATCCCGTTGAAACTTCGTGCCTTCGTTGAATAACTTTCCGAATACCTCTTGGACAACAGTGATTTGTGCACCGATACCAATTTTACCGCCCAGTTTTTCTTGAATATACGGCGCTGCTGAAAGATGATCGGCGTGAACATGAGTTTCAATAATCCATTCTAACTCCAATTGATTACGCACTATGTGTTCGATGATCTGATCAGCGCTGGTGTAAGTGATGTTTCCAGACGGATAATCCAAATCTAACACTGAATCTATGACGGCACAGTGACGTGACTGAGGATCCTTTACCACATAAGAGAGTGTGTTCGTTGCTTTATCATAAAAGCTAGTGACTTCTGGCTGAACATTCACTGACATTCTCATTTCTCCTACCGATTCATCGATTAATACATTAACTATAGCTAATATAGCAGTAACTATGCCAGATATACATATTTACAAGTTGTTGATTTTTAATCTTTTATTTTAAGTCTCAGACAATTCGGTCACTCAATTGCCAAAACTGTCATTAACCTTGGCAAATCACGCCATTAATGTCAGACGTTATAGGTCAGTTAGCCTAACGAAAAAACAGCCCTTTGACCTAAGGTAAAACGGTTGAATTTGGTATATTTCATCTGAAAATCGAGTAATCTACGGAAAACACGAATCAGAAAATAAATCATGAATAAAACAAGCTTAAGCCGTCTGATTGACGACCATCAACCAGACGCAATACAAAGACGACTCAACCGCCCTAATCAATCGAACGTAGTCGCTGATTCAGTACTTGGCGGAATAGATGGCTGTGTTACAACGTTTGCTGTCGTGTCGGGCGTTATCGGCGCCAATATCTATCCTCCCGTAGCGGTAGTCTTAGGTTTCGCGAACTTAGTCGCTGATGGTTTTAGCATGGCCGTCAGCAATTATGAAGCGATAAGAACTGAAGAAGAAAGAGTTCAATCGCTACGTCAGCTTGAAGACGAGCATATCGATAAAGTTCCTGATGGTGAAAAAGAAGAAGTAAGGCAAATATTTTCTAGCAAAGGTTTCACTGGTTCTACGCTAGACAGCATTGTTTCTACCATTTGTTCTAACCGTCGCCTGTGGATTGATACTATGTTAAGTGAAGAACATCAGGTACATCCTAGCAGTCGCTCTCCCATAAAAGCAGCATTAGCAACGTTTCTAGCATTTGTATTTGTTGGGGCTATGCCGTTAATACCCTTTCTACTCACATCATTGACAAAGCAAAGCCAATTTATATTGAGTGCAGCGCTCGCAGCTATTATGTTTTTTGGGATTGGCGCGGTTAAAAGCCATTTGTTCAGTAAGCCCATTATGATTGGAGGGTTAAAAACGCTTTTGATTGGAGGCACAGCCGCCACACTTGCCTTTGCTACTGGTTTTCTATTAAAAGGCGTATTTGGTATTGATTCTGTTTAGGTAATAATTGTCTGTTTAGGAATTAGTCTATTTAAGAATTAACTGTCTACTTTGATCATAGAGTATTAGCCGTATAAACCTTTAAAATATTCACAAGGTTTTTATAATGTATAACGCGTACCACAACCACAAATCATAACAACAAATGAGTTAGCACGAATGGAACAGGTCTCGAATACGATCAACGAACCAATAGACGTTTTGATCATTGGTGCAGGTATGTCAGGTATTGGTGCCGCCTATCACCTTCAAACCAAATCACCTAGTCGCTCATTTATCATTGTAGAAGCACGAGCTGATATGGGCGGTACTTGGGACTTATTCAAGTACCCTGGTATTCGCTCAGATTCAGATTTGTACACTTTCGGATATGATTTTAAGCCATGGAAAGCAGAGAAAGCGATTGCTGATGGCCCCTCTATAAAAGCCTATATTAAAGAAACCGCACAAGAAAATAACCTTGAAGAAAAAATATGGTTTAATCATAAGGTTATTGAGCTTAACTGGGACAGTCAAAAGAAAATTTGGCGCATAACCCTTCAGACCAATGAAGATAGCCAACCCAAGATAATATCCGCGCGATGGATCTTTAATGCTTCGGGTTACTATCGCTACGACCAAGGTTATTCTCCTACATTTAAGAATCAAGACGCTTTTCTTGGGCCGATCGTTCATCCTCAGCATTGGCCAGAGAACTTAAATTACGCAGACAAAAAGATCATTGTTATCGGTAGTGGTGCAACGGCCGTTACTCTGGTGCCTGCACTGGCCAAAAAGGCGGCGCATGTAACTATGTTACAGAGAACACCCTCCTATATTCTTCCGGTTCCCGAAGAAGATCCCATAGCGCGTTTATTGCGCCCTATTTTGAGTGAGAAAGCCGCTTTTGCATTAACCAGAAAATTTAATATTGCTAAACAGAAATGGGTTTATTCTTTTTGTCAGCGTTTTCCTAAGCAGGCTCGGCGTTTAATAAGAAAGTTTAATTCAGGTGTCTTACCGAAGAACTATCCAGTAGATAAACACTTCTGCCCTCCTTATGAACCTTGGGACCAAAGATTATGTGCTGCACCCAATGGTGACTTCTTTAAAGCTATTTCACAAGGAGCTGCATCAATCGTTACTGATCAAATAGATAGTTTCTCGAGTAAGGGCATCAATCTCTCTTCCGGAGAACAAATAGAAGCCGACATTATTATTACCGCCACAGGATTAAATCTTGCACCATTGGGTGGACTAATACCGAAAATCAATAACACGCCAGTACAATTAAATGAGTGCATCACCTATAAAGGGATGCTGCTGAGTCAACTGCCTAACTTTGCCATTGCAGTTGGCTACACATCCTCTTCTTGGACCCTAAAAATCGGTTTGTTATGTGAATATTTTTGCCGCTTACTAAACTTTATGGAACAGTATGACTATGGCGTTTGTGAAGCTATACCAGACAAGTCGCTCAACACAATGCCATTGATGAACTTTGGCGCTGGGTATATTTTACGTTCAGCGGAACAGCTACCTAAACAAGGTGATAAACACCCTTGGGCTATGTCTTGGAGTTACGCTGCCGATGTAAAGATTTTTAAGAAAGGTCGAATTGACGATCCTGCTTTAAAATTTGAATAGACGATTAACATTTTTTGATACTGTAAACGCCTACCATAATCTCCAATATAGATATCGGATGTCTTTTAATCATCTCGTAGCTATAATCGAAGTCGTAGCTATATAGAACTTACATCTTTATTCAGATTGTTAGCGATAAGGGTTCTAATGAATTACTAGGAAGTTGGTTATTTTGAGAGCAGAATTTTTTGGATAATACTGCTTCTTTTGTAACAGGTTATCTTTAGGAGAAAATTATGAAAAAACGGATTGTTGTGTGCGCTGATGGTACATGGAATCGACCTGAGAAAAATTTAAAGGAAGACTTTCCTACTAATGTCTTAAAGCTCGCCCGCTCGATCAGTCCCATTGCTAGCGATGGAACGCCTCAACAAGTTTTCTATGATTGGGGAATTGGGTCCTACCATGACGAAGTGATCGCCGGTGCGACTGGGAAAGGTCTGCATAAGAATGTGATGGATGATTATCGATATATTGTGCAAAATTACTCTGAAGGAGACGATATTTATCTCTTCGGTTTCAGCCGTGGCTCTTATACCATTCGCTGTCTTTGTGGCTTGATTAATAACTGCGGAATCTTAAAGCGCCCAGACGCAAACTTAATTCAAAAAGCTTTCAATATTTATAAATCAAAAAGCAAAGACTATGCTCCGAGCGGTGAGAAATCTATTGCATTTAGAAAGCAGCACTCGCACCCCTCACGCTCCATTAAGTTTATCGGCGTTTGGGATACAGTCGGTGCGATGGGAATTCCTATTTCATTTTTAGGCTTGTTTGATGACAAAGATGAATTCTACGACA